>FLNY01002592.1_pt1 | contig 25587 bp, 26 predicted proteins | sample 1140381 | NCBI WGS metagenome assembly FLNY01 (sample SAMEA3878172, study PRJEB12797) | bioreactor metagenome | biome: Moose rumen | place: Sweden | collected 2011-10
GGAATTTCTCGCCCCTGAAAAATATCTGGACCCGGCATCCGATCATGACGGATCAAGGTTACAGCAACTGTTTAACATTGCCGAAGATGGTTTGGCTGATAACATTATAGACACATACCTCAGTGGCGATTCGTTCTACCTCGAAAAACTTGCCGAAAACATCAATTTGAATAAATCAGAGAAGTATAGCGAAGTTCAGCTTTTATCCATGCTGTATTATCTCGGCTATCTCACCATTGATCCGGTACTGTCAAACTCAGACGGGCTAATGTTAAAAATTCCGAATCTCTTTATGTCGAAGCTGTTTGCACAATGCACGGTGGACTTACGATTAAAGCCTAATAGTATATTCAGAGAACAGAAACTAGATATATTAGCACTACTTAATGCCTCGGATGATCTTTCATCTTTTGCTTGTTCCTGTACAGAGTTTTTAAGCAGTATCTTCACCAATCAGGTTCTTTTACACATGAGTGAGATGGCTCTGAATCTAGTGCTCCACGCCAAGCTTAATTCCATGCGCGGAGTTGTGGTTGAGCTACAGAAATCGCTGAGAGTTATCGGCAAGGGAGAAAAGTATGCTGATCTGGTAATCACCATCAACAAGGGAAAGAAAAGTGAATGTACCTACCTCATCGAACTGAAGTACGCCGCTAAAAAAGACGCAACTGAAGCAAAGATTGAAAGTCTGAAAAATGAAGCAACCGAACAGGCACAAACCTACAAAACAGCCCTTGAGTTCAAGGGTAAACTGGTCAAAGCCTATGCCATGGTCTTTGCCGGTTCGGAATGCGTATATTGCGGGTAGTGGAGAAACAACCAAAGCCAAAATATACAAATATCGTATGATGTTACTTACTTAATAGACTAGAAAAGTAAAAATGATATAATCACGTGCATAAGTAGAATATTAATAGATCGTAAGGTGGAATTTTGTGATCTCGTCGAATCATATGGAAGATATCCATATTAGTTACATTTCAGCTCTTTGTGCTTCAGCAGGAATATCGTATGACACTCAACGTCATGATGACGATAGTACCGATGGTATTATCAAAAAAAGAATTAAACTACCAAATGCGTCTGTTGATGCTTCTCTCCGTATACAACTTAAAAGTACGTATTCACATTCATCGTATAAAGAACAAGATGAAGTAATTAAATACACATTAAAAGTTAAAAATTATAACGATCTATGTAGAAAAGCCACAACGCCTATAATCCTTGGATTACTTATTTTACCAGATAATGAAGAACAGTGGGTTCAATGTAATTTGGAGGAGTTGTTAATTAAGGGAAGAATGTATTGGGCTGATTTTTCGAGAGCACCAGAATCTGAAAACACAAATTCTGTTACTGTTGACATTCCTAAAACAAATATCGTCAATAAGGAGTTTTTACTAGAAGCATTGTCAAAGATTGCAAAGGAGGAATGGCCATCATGATATACTCAATAAACTTAAAGGATTTAACTGAGAGAATAAGCCCCCATGCCTTTGCGAAATACTTGTCAAGTACTGGATGGACTATTTTTCCCACAAAAAAAGATTATATAAGAATCTTTCAATTTAAATCAACTGACAACGACTTTTATCAAATAACCATACCAATGGACAGAACGCTATCTGATTATAAAAGTGCTATGTATGAAGCCATTGAAACTGTTTCTGTCGTAGAGAAGCAATCAACCGAACAATTAATGCTATATTTGTTAAACCCTAATACAGACATACTTAAAATTAGATTAGATAAAAATAATATAGAAACAGGTAGTATTACAATTGACGATGGAATTCGCATATATGAAAACGCAAAAAAATTATTAATAGCTACAGCTCAAGATATTATAAACCCTAAACGTTACCATCAAGGGAGAATCGACGATACTATCTCCAAATTTATTGATAACTGCAGATTTGGACAAACAGAAATAGGTAGTTATATTGTATCTATAGTGTGTCCTTTTGCTGAAATTGATGAAAAGAAATCATTTAGGCAATTAAGTATTTTTTCTGAGGAAGCAGAATGTGCTCACTCATTAACAAGACAAGTGACAAACAGGTTAATGACTAACATAGCATCGATCAAAGCCTCAATAGACAGCGGCGATTATTCAAAGTTAGCTACCCCAACAGGAAATTCACTAATAAGTGCAAATTTTTTGGAAGCATTGATAGGTTTGAACTTAAATTCCGAGGGAACAAATCTTGAGTTTATTGCACAATGGTCTCCTTCGGTTAAAATGAATCGGACTAATCACAGTAAAATTATGCTATCCTATGACTATTGCCAACCAATATCAAATACAATTAGTAAATTAAAAGAAACAACAAAACAAACCGTAAAGATAGTCGGACGGATAAAAAAGCTAGAATCCTCACCTGATTTGGAAACAAGAACATCAGGGAAAATTACGGTCGTATATCTGGATGACAACGGCAATAAAAAAACAAGTGTGATAAACCTATCAAAAGATGATTACCAAAATGCTATAAAAGCTCACACCGAGGGAAATCATGTTGAAATTACCGGAGAATTTTCTGGTCCCAAAAATAACATGCTTAACTGCGAGTCTTTTTCTATAATTGAATAAACAGGCTTTTAATATAGTTGCATCTTGGTCAATTCAATCAGCATTGACTCGACTAAGGTGTAACAATAAGTACAAGAATCAAATACCTAGAATTACAATTTATTCAAATATTTATGTCCCCTTATCGAGGGACAACTGTAAAGTAACATTTTTACAGTTTTGTTTTAGTACTCCTATGAAATCCCATCCTTGTCATTTACATTCCAATACTCACTGAATGAACTGCCCCCCCCATTGTTTTAATTTACCTAAATCTGTTGCAAATTGCTTTCGACAGCTATTATTACACTGATTATGATTTAAATACTTATCAAGAATTGACTTTGCATCATCTACCGAAAGTTTAGGTAAATACTTAATAAAAAAGTCTGAAAAAGAGTCAGCAGAATTAAATCCATCAATTTTTGGGACAGCATCAAGCATAATCTCAAGAAAGTTCTTCAAATTAAAATCATTACAATCTTTTACAACATCGTATAATTTTTGTATATAGTAAGTTTTGTGCAACCCTTTATGATTTTTAAAAAATTCATACGCAGATACATCTTCTCTTCTACTAAAAAAAGTATCATACATATAAAAAAATTCAGGCTTTATTAAAACAGTATCAACCAAGCATTGAAACAACTCAATTTTTATTTTAATAATATCTATTATTTTAGGGAAATGAGAAAACAGGTTGATTAAACAGTTTCTTCGTATTTCATTAGTCCTAATCAAGTTTATGTCTATATTTTGAATTTTTTGAGTAATATCTCCATCATGCAAATCTTCTGTTTTTTCTTTTACCAAATAATTAGTCATAGAATATACAAAAATAAATATTCCTTTTACATTTTTATCTTCATCTTTATAAAACAATTCATCCAGAAAAGTAATATATGATATTTTAAGCGAATCTTTTGTTAATCTCGTGAAGTATTTATTTTTCAACTCCTCTACAACTTTTTTATTAATCTCATCTAAAGGATTAAACCAAAACAATTCATTATCATATCTTTCAATATCTGTTTGAACTGTTGGATATAAATTTCTTATAAATGGAGCTCTTACTGAAAATACATTATCAAACATTGAACAAATAAGCATTCTAACTTGATAATCCTTCGGCTGAAACAAATTATCATTAGCTAAATATAGGTGTGCACACTTATGTCTATATTTCGTCAATAATTCAATATCGTCTTTAAAATTATCAAAGTATAACGGACATTTCTTCTTAAAAAACTCTAATACTTTAGTTTCTACCTTTGAATACTGCGTTCCGTTTAATATAGCCTTTTCTATTTCTTGCAATTTATTATCAGCTTCCTCATCGCCTTCATTCGCCATTACTTTTAATTTCATTAATAAATCATAAATCAAAAATGAATAAAGCATTACTACAGCGGCTCTATAGTTTTGACTGTAATATGACTGCACAATTTCCTTAAAATACCCTCTAGATGACTCACTAGTTAAAACCGACAATTCTTTCTCATCAATCAACATACACAAAATCCTATTCTTCGCTTGCCTTAAAACTTCTGCCAATGCCGAAATACTTCTCAAAGAATGCTTTTATTTTTTCAATGATGGTCTGCTTCTTCTCAGTGCGATTTCCACCACCGAATCTGCTAACAGGAGGCATCATTTTATCTATGTCAGTGCCAACGGTTTTTACTTCCCCTTCCCGGAAAGCATTCTCCAGAAATCTACGAGTCTCTTCCGGCTTTAGTTTTTCTTCCTGAATAAGCTTTTCCAAATCAGCCTCACGCTGTTTTGCCACGTATTCATTCCACTCATTCATCACATCATCAACTTCATTGATGCCAGAAATAAACGCTTCAATGAGCTGTTTCTTGCTACGCAGTTCAGGGCTGGCATCAATAGCCTTTTTGATGGTGATAAGAACTTCCTTGTCCTCACAATGTGTGTCATGAAATTTCTTAACAAGCATTAGGATGTAATCAATGTTAATTTCGATCTGTTTAATCAGTTCTATTTCAAAGACAACATCATCTGTAATGTCTTTAGCTTCGTGATCTTTTCTCTTGCGTTTCCATTCATCGGCTAGATCCTGATAGCGGCCAAGGTAGTCCTGCAAATCTCGCTCTGTCAGGATGTTCTTATCCTTGAATTCATCGAATGAAACCAAAAGGTTTCGCATCCGCAGAATTGCACCGAACAGTGCAACGAAATTCTTTTGGTTCTGTTCACCAACGATCTGAGGCTCAGACAAAGGATACTTTTGAGTGAGCTCGTCAATCATATCAACATAGCCAGGCTTTTCTCTGCCATCATCAGTTGTATACCCATGGTAGTAATCCTTAAAGCTACGCATAAGTACAATACCGCTGGCATTCTTATCACCAAATAAAGAGATAGCAGCATCAACCCGCTTCTGAAGATTACGGAAACAGACAATATTACCGAAAGTCTTAATACTGTTCAGGATGCGGTTGGTACGGCTGAAGGCCTGAATGAGGCCATGCATCTTCAGATTTTTATCAACCCACAGTGTATTCAGAGTAGTGGCATCAAAACCGGTAAGGAACATGTTAACCACAATGAGTAAATCCAGTTCCTTGTTCTTCATGCGAAGAGACACATCCTTATAGTAATTCTGGAATTTATCGCTGGACGTATCGTAGTTCGTATGGAACATTTGGTTATAATCCTGAATAGCTGATTCGAGGAAGTCTCTTGAGTTCTGATCAAGAGCTGATGTATCTTCTGAATTCTCCTCATCCAACATTCCCTCAACTTCTTCTCCATTGGCTGCATAACTGTATATAACAGCTATCTTCAGATTTTTGGTTGGGTCGGCGTTGATGATTTTTCTGAATTCATCGTAATACATCTTTGCCATTGGAACAGAAGCTACGGCAAATATAGAGTTAAACCCACTCAGCCTCTGCTTTCGCTTAATTTCTTCAACCTTTCCTCTTGCCGCAGATGCCACCTCTCCGATATTGGTGAAAGCATTAAACTCGTAGGTCTTATCACCTCTATAGGTTTTCTGATCGAAGTGGTCAAGAATGTAATTGGCAATCTGAGTAACTCGCTTTGGATCTTCAAAAACCTTCCTTCTGTTTATATCCCATACTTCTTCATCGTCAATGTCAGCATCGATATCCATGGTTTTTATGTAATCGACACGGAACGGAAGTACGTTTTTATCATTGATGGCATCTACAATTGTGTATGAATGCAGGCGATCTCCAAAGGTCTGTTCTGTTGTGAAATAATTGAGTTTTTTCCCAGAACTGGCATTCAACGGGAAGATAGGAGTTCCGGTGAAACCGAACATGTAATACTGTTTAAAATGCTTTTCCACAGCCTCATGCATTTCACCAAATTGGCTACGATGACATTCATCGAAAATGATAACCACCTGCTTTGAATAAATGTCATGGCTTTTGTTCTTTCTGATGAAGGTGGAAAGCTTTTGAATTGTGGTAATGATGATATGAGACTTATCATCACCGAGCTGTCTTTCAAGAACAGCAGTAGAAGAATTGCTGTTTGCTGCACCTTTTTCAAAGCGGTCGTATTCCTTCATGGTCTGGTAATCCAGATCCTTTCGGTCTACGACAAAGAGAACCTTATCTATGAACGGCAGTTGAGTAGCCAGTCGTGCCGTCTTAAATGATGTTAAGGTTTTACCGGAACCGGTGGTATGCCAAATATACCCGCCTCCGGCAATATCACCGTACTTCTTGTAATTATGAGCAACCTCTATACGGTTAAGAATTCGTTCAGTTGCAGTAATCTGATATGGGCGCATCACCATCAGCATTTTTTCAGATGTAAACACGCAGTATTTGGTTAAGATATTTAAAATGGTGTGTTTTGCAAAGAAGGTTTTAGTGAAATCAATAAGATCCGGGATAACCCTGTTCTCAGCATCCGCCCAAAACGAAGTAAACTCAAAACTGTTACTTGTCTTACCCTTCTTGATATTTCTTGAAGTAGAATCCTTGATTGCGTTATTCCTGGTACTGTTTGAATAATATTTCGTATTTGTGCCGTTTGAAATAACAAAAATTTGGACAAACTCAAACAGACCACTACCAGCCCAGAAAGAGTCTCGTTGATAACGTTCAATCTGGTTAAAAGCCTCACGAATAGCCACGCCCCTACGTTTCAATTCTATATGAACAATAGGAAGACCATTGATGAGGATTGTAACATCGTAACGGTTATCATAGGTCGCACCTTCTGCTTTACCGAGGACATACTGGTTTATTACCTGAAGGGTGTTATTGTGGATGTTCTTATGATCAAGCAGAGTTATATTTTTGGAGGTTGAGTCATCACGCTTAAGAACCTGAATATAATCTTCCTGAATCTTTGCAGTCTTTTCAGCAATATGTTCATTTGGATTTGCAATGGAAGTCTTAAAGAAACGTTCCCATTCAGTATCAGAGAATTTGAATTTATTGAGCTCTTCCAAACGGACACGAAGATTGGCAATTAAATCAGCCTCAGAATGAATAGGAAGATAGGTATACCCCTGTTCGCAAAGCAAACGGATAAATTCCTTTTCTAAAGCAGCCTCAGATTCATAGCTGTCAGACCGGGCTTTAACAGGCTCATAATTGGTAACCACAGTATTTTCATTTGTTTCGGCTACTATATTAAAATAAGGCATACCTACCTCCTTCTGTTCTTTCTACTCTGCTTCCTTAAAACTTAACAGCTTGTTTCGATAATATTCATATTGCTTCTGTCTAGCCTCGATTTCTGCTGGAAGTCCAGAAGACAAATCGTTACAGAGAGCATCAAAACGATCCAAGATTGAAACAATGCGTTCTTGCTCATTCATACACGGAAGGTTAATCACAACATCCTCCAATGCACTTGGTGTTATTTCAATCACCTTAGTCCCGTGAGCTAACTTTTTCTTCTTTGAAAAGAAATCAGCTGAATGGAAATAATACGACAAGTATTTCGCATTTTGGTTGTGACTAATTATTGCAGTATGGCCACTTACAGCTATATCATCACCCCCTAACCATGCAGTACAAGAACACACGTCTTCAACATTTTCACTTGTAACAGCCATCACTATATCCCCTTGTTTTGCGATCTTTGATTTATCAAAAACATTCTGATCCACAAAAGTTAAGGTCTTATCTGCATGAACCCCGAAATGGGTATACATCTGACCATAGTGAATACAAGGCTTTCCGTTTTCTACAAAATCTTTCTTTTGAAAATTACCACCTCTTGTAACCGTAGCGAATATACCCAACCTTACAGAAGCATACCCAAACACATACTGCAGCAACTTAATCAGACTCAGCTCTGTCTGTCTGTTAAGATGGTTTCGCCGTTTTCTGCGAACGTCAACAACTGATCACGGTAAAATTCATATTGCTTTTGACGAGCTTCAATTTCGGCGGGCAGACCTATATTTAAGTCGTTACAAATCTTCTCGAAGTTATCCAAACAATCAACTATTTTCGTTTGCACAGCTACAGAAGGAATACTCAGCCTAACATTATTGAGAACAGCCTGTGTTAAACTCGGTACTCCCCCTGCCGTATTTAAACTTTCGAGATGTTCTTTCTGTAGCAAATAGAATAGATACTTAGGAACAACTCTCTCTTCATTTATTTCAGTGTAGAAAATAGTATCTACATTCCAAAAGGGTTTATCCACATAAAACAAGTTACCCAATGAGCCTTTTCTTGGAATCAAAACTGATGGCTTATCATAAGAATATTTATCGACATAAGTCATTACTCCGCCTGAGCCATAAACCGGATAACAACCTTCTCCAAGATGTTTATAATCTTTTCCATTTCTTATCACAGCAATATCTGCAAGCGTAATATTTTCAACAGTTTCATTCTTTGCTGAAAGCAAGGTATCCCTATAATACTCATACTGTTTCTTTCTCGCTGTAAGCTCCGCTGTAAGCTCCGCTGTAAGCTCCGCTGTAAGCTCCGTGAAATTGTCCAGAATCCGGACAATTTCACGTTGTACCTCTAGAGGAGGTACGGGAACCTTTATTCGTTCCATTACGTTGCTCATTAATTTTGGATTTCCCATTCCTGAGTTTACATACTTCGGAGCTTCAATACTTAAAGTGTAGTAGAGATACTTAATATCAACATTTTCTGTTTTGGATTCAATAATTCCACATACATTTGTGATACTAAATTTTCCACTTCGAAAAAAAACAGTCCCTGCATTGGCGCCATCAGTAGTCCAAGTGAGATATTCACCATCAAACATATAGGTATTAATTGCGCCTAGCCTCCCCTCATTTTCCGTTTGAGAGGAATAAACAGGATACTCTCCTTCATTCTCTTTTAAATAATCTTTTGACATAACCTTGCCACGGCTAATATTTGCTATATCTCCTATTTTCTGAAATATCACACCGTTAGGACAAAACTCTTTTAGCAAATCATCTAACTTACTCATGCCTCTTGCCCCCCTTCAATCTCAGAAATGATCTTGTCAATCTCATCACGGAGAGCCTGTTCACGGGCAACAATCTGTTTAATTTCGGCATTGAGTTTTGCAATATCGATTTTTTCGCGGGTATCTTCCTGCTCAACATAGGTACTAACTGACAGATTGTAGTTCTGTTCCTTTACCTCATCGTAATCAACCAACCTGCAAGCATGCTCCACGTCCTGCCTTTCACAAAACATCTCAACGATTCTGTCTATATGTTCCGGGAGAAGTTTGTTATTGTTGGTAACCTTGACGCAGAGATTTGTAGCATCAATAAATAAAACCTTGTTATCACGCTTACTCTTCTTCATAACCATAATACAGGTGGCGATTGTGGTGCCGAAAAACAGGTTGCTTGGTAGCTGAATAATGCAATCTACATAGTTGTTGTCTACGAGATACTTTCTGATTTTCTGTTCGGCACCGCCTCTATACATGATTCCCGGAAAACAGACGATTGCAGCCGTACCATTCGGAGCCAACCAGGAAAGAGCATGCATTATGAAAGCCATGTCAGCTTTGGATTTTGGAGCCAAAACACCGGCAGGAGAAAAGCGAGGATCGTTTATCAGGGTAGCATCTTCATCGCCAACCCACTTGATGGAATAGGGAGGATTGGAGACTATCAGTTCAAATGGTTCATCATCCCAATGCTGCGGATGTGTAAGAGTATCTTCACAGGCAATGTCAAATTTATCAAAGCCTATGTCATGGAGGAACATGTTGATACGGCACAGGTTATATGTGGTGATATTGATTTCCTGACCATAGAAGCCGTTCTGAACAGCATCCCTTCCGAGGATCTTTTCCACTTTTAAAAGTAGAGAACCGCTGCCGCAGGCCGGGTCGTAAGCTTTATTGATTTTGGTCTTACCAACAGTTCCTAATCTGGTGAGAAGAACAGATACATCGGCAGGGGTGAAAAATTCGCCACCTGACTTACCTGCATTGGACGCATACATTTGCATAAGAAATTCATATGCATCGCCGAAGGCATCAATCTCATGGTCTTGGACGGAGCCAAGATCCATGGCTGCAACGCCTTCAAGAAGTCTAACCAGCCTTTCATTTCTCTTAGCAACGGTTGCACCAAGCTTGTTGCTATTCACATCGATATCATCAAAAAGGCCTTTAAAGTCACTTTCAGCCTCACTTCCTTTTGCTGATTCTTCGATATGATTGAATACTCTCTCAAGGAACTCATTCAAGTTGTCTTTTAAATTCTTCTTTTCACCTTCACTATCAATGAAGACAGCTTTATCATCCCTACAATTCTTAAGAACATTACAAAAAAGCTCACTTGGAGGAATGAAGAATCCTTTTTCTTGAACAAGGTCAGCTCGGGCTTCTAATGACTCAGAATCTGACATATTGGCATAATCAAAATCTGGATTCCCCGCGTCCCTCTCGCCTTTATTTATGTAGGCACAAAGGTTCTCAGAGATATAGCGATAGAACATCGTGCCGAGAACATAATTCTTAAAATCCCAGCCATCAACAGCCCCTCGTAACTCATCAGCTATTGCCCATATTGCGCGATGGAGTTCATCGCGTTCCTGCTCTTTTTTTGTATCTACCATTCAAAAAACTCCGCTAACATTAGTCACGAAACTTGCGCCTTGAGGACAATACCCGAATGTTGCAAAATCACGTGTTAAAAAATCTGTTTGTCGTTATGCCAATAAATTCAAAACAATAACAAGACATAAACTAACGCAGATGCATCACAAATCAATTAACCTTGCATGATAGCACAGTTGTAGTCTCAAATTCCTGTTACAACCGCACAAAACACACAAAACCTTAAACATTCCGAATAATTTTTATTCAATTTTTGCAGTTCATCAAATTTGTGTTTCCTTCATAGAATGGCAGAGAGCCACCTTGCTCACCTCTTAGCAAAATCAGCGACATACTTTGTACAATTGTCAACCATACGCACAAAAATTGCTCCATCCCCTACTAAATAATCGCCGATTAGACACTACTTCATAACAATTTTATGGAAAGAAAGCCTTTTCCTCTGTAAAATCCACACTCTGTAATTTTGTTATCCAGATCACATAATTACTCGTATTTATCCAAGCAGACACCGCAAAAGATGCCTGCTTTTTTCGTATGAATCTTGACCGAACGTCAGATTTCACCAATCCCCCTGGCTACTTGTTAGGGGGATTGCTTTTTTTACCAAAGACAAAGGCTTTATCTACGAAACATGCAACACGCCTGTTGGATGTTACGTGTTCTGCGTCTTTTCAGATCTGGATACAGATTTTTAACCTCGCCTGCGTAAGCTCATCAAGTTGCAAATTGATGAGTGCATGGCTGAAACAGGCGAATTTATTTTAACCGTCCAGTGTCATGCACCACTGGTCACCTACCGAACGGGGTATTCCCCGAGGTGACCTAATGCACACAGTGACAACGAGCCGTGAAGGGCTACTCCGCTTCGGTTTTTCCGAACTGGAGAAGCCTAAATGGCAAATAAAAAACGTTATTACCCTCTTCGCAGCTCAACCGATCCCAAGAAAGTTAAGCTCGTTGAGATTACCGAGGAACAGTACCAGGCAATCTATCCTGAAATCTGGGCAACCATTAAGCGGGAACAGAGACATGGCCGATGCAGATGCCCAGCCAACTACCTGTGGACATGTAATGGCTACTGTTCTGACTGTTCCTATCACACCGGAGGAAATGAGGAGTCTATTGATGAACTGACAGATACAGAATTATCAGATGAGAAACCGCTGATGGATGAACTTATGGCATGCGACCAAATGCTGAAACTACTGGTTGCCAGATTCCGAGAACTTGAACCGGAGGCTGATCTCATCATTGAATTGCTGGAGGAAGGATTATCCGACAGGAAAATTGCGGAAACACTGGGACGCAAACAGCGAACCTTTGCAGATCACATGAAGAAGATCCGAACCGAGCTGCATAATCTCAACAGGTAGTTCCCCCTTTCATAAAGGCTTTTTCCCATAGTGGCGATGCCTGAGCAAGGCGTTTTGATTACGAAATAACCAAGTAATAAAAAATTTAAAAATATTTCCGCTCAAAACGCCCGCTCATGTCCAGTAGTAAGTGTAAGGCTGATTTTTTCACAAATTAAGGAGGTTCTCAAATGAACAAGTCTTACTTCGATTCCCGCGGGAAAAGCCATGAGCTGATTGCCGTACTCACGGCTATCTCTCATGTATCCGCAAAGATGGCAAGAAACCTTGAGCTGATTGCCGTACTCACGGCTATCTCTCATGTATCCGCAAAGATGGCAAGAAACCTTGAGCTTCTTGCTGAATTACGTAACTCAAAGAAAGGAAATACTACCTATGAACAACACAAAAGACATGGCTTCGAGCATCGTCGCACTGCGGCATGCGGCAGTCGCTTTGAATAACATTGCCGATTTTCTGGAAGATCTGAATGCCAAGGATTCTGCACCTGCTACTGAAAACCAGTCTCAGGAAACTGAATCCGCACCGTCGACCGATGCAGTTGTTCCGGCAGCCAAGGCTGAACCGGAAACCCCGAAATTATCCTTTGAGGATGTTCGCGGAATTCTGGCTGACATTGCCCGTGCTGGGAACCGTGAAGGCGTTAAGGCTCTGCTTGAAAAGTACGGTGCTTCAAAGCTTTCTGCTCTTGCCCCGGAGCACTACGCTGCGATTCTTAAAGATGCGGAGGAACTTAAGAATGCCTGATTCCCACGCAATCCTGTCAGCCTCGGCATCGCACCGCTGGCTGATGTGTCCGCCCTCTGTCCGCTTATGTGAGCAGTTTCCGGGAGACGGAGCCAGCGAGTTTGCTGCAGAGGGAACAGAGGCTCACGCGCTCTGCGAGTTCAAGCTGAAAACAGCCCTTGGCATGGATGCTACTGATCCTACGCCCGAACTTTCCCGATACAGCGAGGAGATGGATGAATGCGCCACCGGCTATGCCTCCTTTGTTCTGGAGCTGGTAAGCGAGGCTGCCAAGTCCTGCTCAGATCCGAAGGTGCTTATTGAGCAGAGAGTTGATTTCTCGCAATGGGTACCGGAGGGATTCGGTACGGCTGACTGCATCATTGTATCCGATGGAACACTCCGAATTGTTGATTACAAGCACGGTCTCGGTGTTCTTGTCGAGGCTGAAAACAATCCGCAGATGAAGTGCTATGCCCTGGGTGCGCTGGAAATCTTCGATGTTCTTTATGACATCGAAAAGGTCAGCATGACCATCTATCAGCCCCGCCGGGAGAACATCAGCACCTGGGAGATTTCCCGGGAAGAACTCCTCCAATGGGCTGAAAACACTCTGAAGCCTATTGCCTCTCTGGCATTTGCCGGTGAAGGAAAATTCTGTGCCGGTGAATGGTGCGGATTCTGTAAAGCCAAACACGCCTGCCGTGCCAGAGCCGAGGCCAACCTTCTGCTGGCAAAGCATGATTTCAAACTTCCAGATCTACTTGAGGACATTGAAATCGAAGTGATCCTTTCCCAGGTAGATGAACTTACAGCATGGGCAAATGACATCAAGGAATATGCCTTGAAGCAGGCCATTGGCGGTAAGGAATGGCACGGATGGAAGCTCGTGGAAGGACGTTCAGTTAGAAAATTCACCAGCGAGGACAAGGTAATCAAGGCTGTATGCGAGGCAGGGTTCGATCCGTTCGAGAAGAAACTCATAGGCATCACCGCCATGCAGAAACTTCTCGGAAAGGCAAAGTTTGACGAACTTCTTTCAGGACTTATTGCCAAGTCGAAAGGCAAACCAACGCTCGTACCGGAGAGCGATAAAAGACCGGCAGTTTCAAGTGCATCTTTAGATTTTAAGGAAGAATAGATTATGGCTACAAAAGTAATTACAGGTGTTAACACCAGATGGTCCTACGCAAATGTGTGGGAAGCAAAAGCTATGGAAGGCGGCAAGCCTAAGTTCAGTGTGTCTCTCATCATCCCAAAGTCTGACACCGTAACCGTTGGCAAGATCAAGGCTGCCATTGAAGAGGCCTACCGTGATGGTCAGTCAAAGCTTAAGGGCAACGCCAAGTCCGTACCTGTGCTCAGCACTCTCAGAACTCCGCTTCGTGACGGTGATTTGGAACGTCCGGATGATCCTGCTTACGCCAATGCGTATTTCGTCAACGCCAACTCTACCACTGCTCCCGGTGTGGTTGATGCCAACAGGAATGAAATCCTCGACAAGTCTGAAGTCTACTCCGGCTGTTACGGCAGAGCCTCCATCAGTTTCTATGCATTCAATGCCAACGGCAATAAGGGTATTGCCTGCGGTCTTAACAATCTGCAGAAGATTAAGGACGGTGAACCGCTTGGCGGCAGAGCGAGCGCCGAGAGCGATTTTGCCACTGAAGAAGATGAAGACTTTTTAGGTTAGGAGGCATCATGGATTCAGGTGAAATCTTTCTGATGGGCTTTGGCTCCGGTTTGTTTACCGGCGTAGTGGCAGCAATCCTGTTTGAGTTCCTCGGATTTCTCTTTACCGAGTTCCTGAAACGCAGAAAGCGTCGTGTCTGGTAGCCCAGATAACTTGTAACGATTTAGTAAGGGTAGTGGTTTTGACTGCTGCCCTTTTTTGACAGGAGAATTTTATGGAAACACTATCTTGTGATCTCGAAACATACAGCAGTGAGGACTTAAGGAAATGCGGAGTCTACCGCTACTGCGAGGCTCCCGATTTTGAAATTCTGCTCTTTGCCTACAGTGTAGATGGTGGTGAGGTACAGCTTGCTGATCTCGCCTCCGGAGAAAAACTTCCCGGGGAAATCATCAAGGCCGTGACCGATGACAGCGTCATCAAATGGGCGTGGCATGCAAACTTTGAGCGTGTATGTCTGTCCAGATACTTGCGCGACTTAGGCTTACTAACCGGTTATCTCAATCCCGAAGGCTGGCGGTGCGACATGGTGTGGGCGGCAACTCTGGGACTGCCGTTTTCACTCGAAGGAGCCGGTGCGGTACTGGGACTCGATAAGCAGAAACTCACGGAAGGAAAGGAGCTTATACGCTATTTCTGCAAGCCGTGCTCCCCTACTCAGGCAAACAGCGGCAGAACCAGAAATCTCCCCTGCCATGCTCCCGACAAGTGGGAAATGTTCAAACGCTACAACATCCGGGACGTGGAAACCGAAATGGGAATACAGCAGAGACTGAGTAAGTTCCCGGTACCGGACTTCGTCTGGGAGGAATACCACCTCGACCAGGAGATTAACGACCGCGGCGTAAAAATCGACATGGAACTGGTACGTCAGGCGATTGCCATTGATGAACGCTCGCGAAATGAGCTCATAAGTGCCATGAGGGAATTTACTCAGCTTGAAAATCCCAACTCAGTCCAGCAGATGAAGGACTGGCTGGCAAATAACGGTCTTATGACTGAAAGCCTTGATAAGAAAGCCGTGGCTGAACTTATGAAGAATGCCCCGCCGGAACTCATCAGAGTGCTGACACTCCGGCAGCAGCTTGCCAAGTCATCAGTGAGAAAGTACCAGGCTATGCAGAATGCTGTATGTGCCGACGGCAGAGCCAGGGGACTTTTCAGCTTCTACGGTGCCAATCGCACCGGGAGGTTCTCAAGCAAAATCATTCAGTTGCAGAATCTTGCCCGTAACAGCATGAGCGATTTAGATCAGGCTCGTGCGCTTATCAAAACCGGAGACTATGACGCTGTATCTATGCTCTACGATGATGTGCCGGATACTCTCTCCCAGCTCGTAAGAACTGCCTTTGTGCCTCCGAAGGGAAAGCTCTTTTATGTAGCGGACTTTTCAGCCATTGAGGCCCGAGTGATTGCATGGTTTGCCGGTGAAAAATGGCGGTCTGAGGTATTCCGTAAAGGCGGTGATATCTATTGCGCCAGTGCCAGTCAGATGTTTAAGGTTCCGGTGGAAAAGCATGGTATCAATGGTCATCTGAGGCAAAAAGGGAAAATAGCGGAACTGGCCCTTGGTTACGGCGGGGGTATGGGCGCATTAAAGGCCATGGGAGCACTTGAGATGGGGCTTAAGGAGGAGGAGTTACAGCCACTCGTCAACGCCTGGAGAAACGCCAATCCTAATATTGTGAAATTCTGGTGGGCTGTGGATAACGCAGTTATGGAAGCAGTGAATAAAAGAACCACCACCGAAACTCACGGCATCACTTTCTCGTTCAAAAGCGGCATGCTGTTTATCACCCTGCCTTCCGGCAGAAAGCTCGCCTACGTTAAACCTCGTATCGGCATGAACCAGTTCGGCGGTGAAAGCATTACCTATGAAGGCATCGGTGCTACCAAAAAGTGGGAACGTCTCGAATCCTACGGTCCCAAGTTCGTGGAAAACATCGTCCAGGCAACAGCCAGAGACATTCTGTGTTTTGCCATGAAGACTTTACGGTGCTGCAGCATAGTTATGCACATACATGATGAAGTGGTCATCGAGGCAGATCCCCGCGTAAGTCTGGATGCTCTTTGTGAACAGATGGGAAGAACTCCGCCATGGGCTGAAGGCTTAATCCTTACCGCCAGCGGTTACACATCGCCCTACTACAAAAAGGATTAGCGCCTTAACTTGATCGGTATCTTGGTCGGTGACTTAGTCGGTCGGCACCGATCAAGTTATTTTGAATTCAGCACGAATGTCGCATTAAGGCAGATGTGCTTACTTGTCTGACTGCACAGCTTCTTTTAACGTATTGCCGGCAGTAAAGGAAGGAACTCTCTTTGCCGGGATTTCAACAGCCTCACCGGTACGAGGGTTACGACCGCTGCGAGCCTTTCTCTCAGAAGTCTTAAAAGTTCCGAAACCAACGAGCTGAACACTGTCACCTTGGGCTAATGTTTCAGTTACTGTTTCTAAAAGGGCATCAAGCATCTTTTTGCTGTCTGACTTGGTCGTATGACTCTTTTCAGCGATTATTTCAATAAGTTCCTGTTTATTCATGTAATCAAACCTCTCTCTTTGCAAATTTTATTTCAGTTTTTTGCCAACAACGGTACATTCCTTTTTGCAGAAACAAAATCACTCCCGGAGACGGATTTAAGTGTGATAAATATTACCGGAGACTTCCCCATGTATTTACTGCAGAACTCTTTATCATCAAAGATTTCAGTTCCTGCAAACCATTTTTCCTGCTGGGAGACATCTCAGAGCTTTTCAGGATCAAGAGCCAGAAAATCATAGAAGGTGGACATGGTGAGTGTTTTACCAAAACGTCTTGGCCTGGTAATGAGCATTACGTTAGCTTTGTTTTTCTCAAACACAGTTTTGATAAAAGATGTTTTATCAACGTAATAGCAGTCATTTTCAATAAACTCATGAAAAAAATCACCACCAATATTTATGTGTTTCAACACCATATTCCACCTGAGTCTGACTATTCACATGTGAAAAAGACCTCTCACTGGTCCGCTATTCATAAAATGATTGAAGCGCAGAAAGGTGCTATCACCGTTATTATACCCCTGTTTATTTCAGCAAATCCAATAACGTATACTGGCCTTTAGATTGATGTTTTTGATGGTACAATTTAATTGCGTTCACTAATTTTTCCGGCGTATTGAAATATGCCTTTACGGTTTCATACTTCTTATCATACTTTAATTTTGGTAAATTCCGTTTACAATAATCGCTAGGACTCATCTTTGACTTTACCTTGCAATACTCATCATACTTACCTTCACTACAAATAATGAGCATCTCTATCTCCGGAGATGTAACAATATTAACTACGTCAATCTTGTCTTTGTAAGGCTTACTGATTTTAAAATTTTCCTTCTCTCTATCCAAAATACGAATGACAGAAATTTGATCATCAAATTTCTTTCTCAAATATCTTGATTCGAATTCTTTTGCATCCCTGCATCTTATAATATCATCATCAATAAGTTCATTTTTTGCAAAAATTAACAAATCGTTCTCTAACAGAATATCCAATATGGCTCTCTCTGCAGCTCCTTCACATATACAAGCCTTAAATTTTGACAGTTTCATCACTTTATTCATTTCCATTACTCCTTAATTGGAATAATGGAAGATTCAAATTTTCTCTTCAACTCAATATATGCATTATATGAAGGGGCTGTACCTGTTAGGATTCCGCTTTGATAAACATCACTCTTTTTTAAATCGTTTCTTTTCAAAAGATCACGTAAATTTTCAACAGTTATACCACCATAATTTTTAGTTATAAATATATTATCATTTCTGTCATTTTCATCCAAAAGTTCAGGATAATGTGTTGAGTATACTAAAGTTCCTCCATTTTTATTTAATTTATAACTTTTGAAAAATCTAATGATGGTACAAACGATCTCTTTATTGAAATGATTTTCAAGCTCGTCAACCAGAATGTAGCCACCTTTCTGAAGAATATCCAAAGCCAAAGTAAATATAAATATACCTCTAATGGTTCCTGACGATAGATATTTATTCAGCTCAATAGGATTAAACAGTACTAATTCATTTTCCCCTTTAAACTTTAAATGAATAGAATGTCGTTCATCCTTTTCAAAAATTAAATACTCAATTGAAGGATCAAGATATGCAATTATTTCAAGCGGGATTTTCCCTTTGAATGGTAATACGTTAATGTTTGTAAAATCCAAAAGACTTATAACTTCTGGGGTATCGTTGATTTCTTTGTTTTTTGCAATAATGATACTTATATCTTCGGCCAAAAATTTTTCTTGATTATTTCTTTCAATCAATAGTTCTGCATCACCAAAATCTAGCAGATGGGTACGAGCAGTAATTTTAGTCGCCTTTTTACCCCATAATCTTTCTGATACGATCCTATAAATTGGACCTTCGCCACCCATTTTCTTGAATGCAATATTCGTCTCTAATTTACAAATTTCTGCTGTACTTTCTGAATAATAAAATATATTAAACGTGACATTATCAGACTGTCCCAATATATCTTTTTCACGTATATCATTAATTGGCCTATTTAAAAGTAGCTGCAGAGACAAAAGAATTACCTTTAATGTAGATGTTTTACCAGACGCATTAATTCCTGCAAAAACATTTGTTGTATTAAGAAAAACCGTTGAAAAAAGGGGATATAAATAATCTCTCTGCTCTTCCGATACCCTTTGTTGTGCGAAAAAGCATATATCAATTTTTTCTTTAAAAAGAGGCAAGCCGTCAACTACTATCTTCAACAGTTTCATTAGTTTTCCTTTATTGTTAAAAACAGATAACTCGTACTTAGTATTGGTGTATAACAAAGAATACCACTTTAGGACACAATTATCAACGCAAATCACGTTTATAACCAAAACCATACACTTTCAACAAAAAATTCTACTCCTCTCTGTGGCGTACTCCTGCATGTTCACTTCTTAACCATTCAACAAATTTTCTGAAAATAAATCCGCTCAAAATCGCCCTTCATGTCCAGTAGTAAGTGAAGGCCTATAGAAGTCTTCATGTTTCTTAACCTATTTTCAGGAGTTTTTTATGTTTGAAATCAAAGAAAAACAGAAGGTTCTGCCAGACGGAACCAGGCTTACCACCTTCACCCGTGAAGTTATCAGCACACTTGGCATTGAAGCTGAGGCAGGTACCACCGGATTTATGGGTGGTGATGCCAGCCGTGGCAGTCGTACATATTTCCGTTTCAAGGATATGGGCTTTACCAACATGTTTGTGAAAACCACAAGAGGTCGTGACGGTAATACCGACGAGGTTGAGTTCACGCTTGGAGGTGACTGCGAACTGGAAGTTATCATCAGAGCATTGAAGTTCGTGGTTAAGGTTTTGGAGGAAGAATCAGAAGGAGTTATCGACTAAATGAGTGAAATTAAATCGGCAATTAGATGCAGAGAATTTCTTGAAGCTCTTGGCATTCCTCAGGAAAAGTCTGATGCGGTTATGGCTGTGATGGCCAATGCAATTCATTCAAAATTCGGCTGTATTCCTGTCTGTAGTCATTCTGTTTCCAAGTCTGAACTGTTTCAGAAGATTGAGGAAGCAATGCTGAAATACGGAGATTTATCATGCCTGTAACTACAATTGGTTTTACCACAGATGATTTTGGCCTCGAATTAAAGAACAACTATGCCTTTGAAAGACTTGAGGCCGAGCATGACTGGCCTAAATTCGACAGAATCATCGCCAACGAAAATCAGCTCAACGATTTGGCGGATATTCTGGTGGACTCGAAATACTTCACCTCAGACACTCTGCTGAATCCGTCCATTCCGGAATTTACACTTCTATTTGAGGATAAAGACAGACCGGAACATACCTACATATGCTTCCGTCGTTCGATTATAAAACCGACTGATTTTGTGACTAAGGAAGTGAACGGAGTAAAAACGAAACTCACTCCGGTTATCGATGCATATGTGTATATAAACAACAAAGGCAGTCACTGCAATCTTGTAGTTACGCTGTGCCGATGCGAAAACTTTTTTCCTGGTAATAAAAGGATGTCTTCTTCAACTCAGTTCGTGACTTACTGCAGGGATGACGATGAGCATCTGATGGCAGATCAGCAATGTATTACCGAATTCGTTCGCTCTGTGAAGATTTCATATCTTGCTGTGCAGATGCTTTCCGCCGAAAGACCGTCAGTCTTTACCAATGCTCCGGTAACGCAGAAAGACACTGTAGAACTTGTGAAACGTAAGCACAAAAACAAATACCGGAAAATCCATAAAACAAGGCTCATAAGAACTGTAAGCATTACTGACGATATCGTCAGATCTGTAACTCCAGGGAATCCTCGTCTGATTACCTGTCCGTGCTGGGGCGTAGCTGGGCATATGCGTACCTACAAAAGCGGTCGGCAGATTTGGATTAAGCCCTATCGCAAAGGTCGTGATCGTTTTAATTCTGAAGCTTATGAGCCAAAAGAATATCAGATACCAATCAAGGAGGTGGTTGCACAATGAAATACGCTTTTGCCAACAGCCGAAAGGCTCTCAAGTGGACAAACGGCGATATTACCTGGGAGGAGTTGGGCAACCGACTCCGAAATCCGGTGCGCACCATGGAAACCATGGCCGAATACCGCAAGATGACTCCAGCCCAGCGAACCGAAACCAAGGATGTGGGCGGTTTTGTCGGCGGTCATCTTAAAAACGGTATTCGCAAAAGGGAGATGGTGATCTGCAGGGATACAGCCACCATAGACCTGGATCTCTGTCGGGCTGATGTGTGGGAAGTCAAAATCAGCAAGCTTCGTTTCAGGCTGTATTGTCACTCCACGCATAAGCATACCCCGGAACAGCCGAGACTGCGTGTGGTGATAGCTTTCACCAGACCGGTTACACCACAGGAATATGAAGCCATTGTCCGGATGATCGCCAGCGAGATCGGCATTGAGATGTTCGATCCCGTGTCTTTCCAGGTGCATCAGCTTATGTTCTTCCCGTCCTGTTCTGCTGACGGTGAATTCTTCTTCCGCGAAAAAGAAGGCATTGATCTTGATCCTGATGAGTATCTTGCCAAATACGAAAACTGGCAGGACAGCAGTACATGGCCAAGAACTCCGTCTGAAACTAAAGTGGTAAATCACGGTACCGGGAAACTGGGAGATCCGAAAGCAAAGCCCGGAATCATCGGTGCATTCTGCAGAGCTTACCCAATTTCTAGCGTGATAGAAAACATCTGAGTGATGTGTATGAGCCGACGGATGCATCCAACAGATATCACTACAAACCGGCTGATAGCATCGGAGGGGTTATCGTCTACGATGATCTGTTTTCATACTCATTTCATGTATCAGATCCTGCAAGTCAGAAAGCCTTAAATGCCTTCGATCTCGTGCGCATACACAAGTTCAGGCAACTGGATGAGGATTACCCGGAGGATACTCCGGTAAATCAGCTCCCTTCCTATAGGGCGATGAAGGCGTTTGCCGAAAAATGCTATCGGGTAAAAGCTCTGCTGCTTGAAGAGAAACGGGCAGAGGCTCAGAGCGATTTTGCCGTACCTGTTGAAAGTTCAGAGGGAACTGACGACTCCTGGAAAAATAAGCTGGTGTGGGATGAGACTGAAATTGAACCGTCGCTGTTTAATGCTCGGCTCATTCTGGTCAACGATCCGAATCTCAAAGGGATTGTGTTCAATGAGCTGGCTGACAATCTGGAGATTAAAGGCACAGTGCCATGGAAGCATCCGGGAAAGTTCTGGCGTGACTCTGATGATGCACAGCTTATCTGCTACCTTGCAGATGCCTATGGGGTAACTTTTACTGACAGGATCCTTGGCATTGCGGTTACCAAGGTTGCCGACGATCGCTCCTATCACCCGGTAAAGATTTATTTTGAAGGTCTGCGACCATGGGACGGAATCAGACGCGTCGAAACATTCTTTATCGATTATCTGGGTGCTGAAGACACACCGTACACCAGAGCGGTTACTCGCAAGATCCTGTGCGCAGCCTATACCCGCATCTGTCATCCCGGGATCAAGTTTGACTACATGGTTGTTTTCAACGGTCCGCAGGGGATCGGCAAATCAACCATTATTGCCAAACTGGGAATGAAGTGGTTTTCCGACTCTCTTACGCTGTTCGACATGAATGACAAGACTGCCGCCGAGAAACTCCAGGGATGTTGGATATTTGAAATCAGCGAGCTTGCTGGTGTGAAAAAGGCTGATAACAACAAGGTTAAATCCTTTGTTTCGCGTTGTGATGATCAGTATCGTGCAGCATTCGGCAAACGTGTTACTCCGCATCCGCGTCAGTGCGTGTTCTTCGGCACCACCAACAGTGAAAACGGCTATCTCCGGGATGTTACCGGCAATCGCAGATTCTGGAATATCCGTGTCACCGGAAACAGCAAATTCAAACCTTGGGATCTGACTCAGGATGACATCGACCAAATCTGGGCTGAAGTCAAGGTGATGGTGGAGGCAGGAGAAACTCTGTATCTGCCACGGGAACTGGAGGTCTATGCTGAGGAAGAACAGCGTAAAGCCATGGAGCAGGACGACCGTGAAGGTCTTCTGCTGGAGTACCTGGATATGCTTCTGCCTCCAAACTGGGATGTCATGGATACCCATGAGCGCAGAGCCTACATCCTCGATCAGGATGATCCGACGCGCCCCACAGGTACTGTCAGACGCACCGAGGTATCAAACCTTGAAATCTGGTGCGAGTGCTTTGGTAAACGCGCTGAGGATATCCAGTCAAAGGACAGTTATGCCATCTCTGCCATGATGGTCCGTCTGAAAGATTGGGAGAAATCCACAGGAAGCAAGCGAATTCCTATCTACGGAAAACAGCGTTTCTACCGCCGAAAGTAGTGGAACAGGAAACCGGAACAGATGAGGAGCGTCGTTCCACCCCAAAAATCTGTTCCGGGAGAGGATTTTCCGAGTGGAACGACTGTGGAACAGAAAACTACAACTTTTACATTCCATGTTCCACTCGTTAATCCTTATGCCATAAGGGTTTATAGCACTATAGGAACTAGAGAACAACATATTCTATATAGAGTAATCTGAAATAGATATATATAGGCGTATATACGCATGAAACGCGCATTTGCACCTACGTATATACACATATAGGAAATTGCCGTTCTCTCTGTTCCGCTTTTAAGGAATTACAAAATGTTAAAGAGAAATGAAAGAACAATTGAAAAATACATGAACAGCGGTGCAAATATGCGCCTTTTCACTACCGTTGCCAAAGGCATGGTTAGCAGTATCAGCGAAGTGGTATCAGGAGCAGACGCCGACAAGGTTCTGAAAGCTCTGCGAGTTATTGAGCAGGTTTGCTGTCATGCTGAAGACAATATGTTCAGAGACTTCCCTAAGCTCCCCGGCGAGTATGGTGATGTGTTTTACGGCTACACCACCGATAAGCCGAGAAATGCCGTGGATGCCATGATTATTGAGCGCGCTAAGGATCTGACCGATGAGTTATTCAGAAAAGCAGATTGAACAGAAACTGGTAACTGCCGTGAAGGGCAGAGGCGGCATTGCACCGAAGTTTGTATCACCGGGGTTTGCCGGAATGCCTGATCGCCTGGTGCTTCTCCCCCATGGTGTATGTGCCTTCGCTGAACTCAAAGCTCCCGGAATGCATCCGAGAGCACTCCAGGTGGCAAGGCATCGAATGCTGAAGGAACTAGGTTTCAGAGTGTATGTGATTGACGAGATTGAACAGATAGGAGGAATGCTTGATGACATCATTGGATAGAACCAATCTTCACGGTTACCAGAAGTTCAGTGTGAATTTCATTGAGGAACACCCCTGTGCTGCCGTCCTGTTAGATTGTGGTTGCGGGAAAACTATCATAACCCTCACCGCCATAACCGACCTGCTGTTTGATTCCTTTGAGGTACACAGGGTACTGGTGGTATGTCCGTTGAGAGTCGGTATGGTGTGGAAAACTGAAACTCAGAAGTGGAAGCACCTGCAGGACTTAAGACTGAGCGTGGCAATCGGTACGGCAGCAGAGCGTAAAGCGGCATTATCCACTCCGGCAGATATAACCATCATCAACCGCGAGAACGTGGATTGGCTTGTCGAGAGCGGTAATTTTGACTACGACATGGTGGTTATCGATGAGCTGTCTTCCTTCAAAAACCACACCGCCAAACGATTCAAAGCTCTGATGAAGGTACGTCCAAAGGTTAAGCGCATCGTAGGTCTTACCGGTACTCCTTCATCAAACGGTCTGATGGACTTATGGTCAGAGTTCAGACTGCTTGATATGGGCGAACGCCTGGGAAAGTTCATCACGAGATACAGAGAATGCTACTTCATGCCCGACAAGAGGAACGCCCAGCAGGTGTTTTCCTACAAACCGAGGGAAGGAGCTGAAGAGGAAATCTACCGCCGCATCTCGGATATCACCATCTCCATGAAGTGTACCGACCACCTCTCAATGCCTGAACTGATTTCAACACAGTACGAGGTGGTGCTGTCAGATGATGAACGAAAGCAGTACGAGAGACTTAAGTCTGAGCTGGTGATGACTCTTTCCGATGAGGAAATCACCGTTCCCAACGCAGCAGCCCTCACCAATAAACTCAGTCAGCTTGCCAACGGTGCAATTTACGACGATACCAAAAACATCGTGGAATTCCATGACCGCAAGCTTGATGCCCTGGAAGACATCATCGAGTCAGCCAACGGCAATCCCCTTCTTGTGGCCTACTGGTTTAAGCACGACCTAGAAAGGATCAGAAAAAGGTTTGATGTCCGGGAGATTAAAACCTCGAAAGACATCACCGACTGGAATGCCGGAAAGATCCCTGTTGCCATGATCCACCCTGCTTCTGCCGGTCACGGACTTAACCTGCAATCCGGTGGTTCGACACTGGTATGGTTCGGTCTTACCTGGTCCTTGGAGCTCTATCAGCAGACCAATGCCAGACTCTGGAGACAGGGACAGACCTCCGGCACTGTGGTGATCCAACACATCATTGCCAAAGGAACCATCGACGAGCGAGTGCTTAAGGCATTGTCGAAAAAGGAATTAACTCAGAACGCACTGATTGATGCGGTTAAAGCAGATTTAGGAGAAAACAAATGAACGCTAAAGAATTTTTGATGAGAGGATTTAACCTGGAGCGCCACGTGCGCAATCTG
>FLNY01004084.1_pt1 | contig 25578 bp, 18 predicted proteins | sample 1140381 | NCBI WGS metagenome assembly FLNY01 (sample SAMEA3878172, study PRJEB12797) | bioreactor metagenome | biome: Moose rumen | place: Sweden | collected 2011-10
CATAAACGAAATTGACAATGATATGACAAGAAGATTAATCATAAGCAAGATACAGGTTAATTGGCTGGTAAAATGGTTCTTACCTTTTTACCTCATTACCTTTTTACCTTTATCCTTGCATGCTCAGGTGGAGATCGACGACGTTGACGTCGAAAGCGAAGAAGAGGAAGATGAAGTACGTATAGAAGACGAAATCGCCGTGACCGACAAGGACGGAAACGAGGAAGTTATCGAGTTTCCGGAGGCCATGACCTACGACCTCGACAGCCTGCTGAACCTTTATATGTCGAAGACCTATCTGGGTACGCCAGGCGATTGCCAGATGACCAACGAGAACCCTACCTACGACAAGGAGGTATATATCGAACGCTTGCAGCGCATCCCGTCTGTCATGGAACTGGCCTATAACGATATCGTGCAGCGCTTCATCGACCGATACAGCGGACGGCTGCGCTACTCCGTCAGTTATATGCTCGGTGCCCTGAATTTCTACGTACCCATCTTCGAGGAAGCCCTGGAGGCTTACCAGATTCCCCTGGAACTGAAATACCTGCCCGTCATCGAGTCGGCACTGAACCCGAAAGCCGTGTCACGCGTCGGGGCCGGAGGACTCTGGCAGTTCATGCCCGCCACCGCCAAACAGTATGGACTCACCATCAACTCACTCGTCGATGAGCGCCGCGACCCTGTGAAGTCATCGTATGCCGCAGCCCATCTGCTGAGCGACCTCTACCGTATCTTCGGCGACTGGAACCTGGTGATTGCAGCCTACAACTGCGGACCTCAGAATATCAAGAAGGCCATCCAGCGCCATCGGGCAGCCAACGGACGCACGGACGACGAGACCGTCACCGCTGAGGAAAAGGACTACTGGCAGTTGTACCCCTACCTGCCCGCTGAGACACGCGGCTACGTACCGGCCTTCATCGCCGCCAACTATATCATGACCTATTATTGTGAGCACAATATCTGTCCGATGAATACCAAACTGCCATTGCAGACAGACACGGTCGTTGTCAATAAGAACGTGCATCTCGGACAGATTGCCGGTGCCCTTGGAATCGATATCGAACAGTTGCGCGCCCTGAACCCCGAATATCGGCGTGACGTAGTACCCGGACTGACGAAGCCCTCCGCCATCAAGATGACCATCAATGATGTAGGCAACTTCCTCAACCATGAGGACTCCGTCTATAATTATCGCGCCACCGAGTTCCTGACCAAACGGGCCGTCGTGGATGTGAACGACGATATTCCCACCTACTCACGCAGCCGCCGCAGTGCCTATAACCGCAGAAGCGGTCGCCGTGGCAGTTCACGAAGTGCGCGCAATGCCCGCAGTTCACGCTCCTCACGGAGTTCTGGCGGTTCTGGCAGTTCATCCGTAACCGTCAAGAAGGGACAGACCCTCTCGGAGATTGCCAAGCGCAACGGCACCACCGTGGCCAAACTGAAGCAGTTGAACGGCATCAAGGGCAGCAATATCCAAGCAGGAAAGAAACTGAGAGTGAAGTAGTTTACGGTTTATAGTTTACAGTTTATAGGTATGGATGAAGAGAGCATGATGACCCAGGAGGAACGGGACGACAAACTGATTAATGACGCGTTCCAGAAACTGCTGAACGACTATTTGGCATCGCGCCACCGGAAGAAGGTCGATCTCATCACGAAGGCCTTTAACTTCGCCCGGCAGGCCCATAAGGGCGTGCGCCGCCTGTCGGGAGAACCCTACATCATGCATCCCATCGCCGTGGCACAGATCGCCTGCTCGGAAATTGGGCTCGGCTCCACCAGTATCTGCTCAGCCCTGCTCCATGATGTCGTGGAGGATACCGACTACACCGTCGAGGACATCGAGAATATCTTCGGCGCAAAGATCGCACAGATCGTTGACGGTCTGACGAAGATCAGCGGCGGCATCTTTGGCGAACAGGCCTCTGCACAGGCGGAGAACTTCAAGAAACTGCTGCTCACGATGAGCGACGATATCCGCGTAATCCTCATTAAGATCTGCGACCGTCTGCACAACATGCGCACCCTCGACTCCCAGCCTGCCAACAAACAATATAAGATTGCCGGTGAGACACTCTATATCTACGCCCCGCTGGCCAACCGTCTGGGATTGAATAAGATCAAATCGGAACTGGAGAACCTGAGTTTTAAGTTCGAGCACCCCGAAGAATATGCGGCCATCGAGTCGAAACTCGCCCTGACCCGTGCCTCCCGTGACGAACTGTTCACGCAGTTTACCAACCCCATTGAGGAGGCCCTGAAGAACATGGGTATCCAGTATGAGATTAAGGAACGCGTGAAGAGCCCCTACTCCATCTGGAATAAGATGCAGAACAAGCACGTCACCTTCGAGGAGATCTACGACATCCTGGCCGTGCGCATCATCTTCACCCCGAAGGTACGCGAGGAGGAGGTCAACGAGTGCTTCAATATCTACGTTGCCATCTCGAAGATCTACAAGTCGCACCCCGACCGGCTGCGCGACTGGCTCTCGCAGCCCAAGGCCAACGGCTACCAGGCCCTCCACGTGACGCTCATGTCGAAACAGGGCCGTTGGATAGAGGTGCAGATCCGTTCCGACCGCATGGACGAGATTGCCGAGCAGGGCTTCGCTGCCCACTGGAAATACAAGGACGGCATTGAAGAGGAATTTGCCGAGGATGATAACGAGAACGAACTGAACGACTGGCTCCGCACCATCAAGGAGATCCTCGACGACCCGCAGCCCGATGCCATGGACTTCCTCGACACCATCAAACTGAATCTCTTCGCCAGCGAAATCTTCGTCTTCACACCGAAAGGAGAGATCCGTACGATGCCCGCCGGCTGTACGGCCCTCGACTTCGCGTTCTCCATCCACACCTTCCTTGGCAGCCACTGCATCGGTGCAAAGGTGAACCACAAACTGGTGCCCCTCTCCCACAAACTGCAGAGCGGCGACCAGGTGGAGATCCTCACGTCGAAGTCACAGCACGTCAGTCCCCAATGGATCAACTTCGTCTCCACAGCCAAGGCGAAGGCAAAGATACAGGCCATCATCCGCCGCGACAACCGCGAGGTACAGCGACAGGGCGAGGAGACCCTCAACGCCTTCCTTCAGAAGAACGGATTCGAACCCAGTCTGGCATTGGCTGACCAGTTGGCGGAGTTCCACGACTATCCCAAGCGCAATGAGTTCTTCCTGGCAATCGGTGAGAAGATCGTCATCCTGGGAGAGAAAGACCTCGACAAACTCAATGGCAAGGAGAAAGCCACGGAGAGCCAGTCTGGCTGGCGCAAGTACGTGCCGTTTGTCAGCAAGAAGGAAAAAGAGGCGACGCCGAAGAAGGAACTGTTTATCGTACCCGAGAAGTTCAACCGCAAGAAGCCTGTCTATCTCTCCGAAGAGAACATCAACCAGTATAAGTTCCTGGGGTGCTGTCACCCCATTCCTGGCGACGATGCCCTCGGCTATATCAACAACAAGAACCAGATAGAGATTCACAAGCGCGTCTGTCCTGTCGCCGCCAAACTCAAGACCAGTTTTGGCAACCGTATCCTCGACATCAAATGGGACATGCACAAGATCCTTTTCTTCGATGCCACCATCCGCCTGGGAGGCATCGACCGGGTAGGACTGCTCAACGAAATCACCCAGATCATATCCTCGCAGATGAACGTCAATATCCATAAGGTGATGATTACCTGCGAGGACGGCATCTTTGACGGCAGCATCGAACTGCGTGTCCACGACCGCGAGGATGTACAGAAGATCATCAGCAATCTGAAAAAGATCGCCGACCTCAAGGAAATATCAGAAATCATGTAACACGATATGAACAAACTACTACTGCTACTGCTTACCATCCTTTCCACCGTCTCTGCCGCTGGCAAAAGTTACGACAACCCCGATACCATCTTCGTGGCTCGCGACGGCACGGGGGAGTTCCGCACCATCGACGAGGCCGTCGAGGTATGCCGCGCCTTCATGGACTACCACAAGGTGATCTACGTAAAGAACGGCATCTACAAGGAGAAACTCATCATCCCCCAGTGGCTGCAGAATATCGAGATCTGTGGCGAGAGTGCGGAGAAGACCATCATCACCTACGACGACCACGCGAACATCAAGGTGCTGCTGGGCACGGCAGTCCCCCGGGAGCAGGCCATGGGCACCTTCCGCACCTACACCCTGAAGATCGAGGCCAACGATATCACGCTGAAGAACCTCACCATCGAGAACAACTCCGCCCGACTGGGGCAGGCCGTAGCACTCCACACAGAGGGCGACCGGCTGGTGTTCATCAACTGCCGCTTCATCGGTCATCAGGACACGATCTACACAGGCATGCCCGCCACACGACTCTACTTCAAGGACTGCTATATCTGCGGCACGACGGATTTCATCTTCGGTCCCTCAACGGCCTGGTTCGAGAACTGCACCATCGAGAGCCTCATCAACAGTTATATCACAGCGGCCTCCACGCCGAAGGGTCAGCCCTTCGGCTATATCTTCAACAACTGTCGTCTGATCGCTTCGGAAGGTGTCGATCAAGTCTATCTGGGTCGTCCCTGGCGCGACTATGGCTACACCTTATTTATGAATTGTGAGATGGGGCACCATATCCGTCCGGAAGGCTGGCACCACTGGGAGAAACAGCGCGAACAAACGGCCCGCTACCTCGAATACAACAACCGTGGCGATGGCTTTACACCCCAGCAGCGCGCCGCCTGGAGCCGCCAACTCTCCAAGAAGGAGGCCACCGCCATCACCCCCGAGGCCGTCTTCGGAACCACAACATGGCTCCCCTAGCCTCCTATTGCAAATAATCAAGTTGCTTCTTCAGCGCCTGGAGATCCGACCTGATACCCATCAGCGATTCAAGCACATCAGCCTTCTTGTCGGCTCCCTTACGGTTCTGCGCCAAAATCTTCCGGGCCGCAGCCAACTTAAAGCCGCGCACCTTCACGAGGTTATGGATCAGTCTGATCTGCTCAATATCCTTTTCCTGATACTGACGCACCTTGGCAGGTCCCGTCGTCTTGGGTTTCAGGAAGGGGAACTCCTGTTCCCAGTAACGCAACGTACTCTCGTTGAGTTCAAACATCTCCGCCACCTCCTTGATGGAGTAATAGAGTTTCAGGTTCTTGTTCAGATTCAGTGCCATAAGCCTATATTAAAGATTTGCCAATTCTATCACCTTGTCAACAGCAGCGCTCAGACCGTCGGGGTTCTTTCCACCTGCGGAGGCGAAATGGGGCTGTCCGCCACCACCGCCCTGCATCAGTTTGGCGGCCTCGCGCACCAACTGACCGGCATTCAGACCGTGGTCCTTCACCATGTCGTCACTCAGGATAACATTCAACAGGGGCTTGCCCTCAAACACAGTACCTACCACACATAGCAGGTTCTCGGGATGCAGTTCGCGCACCTTGAACACCAGGTCTTTGGCGGCATTCGGCATCATTTCGAACTTTCCCGTGATCACCGTCACGCCATTGACAGTGCGGGCTCTATCCACCAGATCCTGCGAGAGACTCTGCACGCGCTGGGCCTGGAACTGCTCGATCTCCTTTTTCATAGAGTCGTGCTCCTCAATATATTTCTGGATCACACCCTGCAGGTCCTTCGCATTATTGAAGAAGCCCCTCACAGCCTTCAACATGTCCTGAGCCTGATACAGCAGTTCCTCGCACTCCTTGCCCGTCTTGGCCTCAATACGGCGGATGCCTGCGGCCACACTGCTCTCGGAGATGATCTTGAAGAAGCCGATGTTACCCGTTGCCTTGGCGTGGATACCGCCGCAGAACTCACACGAAGGGCCGAAGCGCACCACGCGCACCTTGTCGCCGTACTTCTCACCGAAGAGGGCGATGGCACCGAGTTTCTTGGCCTCATCAAAGGGCATGTCACGATGCTCGTCGAGGGGGATGTTCTGGCGGATCATGTCGTTCACCATGCGCTCCACCTCACGGATCTCCTCATCCGTCACCTTCTGGAAGTGCGAGAAGTCGAAGCGCAACGTGTCGGGCGACACCAGCGAGCCCTTCTGCTCCACATGGTCGCCGAGCACCTGTTTCAGGGCGTAGTCGAGCAGGTGGGTAGCCGTATGGTTGGCCGCAGAGGCAGCGCGCTTGTCGGTATCCACACAGGCCATGAACTGGGCCGACGGATCCTTCGGCAACTGCTTCACGATATGAATGCTCTGGTTGTTCTCGCGCTTGGTATCGATGATCTCGATAGTCTCATTCTCATTGACGAGCACACCCTGATCACCGACCTGTCCGCCCATCTCACCGTAGAACGGCGTATAGTCGAGCACGAGTTCATAGAACTCATTCTTCTTCTGCGTCACCTTCCTGTATCGGAGGATGTGACACTCATATTCCGTATAGTCATAGCCCACGAACTGCTGCTCCCCTTGTGCGAGTTCAGTCCAGTCTGAGTTCTCCACGGCGGCGGCATTGCGGGCACGTTCCTTCTGCTTCTGCATCTCCACATCGAACTGTGCCTCATCCACGGTGAAGCCCTGCTCACGGCAGATCAGTTCCGTCAGGTCGAGCGGGAAACCGTAGGTGTCGAAGAGACGGAACGCCTGCGTGCCGTCGAGTTCGGTCTTGCCCTCAGCCTTCAGTTTGTCCATGGCGTCGCTGAGCATGCCGATACCCTTGTCGAGGGTGCGCAGGAAGGAGTCTTCCTCCTCCTTCATCACCTTCGAGATCAGTTGCTGCTGGGCCTTCAGTTCGGGGAAGGCATCGCCCATCTCGTGCACCAGTGTGGGCACGAGTTTATAGAGGAACGACTCTTTCTGCCCGAGGAACGTATAGGCATATCTGACGGCACGGCGCAGGATACGGCGGATCACGTAGCCGGCCTTCGCATTCGAGGGCAACTGCCCGTCGGCGATCGAGAACGACACGGCCCTCAGGTGGTCGGCGCAGACGCGCATGGCGATATTGATTTGCTCTTGCTCGGAGGCCTCGGAGTTCTCAGAGTTCTCGGAGTTCTCGGAGACCTCTTCCTCGAAGGTCGTATATCTCAGTCCCGTGATCTGCTCCTCAGCCTTGATGATCGGCTGGAAGATATCGGTATCGTAGTTCGAGTGCTTACCCTGCAGCATGCGCACCAGGCGCTCGAAGCCCATACCCGTGTCGATCACGTTCATCGACAGTTTCTCCAGACTACCGTCGGCCTTGCGGTTGAACTGCATGAACACCAGGTTCCAGATCTCGATCACCTGCGGATCGTCCTTGTTCACCAGGTCGCGGCCGATGATGCCGCTGGCCTTGCGCTGCTCGGGGGTACGCGAATCGACGTGGATCTCCGAACAGGGGCCGCAGGGACCCGTATCGCCCATCTCCCAGAAGTTGTCGTGCTTGTTACCGTTGATGATATGATCCTCTGGCACATGCTTAGCCCAGTACCGGGCAGCCTCGTCATCGCGGGGGATATTCTCTTCGGGCGAACCCTCGAACACCGTCACGTAGAGATCCTTCGGGTCGAGTTTCAGCACATCGACCAGATACTCCCACGCCATGTCGATGGCACCCTCCTTGAAGTAGTCGCCGAACGACCAGTTGCCCAGCATCTCAAACATGGTGTGGTGGTAGGTATCGTGGCCCACCTCCTCCAAGTCATTGTGCTTACCGCTCACGCGGAGGCATTTCTGCGTGTCCGCCCTGCGGCGCGGCTCCGGGTCACGGGTGCCCAGGATGATATCTTTCCACTGGTTCATACCGGCATTGGTGAACATCAGCGTGGGGTCGTCCTTGATGACCATCGGTGCAGAGGGCACGATGGCATGATGCTTCGACTCAAAGAACTTCTTGAATGAGTCGCGAATCTCGTTTGCTGTCATTTTCTTATTTAATTTTGTACGATGCGAATAAAAAACGGTGCAAAGTTACAACTTTTTTTCGAATTGTTTTGAGATTTCGGGAAAAAACACTAACTTTGCACAGTATTAAATCCAAATTTATGGAAAACAAGCCATACACAAAAGAAGTTTTGCGTTGTCAACCAAGATGGCAGACGCTCTATTTTTACCAGAAGTCACAAGTCCTGTATCAACTGACTTTTGATTTTGCGAGACGATATTTAAAACGCGGTGACCGCACCATCGACCAAATGGTACAAGCCGCACGTTCCGGAAAGCAAAACATCGTAGAAGGCTCTGCCGACGGTGTCACGTCGATGGAATTGGAAATCAAGCTTATCAATGTGGCAAGAGCCAGTATCAAAGAAGTCAGAGAGGATTATGAAGACTATCTCATCTCCAGAAAACTCACCATTTGGGAAGCCGACCATCCTCGGTATGCCAGGCTCATCAGTTTTTGCCGCAGCAGGAACAGACTCGAAGACTACCAGCCGTTCTTCAGTCGCTGGAATGATGAGGAACTCGCAAACGTCGCGTTATCACTCTGTCACTTTATCGACAAGATGATGACGAGCTATGAGAAGTATCTCCAGAAAATCTTCATTGAAGAAGGAGGCATCAAAGAGCGTATGACAGCGGCCCGCCTCGGCTACCGCTCAAACCAGAAAGAAGAGATAGAACGGCTAAAGCAAGCTTTGGAGTCAGCCAACCAGCAACTGCAAGAACTGCGAGAGGTCATAAAGGAAGACTAGCCAGGCTAGCAGAACTAGCAGAACTAGCAGAACTAGCCAGGCTAGCAAAACTAGCAAAAATTCCTTAAAATCTCTTTCGTCTCGCCTATTTTTCGTACCTTTGCCACAAAATCACAAAACCAGCATTTTATGGATGACGAAACAAGAGACGACAAGATACTCGAAGAGCAGGATGCGCAGGAACCACAGGATACGGACGAAGGCTTGGAAAAGGGTCACTCCGACTATAAACCCGTGAACCGCTTCGACGCGGCTGCCGTGCACCATCTGAGCGGCATGTACCAGAACTGGTTCCTCGACTACGCCAGTTACGTGATCCTCGAACGTGCCGTGCCCCATCTGGGCGACGGTCTCAAACCCGTACAGCGGCGCATCCTCCACTCGATGAAGCGGATGGACGACGGAAGATATAACAAGGTGGCCAACATCGTGGGCCACACCATGCAGTTCCATCCCCACGGCGATGCCTCCATCGGCGACGCCCTCGTACAGATGGGACAGAAGGACCTGCTCATCGACACCCAGGGTAACTGGGGAAACATCCTCACCGGCTCCAGTGCCGCCGCCCCGCGATACATCGAGGCCCGGCTCTCGAAGTTCGCCCTCGACACCGTCTTCAATCCCAAGACCACGGAGTGGAAGATGTCGTACGACGGGCGTAACAAGGAGCCCATCACCCTGCCCGTGAAGTACCCGCTGCTACTGGCACAGGGTGCTGAGGGCATCGCCGTCGGCCTCTCCTCGAAGATCCTGCCCCATAACTTCTGCGAGATCTGCGATGCCGCCATCGCCTACCTCCACGACCAGCCCTTCCGCCTCTACCCCGACTTCCCGACGGCCGGCTCCATCGACGTCAGCAAGTACAACGACGGTCAGCGCGGTGGCGTGCTGAAGGTACGTGCGAAGATCGAGAAGATCGACCAGAAGACGCTCGTCATCCGCGAGATACCCTTCTCGAAGACCTCCGAGACACTGCAGGACTCCATCGTGAAGGCCATCGAGAAGGGCAAGATCAAGGCCCGCAAGGTGGAAGACCTCACGGCCGCCAGCGTGGAGATACAGGTGCACCTGGCCCCGGGTGTCTCAAGCGACAAGACCATCGACGCCCTCTACGCCTTCACCGACTGCGAGATCAACATCTCACCCAACTGCTGCGTCATCGAGGACAACAAGCCGCAGTTCCTCACCATCAGCGACGTGCTGCGCCACAGCGTCGATCGCACGAAGGACCTGATCCGCCAGGAACTCGAGATCCGCAAGAACGAACTCCTGGAGCAGTACCATTTCCAGTCGTTGGAGAAGATCTTCATCGAGGAGCGTATCTATAAGGACAAGAAGTTCGAGCAGGCACCCACGGTGGATGCCGTCTGCGAACATATCGACGAGCGACTGACGCCCTACTACCCCACCCTCGTCCGCGAGGTGACGAAGGACGACATCCTCCGGCTCCTCGAGATCAAGATGCAGCGCATCCTGAAGTTCAACAAGGACAAGGCCGACGAACTCATGGCCCGCATCAAGGCGGAGATCGAGGAGATCGACCGCGACCTGGCGAACCTCACGGAGGTGACGGCCAACTGGTTCCAGTTCCTCAAGGATAAGTACGGCAGGGAGCATCCGCGCCTGACGGAGATCCGCAACTTCGACACCATCGAGGCCTCGAAGGTGGCCGAGGCCAACCAGAAACTCTACATCAACCGCACCGACGGCTTCATCGGCACGGGGCTGAAGAAGGACGAGTTCGTGTGCAACTGCTCCGATCTCGACGACATCATCATCTTCTACAAGGACGGTAAGTACAAGGTGATCCGCGTGGCGGAGAAGATCTTCGTGGGCAAGAACGTGCTCTACCTCGCCGTCTTCAAGAAGAACGATTCCCGCACCATCTATAACGTGGTCTATCGCGACGGCAAGAAGGGCTCCTGCTTCATCAAGCGTTTCAACGTGACGTCGATGACGCGCGACAAGGAGTACGACCTGACGCAGGGCACGCCCGGCTCGAAGGTGATGTACTTCACCGCCAACCCCAACGGTGAGGCGGAGATCATCAAGGTGACCCTCGACCCCAATCCCAAACTGAAGAAGATCTTCATCGACAAGGACTTCTCGGAGGTGATGATCAAGGGGCGCGCCTCGAAGGGTAACCTCCTGACCAAGAACTCAGTACACCGCATCGGCCTGAAGAGCCGAGGCCACTCGACGCTCGGCGGGCGCCTAGTGTGGTACGACCCCGACGTGAACCGCCTGAACTACGACGACCACGGACAACTGCTCGGCGAGTTCTACGACGACGACCAGATCCTCGTCATCCTGAAGAGTGGCGAGTGTTACCTCTCGGACTTCGACCTGAACAACCACTACGAGGAGAATATCCTCCGCATCGAGAAATACAATGCGGGCAAAGTGTGGACGGCCGTGCTCTACGACGCTGACAACCAGGGCTATCCCTATCTGAAGCGCTTCCTGATGGACGCCACCAGGAAGAAGCAGAACTGGCTCTCGGAGAACCCGTCGTCGCAACTCATCCTGCTGACCGACACCCCCTACCCGCGCCTGCTGATGACCTACGGCGGAGCCGACGCCTTCCGAGGCTCGGAAGAGATCGACGCCGAACAGTTCATCGCCGTCAAGGGCTATAAGGCCAAGGGCAAGCGCCTCACCACCTGCGCCCTTGAGAGCATCGAGGAACTCGAGCCCACCAGATTCCCAGAGTCCTCCGAGATCTCCGAGCCCTCCGAACCCTCCGAACCCTCCGAGGAGAATCTCGACCCCGATGCCGGCAAGAGCGAGCAGCAGGTGCGCGACGAACTCACCGGCCAGTTAAGACTGTTCGACGATGAAGAATAAGAGATCAGGCCTCCTGGGCTGTCTGGTATGCCTGGCCCTCGCCTGCACTGCCCTTCCGGCGGCAGGGCAGGAGGCTAAATCGGCGCATCTCCTCGGCATCGGCAGCACGAACATCCTCGACACCTATCTCTCCCAGGAGAAATACAGTGGCACGGGCCTCACCTATTTATATATACGCGAGCGCGGGAAGCCCGACAAATGCTGGAGCAGCGTCGTCGAGCATGAGATCAGCCTCGCCTCCGCCGACGACCGCAGCCAGAGCACCAGCGAACTGGAGGCCTGCTATAACCTCTATTGGGGCTATTACCACAACTGGCGACTGCTCGACGACCACCTGCGACTGCAGGCTGGCGGTCTGGTCAATGCCGACCTCGGCTTCATCTACCACCTGAGCAGTGCCAACAACCCCGTCAACGCCCGCGTCGGCATGAACCTGATGCCATCGGGCATCGCCACCTACGATTTCCGCCTCTGGCAGAAGCCGTTTAGCGTGCGCTACGAACTGAACCTGCCGCTCGTGGGCGTGATGTTCTCGCCAAACTACGGACAGTCGTACTACGAGATATTCTCCCTGGGCAACTACGACCATAACGTCGTGCCGACCACCTTCGTCAGCGCCCCCACCTTCCGCCAGCAGTTGACCCTCGACTGGCAGACCGGCAGCAAGTTCACCCTGCGCATCGGCTATCTGGGTAACTATCAGCAGGCCGCCGTGAATAACCTGAAGCAGCACGTGTATGTCCACCGATTCCTGATCGGCATCGTCGTGAAGAAGTGAAGAAGTGAAAAGTGAAAAGTGAGAAGTATAAAGAAGTAAGAATATGGAAGTGAGAAGTGAGAAGTTCAGAAGTGGAGTGAAGAAGTGGCTGATGCTGCCTCTACTTTTCACTTTTCACTTTTCACTTCTCACTTCTTTGCTTTTCTCCTGCGTCGATGAGAAGGAGTTCGAGGATACCCCGCAGGGCAACTTCGAGGCCCTGTGGAAGATCATCGACGAGCACTACTGCTTCTTCGACTATAAGCACGAGGCCTACGGTCTCGACTGGCAGCAGGTCTATGATACATATAATGTACGCGCGAGAGAGCCTCTCAGCGACTCCCAACTCTTCGAAGTGCTCAGCGACATGCTGTCCAACCTGCGCGACGGTCACGTGAATCTCTATACGACCTTCGACAACGGGCGCTACTGGAAATGGCACGAGGACTATCCCACCAACTTCAGCGACACCCTGCAGCGCCGCTACCTGGGCACCGACTACCACATCGCCTCCGGCATGCAGTACCGCATCCTCGACGATAATATCGGCTACCTGTATGTCGGCAGTTTCGCCAACGCCGTCGGCGAGGGAAGCCTCGACGATATCATCACCCACTTCGCCCTCTGCAACGGTCTGATCATCGACGTGCGCAGCAACGGCGGCGGCAACCTCACCTCGGCCGAGACCCTGGCCGCCCGCTTCTGCCCCGAGAAGACCCTCACGGGCTATATCCAGCACAAGACGGGCAAGGGCCACGACGACTTCTCCGAGATGGAGCCCCAGTATATGGAGCCCTCGTCGCGCCTCCGCTGGCACAAACCCGTCGCCGTGCTCACCAACAGGGGGGTCTTCTCGGCCGCCAACGACTTCGTGAACACCATGAAATGCTTCCCGCTGGTCAAGACGGTGGGCGACCAGACGGGCGGCGGCTCCGGCCTCCCATTCACCTCCACCCTGCCCAACGGCTGGATCGTGCGCTTCTCGGCCTGTCCGTCCTACGACCGCAACCGCCAGCAGATCGAGTTTGGCATCGACCCCGACTATCCCGTCGGTCTGACGGACGACGATTTCCGTCAAGGAAAAGACACGATCATAGAATTTGCGCGTAAACTTTTGGTGGAATAAAAAAAAAGTAGTACCTTTGCACCGTTTTAAGCGAAAAACCACACGAAAAGGTATGAAGATGCGCCTGTGGCGGAATTGGTAGACGCGCTAGACTTAGGATCTAGTGTCTTGCGACGTGCAGGTTCGAGTCCTGTCAGGCGCACAAAATAGGGCAAAATATGCAAAAAACACCTCGGGAAGCCCAAAAATAGGGCAAAAAAACAAAAAAACGAGGTTTTTTATAAAAAAAATTAAATTTTTCTTGCATAATTGAAAAATAATACCTACTTTTGTCACCGATTTATATAAATGCATAGATATATCATAAGTTCAATTGTTTAATTATAATTTTAAAGTTCAAATGAAAAAGAAAATTATTAATGGTATTTTGATGGTTGCAATGCTGTTTGCTGCCACAACATCATTTGTTTCTTGCAAGGACAACGTGGACGACGAGTTAATCCCCGTTTATGCTGAACTTGCTAAAGTAAGAAGCAATCTCGAGAGCAGGATCACTGCCATTGAGAGCGAGATTACCAAGATCTCTCAATTGGAGCAGAAGAACAATGAGCAGGATGCCGCTATCGCAGCCCTGCAGTCTGAACTGGCTGCCCTGACCACCGAACTGAACACCGTGAACGAGAAGATCACAACCCTCTCTGGCGACGTTGAGCAGGTTAGGAATGATCTTGCTAGTCTTGACACACGCGTGACAGACCTGGAGCAGACTGTGGCCAAACTGATTGCTGCTCTTGGCGAACTCGACAACCTGATCCTCGACTTCCAGGTTGAGAACACCCTGAACGACGTGCTCGGCACCATCAACGTGCCCGGCTTCAACCTCAAGTCCCTGGCTGCTTTCTACGGTGAGAACCTGAGCGGTATCGAGTCATTCCCCTTCGCTGGCGACGACTACAACGTGGGTGGCGACTACTTCGACGTGCTGACCGCTGCCGACATCAAGGATGCCAGCCTCTGGCACTTCTTCGAGGAGTACTACATCACAGGTAAGAGCGGTAACGCCGGTAAGGTGTTCTTCACCGTTGAGACTCCCGATCCTACGAACTTCGACATCAGCGAATACACGCTGAGCGTTGAGAACAGCGTAGGTTACACCTTCCCCATCGAGTTCAGCGATGTCAAGAAATCTGCTTACCAGGCTCAGTGGGGTATCTTCAAGAGCGGTAACGTGAACACAGAGGCCGAGGATGCACCTGCTGACGGTACATACTATCAGGCTACTGCACAGATTGAGCCTCAGAACATCGAGGCTGCCAAGTTCGACCTGAAGAAGTTCATCAACTACAAGAACCTCGAGAGCGACTTCGAGCAGATCGTTCAGAACATTAAGGATGCCAAGGCTAGTGGCAAGACCGCTGTTGTCAAGCAGGTTGCTACGGAGGCTGCCAATCTGGTTGTGAAAACCTTCAGCGGCAACATGAGCGGTAACAACCAGGACACCAAGAACCCGACATGGTCTGCACAGCGCCTGGTGCTGAGCAAGACAAATGCTGACGGTTCTGTTACCAAGAGACGTACGGCTCTGGATCTGGCTCTGACCTCTGCTGCTCCTCTGTCTTACAACACATTCTGGGCTTTTGAGAGCAAAGTTTCTGGCATCCGTGGTATCGGCACTGTCGAGAGGGCTGTCGCTCGCCTGGCTAACGCCCTGAAGGCTCGTATTCCTAACATCAATACTAGTTCTGTCAACATCAGTAAGATTGAATATCCCGATGCTCCTAATACTGAAACCCGCGAAGTTATAGTATATGACTTGAGTAAAGAATATGCTACTTGGGTAGAGGCAAATGCAGCGCTTGAAAGTAGTGACTATATTACTTATGGTGGCAGATGGGTAGATGATTATGATGAAGATGGCAACTGGACTGGGGATCATTATGCATATTTTCTGGGTAAATGGCAAGAGGTTACCGTCACTCCGTTTATTCGACTTTATGGTTTCACATCTGATTTAGACGAAGATCAAGCATACTGGCATTGGACTATTACCAACGATGGAACACTTTATTATGAGGTAAATAATGAATGGTTCACATATAATGAAGCCATTGCAAAGCCCATCATCGACGCCATCAACGACGGCTTAGATCTGAGCAGCCTGCAGGAAATGCTTAATGAGGTTTCTAGCATCACCACAACCATCTCTACAAGTGTTGACAACGTGGTTGACCGCTTCAACAGTTATCTGGAGAAAGCTGCTAACAAGTATGTTACCGCTCTGAACAACCACGCCATCACCCGTGCCGTTGCTCCTATCATCCTGTACAACAGCACAGAGGGCATCAAGCGCCTCGTTACAGGTAAGACCCTGACTGCTGGCTATCTGCAGATCAACATGACGTCTCCGACTGAGGAACTGATCGTACCTGCATATGCTAAGTACATCGCAGTTATGAAGGACGGTAAGATCAAGGAGAACCACACCTACGCTGGCAGAACCCAGATCGTTGACCTCGACCTCAGAGAGGCTGGTGATTACACCATCATCCTGAGTTGCGTTGACTACTATGGCTACGTCATTACCAAGAAGTACCAGGTCAAGGTTGTTGAGTAAGTGAGTAATTAACTTTTGCGAATTAAAAAACTTAAGTAACAGATATGAAAATGAAGAAAGCAATATTGTCTTGCCTGATGCTGATGGCCGGTCTGTCAGTATCTGCCCAGGAGCAGAAGGGCACGACAGAATACATCTTCGAGCCGAACTGGTACGTCCAGATCCAGGGAGGTGCTCGTTACACCACCGGTGAGACAGATTTCGGTGACCTCATTTCGCCCACTATCCAGGCTGCTGTTGGTTACAACTTCAACAAGGCCCTGGGTGCTCGCTTGGGTGTAAACTTCTGGCAGAGCAAGGGTGGATATGACATCCCCGCCTCTACGAACTATCCCGCTTACAAGACTGACTATAAGTTCACTTCTATTGCTCCCGCACTGGATCTGACTTTGAACCTTGCCAACCTCATCAATGGCATTCCTACCAAGTGGGAATACGGTGTGTTCGCAGGTGTTGGTCTGAATATCCGTTCTGAGGCTAGCGACGATGTGAAGGCTATCAAGAACTACATCTCTAACACATACGTGAGCGAGAGCACATACGCTCCCATGCCCAGCGACTACATGGAGAGTGGTGTGTTCGTGACTGGCCGTGCTGGTGCCTTCGTGAACTACTTCGTGACTGAGCAGTTGAGCCTCGGTCTGGAGGTGAACGGTAACATCCTGAGCGACAAGTTCAACTACAAGAAGGCCGGTAACCCCGATTCATACTTCAATGCCCTCATTGGCATCAAGTATCACTTCGGTCCTACCTACAGCAGCAAGTTCATCCCGGCTCCGGAGCCTGTGATCGAGTATGTTGACAAGATCGTCGAGAAGATCGTTGAGGTTCCCGCTCCGACACCCGTCATCGAGCCGATCCGTCGCGACATCTTCTTCCTGATCAACAAGTACAACATCCGCGAGAGCGAGGAGCAGAAGGTGAAGGATATCGTTGACTACATGCGCGCTAACCCGACCGCAAGAGTGAACGTGACTGGTTATGCTGATGCCGGTACTGGTAACGACAAGATCAACGACCGTCTGGCTGCCCAGCGTGCCGACGCCGTCGTGAAGATGCTGACCGACAAGTACGGTATTCCTGCTGACCGCATCAGTTACGACAGCAAGGGTGCTCGCGTACAGCCGTTCGCCGACAACGACAGCAACCGTGTATCTATCTGTATCGCCGAGGTTGCACAGTAATCCGCGATCCTGAAGATCAAGACTCTATAAAGCCCGGTCCCAAAATGGGGCTGGGCTTTAAACTTAACAGTAAATAACAGAAGAAAATGAAGAAAACACTCAGTTTGATAATGCTCTCAGTCTGCTGCGCCATGAACGTCCATGCACAGTTGGCTAACGGCTTTTACAGGGTACAAAACACAAAGACCGACAGGTATATCAGTATCCAGGATAACAATCCCAGCAACTACAATCTCAACATCAGCACACAGAGGGTCAGTATGGCCGGCATCCGCACGATAAAACCCTGGAATAAGGTGAGCACCATGCCTTCAACCATCATCTATGTGCGTCAGCACGGAGGTAATGAATACGATCTGGAGTGTCAGGGCACCAGCATCCATGAGATCTCCGGCAACCTGGTCTTTGTGACACTGACCTTACAGAGTGATGGCAGTTATAAGGCATCAGGCAGTTACAAAGGCTTTGAACTGACCATCTCCGATGCCTCGGAAGATGGTGACGAGAAATACCTCAAGAACTCCAGTACATCCACTCAGAACTGGTGGGCCAAGCCCATCAACAGCGACAACTACCTCGGCATCGATCCCGACGTAGAGGTGGGCGGCAAATACTATGGTACGATCTACGCCAGTTTCCCCTATAAACTGGCTTCCAGCGGCATGAAGGCCTACTACGTGTCGGAAGCATCCGGCAGCGGTTTCAAGATGGAAGAGATCGAGGGCGTCATCCCCGCTGCAACGCCTGTCGTCATCGAGTGCAGTTCCAGCGATCCCGCTAACAACCAGGTGGAGCCCGTAGATATCGATGCTGCCAGCCTTTATACCTTGAACAAACTCAACGGCGTGTATTGCGACATGGCTACTCCTTCACGCTTCAACGCCAAGTATTACGACTCGTCCATACACCGCGTCATTGGTTCGAGTGGTGGCAAACTGGCCTTCGTCAAGGCCAGTGGCAGCGACCTGACCGACGGTAGTTACCTGAAGGCCAACAAGGCCTACCTCGTGGTTCCCAGCAACGCTTCTGACGTGCTGACCATGGACGGCGAGACGGGCATCAGCACCGTGAAGGCCGACGACACGACGGCCAAGCAGGGCACTTACACGCTGACCGGTGTCAGCATCCCCGAGGGTGTGACCCCGCGTCCGGGTGTCTATATCAAGAATGGCAAGAAGGTTGTCATTAAGTAACATAAGGAAGGCCGCCAACTGGCGGCCTTCTTTATGTTTAGAACAACGTCTTTGTCAGTCGGAAACTTAATACCGGATAAACCTTGAATACCTTAAACATATCGACATAGGAACCGATCTTACCGTTGATATTCTCAACATCCTTGGTCAGGTTCACACCATCGTGCACATACAGGTTGGGTGTGCCGCCCCAGAACATCGCACCCATATCGAAGGACACCTTCCAGTCAGAGCGGTTCTTCAGCAGACTGCCGCCATAGCCAAAGCCCACATACGGCTTGAAGGCGTTCGACGTAGCCTTCACACGCACCGTTCCGTCCTCAGCCGGCTCTACGATATACCGTTCGCCAGCCTGATGGAGCACACCGTTATTGTCAACGACATCGTGCTTGAACGTACCGAGCGAGAAGCCCATGCGGCCAAAACCGACAAACTTATCCATCAACTGCTGAGGGAAATCCATCGAGACGCCAGTAATACCCATCGACTCCATATTGATCAGGGGTTCTCCTGCCTCGGCCTTCTCATACATACTGTTATAAATGCCTACCGACAGCAGCGATACCATGGCCTCTGTGGAATTGATGGCAGTGGCAAACTCTGACGGTCCCCAATAGAAACCACCGGTGAAATGCCAGTGCCTGTTCTGCTTGAAGGGGAACACATCGACGAGCAACTTGAAGTTGTTCAGTGTCGGCTTACCCACCATGTCGGCATGATCCTCCACATCGTAGCCGGTAAATTCATAAAGGAAATCCTTCATCTTGTCAAAGCGGGTCTCCTTTCGGTTTCCGTCGGCATCGTAGGCACGGGCGGGTTCGCCGCCAATCGTCAGAGGGAACGACATCGACACTTCGAAACGGGGCATAAACTCATAGCCCATACGTACCTGAACATAGTCGCCGATGGGGGATGCCAGGTCGATGCCGATGCCGGTGGTTCCGGCCGTCACCGAGAGATCCAGGTGCTGCAGGATGTTGTGCTCCTTCCAGTATTGTAACACAGGAATATACTCAGACGGTTTATCCTCGTTCAACAACCGCAGATTCTGAGAGGCCTGGGGCTGCTCTTTAGATTGTGCCTGCGTCTGAACTTGTGCCTGGGTGGTCAGGGCCATACAGGCGACAACTGTCATACTTACGATTCTTTTCATATCATCTACATTTTAATTAATATCTCTTTACTTCATCCGCCAACGGCCGTCCTTCTCCACCATCGGCACCACGATCTCCTCATTGGTGGAATCACCGAAACAGAGTGTCAGGAACACGTTGGTATAGGAGAGAGAACTGTCTCTCACAGCCCTTACGACACGTACCTCACGGATACCGCGATGTGCCTCCTGCTGCTGCGCCATGAACTGACGGCAGTTGTCGGTTTGCTGGTCGGAATAAGAGGCCTGTCCCTCCCGGTACTGACGCCCCAGATAGTCGGGCATATCGACACCCTCCAGGAACTGCTCGTACTCCCCGTGTATCAGATGGTCGTAATAGCCTTTCGCGGCCAGGGAAGCCATCTCCTCGGGCGTCGGCGATCCGCAGGATCCCAGCCCCAGGATCCCCAGGATTCCCAGGATTCCCAGGAGGCCTGGGCGCTCTCCTCCTCTCTCCTTCCTCATTTCTGGCGGATAAACACATGGATCGGCGAGCCCGTCAGCGTCCAGTTCTCCCGGATCTTGTTCTCCAGGAAGCGCTTGTAAGGCTCCTTCACATACTGCGGCAGGTTGGCGTAGAACACGAAGGTGGGAATCTGCGTGTCGGGCACCTGGGACACATACTTGATCTTGATATACTTGCCCTTCACCGAGGGAGGCGGATAAGCCTCGATCAGCGGGAGCATCACCTCGTTGAGTTTCGACGTGCCGATCTTCGCCTTACGGTGCAGATACACCTCCTTGGCCGTCTCCAGCACCTTGAAGATGCGCTGCTTCGTCAGGGCGGAACCGAAGATGATGGGGAAATCGACAAACGGTGCCATGCGCTCACGGATGGCGTTGGTAAACGTGTCGATCACCACCTGCGACTTATCCTCCACCAGATCCCATTTATTAACGACGACCACCAGCGACTTGTTGTTCTTCTGTATCAACTGGAAGATGTTCATGTCCTGTGCCTCGATGCCACGGGTGGCGTCGATCATCAGGATGCAGACGTCCGAGTTCTCGATGGCGCGGATGGAGCGCATCACCGAGTAGAACTCCAGATTCTCCGTCACCTTGTTCTTACGGCGGATGCCAGCGGTATCGACGAGGTAGAAGTCGAAGCCGAACTTATCGTAACGGGTATAGATACTGTCGCGCGTCGTACCGGCAATATCCGTCACAATATGACGGTCTTCACCGATGAAGGCATTGATGAGACTCGACTTACCGGCATTCGGGCGTCCCACCACCGCGAAGCGGGGAATACCGTCTTCAGCATCGTCGGCTTCCTTCTCAGGCAGCATCTCCAGGACCTTGTCGAGCAGGTCGCCCGTACCGCTGCCCGTAGCCGCACTGATGGGATAGGGATCGCCCAGACCGAGTTTGTAGAACTCGTACTGATCGTAGAGATCCCTGCCGTCGTCGGCCTTGTTGACCACGAGCAGCACAGGCAGTTTGGCACGACGCAGGATCTGTGCCACATCGAGATCGAGGTCAGTCACGCCATTGCTGATATCACAGAGGAAGAGCACCAGGTCGGCTTCCTCGGTGGCGATGACCACCTGCTTGCGGATCTCCCCCTCGAAGATATCGTCGGAGTTCACGACCCAGCCGCCGGTATCGACGACGGAGAACTCCCGTCCGTTCCACTCGCACTTGCCATACTGGCGGTCACGGGTGGTGCCTGCCTCGTCGCTGACAATCGCCTGACGGGTCTTCGTCAAGCGGTTGAAGAGGGTGGATTTCCCTACATTCGGGCGGCCTACTATCGCTACTAAATTTGCCATAACTATTCAGGATTATATCCAAAAAGATTCAGTTCGCGCTCGGAAGAGCGCCAGTCTTTATCGACCTTCACGAAGGTCTCCAGGAAGATGGGCTTGTCGAAGAACTTCTCCAGGGCCTTGCGGGCCTCTGTCGATACTTTCTTCAGGGCCACGCCCTGATGACCGATGATGATGCCCTTCTGGGAGTCGCGCTCCACATAGATGACCACGTTGATGTGGATGTTCTTCTCCGTCTCCTTGAAGCGCTCCACGACGACCTCCACGCTATAGGGGATCTCCTTGTCGTAGTAGAGCAGGATCTTCTCGCGGATGATCTCCGAGACGAAGAAGCGCGCGGGCTTGTCGGTCAGTTGATCCTTGTCGAAATAGGCGGGACTCTCGGGCAGCAACTCCTGGATGCGCTTCAGCAGGATATCCGTTCCGAACTTGTTCTTCGCGGAGATGGGCAGGATCTCTGCCTTCGGCAGCAGGGCGTGCCATCGCTCGACAATGGTGGTTAATCTAGTCTGGCTAGTAGAACTAGCAGTGCTTGCCAGTTCATCGATCTTATTGATGAGCAGGATCACGGGGATGTCCATCTGCTGCACCTTGGCGAGGAAGTCCATGTTCTTCTCGGGATTCTCCACCACGTCGGTGACATAGAGCAGGATATCCGCATCCTGCAAGGCCGATTCAGAGAAGGCCAGCATCGATTCCTGTAGTTTGTAGTTGGGCTTCAGCACCCCCGGCGTGTCGGAGAACACGATCTGCATCTCCGGGGTATTCACGATACCCATGATGCGATGCCGGGTGGTCTGTGCCTTGAAGGTTGCAATAGAAATACGCTCACCAACCAACTGGTTCATGAGCGTACTTTTTCCTACGTTGGGATTGCCAACGATATTGACGAATCCTGCCTTGTGCACGCTATTCATTTCTCATTTCCATCGTATGCCCATTTCAGATAGGACGCTCCGTGCACGAAACCGGCTCCAAAGGCGGTGAGAATCATGTTGTCACCCTTCTTGAGTCTGCTCTCGTAGTCCCAGATGGCCAGCGGTATCGTGGCGGCACTCGTGTTACCGTAGTGCTCGATGTTCACCATGACCTGCTCCATCGGCAATTCCAGGCGCTTGGCCACGGCCTCGATAATACGCATGTTTGCCTGATGGGGAACCACCCACTGGATATTGTCCTTGTTCAGTCCGTTGCGCTCGGCCAACAGCACACAGTCGTTGCTCATGCTCGTCACTGCATAGCGGAACACGGTGCGCCCCTCCTGGTAGAGGTAGTGCAGCCGGTGATCGACGGTGAAATGCGACGGGGGACAGACGGAGCCGCCTGCCTTCATGTGCAGAAACGGCAGTCCCTTGCCATCCGTACGGAGATAGGAGTCCATCACACCGATGTCCTGTTCCTCCGTGGCTTCCAGAAGGACGGCGGCCGCACCGTCTCCGAAGAGCGGGCAGGTCGAGCGGTCCTTATAGTCGGTCACCGACGACATCTTGTCAGCACCGATGACGATGATCCGCTTGCAGCGTCCGCTCTGAATCATCGACGATGCCACGTCAAGCGCATAGAGGAATCCACAGCAAGCACCCCAGAAGTCAAACGCGAACGCGTTCTTCAGTCCGAGTTTCCCCACTACGATGCTGGCCGTGGATGGGAACTTATAATCCGCCGTTGAAGTGGCCACGACAAGCGCATCGATGGTATCTGGATCCGCACCGGTCTTCTGCAGCAGTTGCTTGGCAGCCTTACGGGCCATATAACTGGTGCCGAGACCTTCCTCCGTGAGGATACGGCGCTCCTTGATACCGACACGCGTCATGATCCACTCGTCATTGGTATCTACCATCCTCGACAGTTCCTCGTTCGTGAGGATATAGTCGGGGATATAGCCGCCAATGCCGGTGATTATCGCGTTGATTTTACTCATTACTCAGCAACCTCGTCCCCTTTCTTAATAGCCACCTTACCACGATAGTATCCGCATGTCGGACATACGGTGTGATACACATAATATGCGCCACAGTTGGGGCATACTGCGAGTGTGGGTGCTACTGCCTTGTCGTGAGTACGACGCTTGGCCTGACGAGTACTTGACTGTCTTCTTTTAGGATGTGCCATAATTATTGAAATACTTTAATTCTTAAATTTTAAATTCTTCAGTTTTTCCCATCGGGGGTCTGTCGATTGGCTGGACTCCTCATCGCTGCTTCGGTCAGTTGACAACTCTTCCAGAGTTTTCGTCATGGCTGCGTTGCACTTGCCGGGTGCATGCACATGCCTGATGGGTATGGCCAATGTAACAAACTCATAGATGAACCAGGAGATGTCGAGTATTCCTTCTTCCTCAGGCACCACGATGATATCATCTTCCTCTGAGTAACTGCTCCCGAGTTTGACAATGAGGCGGTTGTCGGTCTCCACCGGCTGCTCCATATCGTCCAGACAGCGGTCGCAGGCTACGATGACATGGCCTTCTGTATGGATCAGGAACTCGAAGAAGCCGGTTACCTTGCGTATAGACACCGACACGTGCAAAGAGCCCTTCTTCAACTCGGCACCGTCTAAAGATCCGAAGTACCGGTCATCGAGACTGAACTCCAAGGAGGTCTCCTCTTCCTTCAGATCCTTCAGGTCAATCTTCAAAAACTCCAGACTATTCATCATAACGGGTTGCAAAGGTACAAACTTTTTTTCATTTATCAGACTATCATTTGAATTTTTTATCATTTTACTTCAAAATCTGTCACAATCAGCGGGTTAGATTACACAAAAGCAGGGTGGTTTGTGCAATAATCAACCCTTGACTGGCAGTTCGATACGGAACGTTGTACCCTTGCCGACTTCCGATGATTTGACAAAGATACTCCCCTTGTGATAATCCTCGACGATACGTCGGGCGAGTGACAGTCCGAGTCCCCAGCCACGCTGTTTCGTCGTAAAGCCCGGTGTAAAGATATTTCTTATATCCTTCTTCCTGATTCCCTTGCCGTTGTCGGCCACTTCGATGACCACCCGACCATTCTCCTCCACCAGGGAGATGTCGATCCTGCCACTGCCTTCCATGGCATCGACCGCATTCTTACAGAGATTCTCGATGACCCACTCAAAAAGGGAGGCGTTCATGCTGACGATTACCTCCTGATCAGGCACATGTCGCACTATTTCCACTTTATTCGACGTACGACGGTCCATATAGTCGATCACATGATCCAGCACGCTGTTCATCGAACTCTCCTTCGGTTCCGGTAGGGAGCCGATCTTCGAGAAGCGCTCGGCAATCCGTTCAAGCCGTTTCACGTCCTTGTCCATCTCCGGTATCAGGTCGTCGTCGGGATGGTTCTCCTTCAGGATCTCCACCCAGGCCATCAGACTGGAGATCGGCGTACCCAGTTGATGGGCCGTTTCCTTCGACAGGCCCACCCAGACCTTGTTCTGTTCGGCCTTTTTCGAAGAGAGGAGGGCGAAGATGGCCACCACCACGAATATCATCACGATGCCCAGTTGCCAATAGGGATAGGAGGCCAGGCGCTTCAGCAAGATCGATTCATCGTAACAGACCAGTTGATAGTCGTTGACCTTGGCAGAGTCGCCCAGATTGATCTTGATGTACTTTCCCTCTTCGTAAAGTCTTTTTCCATAGTCGGTCACATAGGCATCCGAGTCAGCAGGCGTCTTCTTGTCGATCTTGATATTCCGAAAGTCATCCACATGACCGGAAGCATCGAGGACGATCACGGGAATGGTATTATTCCCCTGGATCACATCGAGCACCAGCGACAGGTCGGTATTCTCGTCCGCATGGTTCAGGGCATGCAGGGCCTGTGCCCACACCTCCATCTTCTTACGTTCCTCCTGGGAGAGATCCCTGACGAGATAGTGGGACACCAGCAGCGAGGTGACGGCGATGATGATAGCCGCCACCACAAGGAAAATCTTCACTTGTCGTATTCTGTCAGTCCACTGCATACTACTATATAAACGAAAAAGCCCCAAGGATATTGTGTATCCTCAGGGCTCATCTTAAAAAGACGGCGGCTTCCTACTCTCCCGCATTGCATTGCAGTACCATCGGCGCAGGCGGGCTTAACTTCTCTGTTCGGAATGGGAAGAGGTGGGACCCCGCTGCAATAACCACCTGATAACTCTTCGAGTGCATAATTCATAATTCATAATGCATAATTCATAATGCATAATAAATGACATGCACCGTACGGGTGACTATCTCCACACAAGAACTGTTCGTTCAGACTCCATCGTCTCGAAACAAACTACATCTGAAAGCATGCCTGAAGTGCATTGCACACGGCGAAAGCATTCGGGCAATTAGTAGTGCTCGGCTTTGACGTCGCCGTCTTTACACCTGCACCCTATCAACGTC
>FLNY01001755.1_pt1 | contig 25565 bp, 27 predicted proteins | sample 1140381 | NCBI WGS metagenome assembly FLNY01 (sample SAMEA3878172, study PRJEB12797) | bioreactor metagenome | biome: Moose rumen | place: Sweden | collected 2011-10
CCTTCGTTAATTAACGCAACAATGAAAAATAAAAAAGCCTCAATGATAATTTCCTCATTAAGACTTTTTGAAATCTCGTTCTCACGATAATTACTGTATGAACTTTTCTTAAAATAGCTATATTCTACGTCACTTCTCTGCTATCTGGATTATGCTTTTCCTTTCTCGATTATTGTTCCAACGAATTGGGTATAACATGACTAATACCTGGCGAAAAAAGAACTACTAATGATATGTCACACAGACCTAGTAGTTCTTTTCATGATTAAGCAAATCGAACAATGTCCCCAAAATAAATTTTAGATAAAAGGCAAATCAGAATCAGGAATATAAGGAATTCCCATGAAATCATCAGCTGATGTAGACTTTTCCTTTTTGCTACTCTCATCAAATTCAATAGAATCTACAGCGCACTCAAGTGTATATACCGTTGCGCCATTCTTATTGATGTACGAGCCTGAAGACATCCGGCCTTCTACGATAAACTTGCCACCTTTTCTTCCATACTTCTCAACGAATTCAGCGGTTTTGCCAAATGCAACACAAGGAATAAAATCTGCATTTTGAGCACCATCTTTTTTGAATTTACGCTCTGAAGCCAATGTGAACTTTGCCACTGCAGAGTTCTCCGAACCACCATATCTTACTTCTGGATCTTTTGTTAAACGACCATTAATCAATAGCTTATTCATATTTTTCCTCCTAACACTATCCATTTATTGTTCATATAAAACATAAAAGACCATATGAAAAAGTTTTAGGTGTGCTTTTATGTTTTATACGGAGGTGATTTTCGTGGGATATTGCATTATGAAAATTAGTAAGATTAAGTCATTTTCTGGAATGGGCGGACTGGGCGACAGGTATAGACACAATATGCGCCTATATGAAGTAGACAATGCTGACCCTATAAAAGCGTCGCTTAATAGGGAACTTTTAGATATTACTGACAGAGACTATGAAGAGTCATTTTATAAGAATATTGAAGATTACAAGAAGCTTGGAGTCGAGACCAAAATAAGAAAGAATGCTATTTTAGCCTTTGAAATAATGATGACTTATTCAAATTGTGAATCGGATATGGATATAAATAAATGGTGCCAGGCCAATCTAAAATGGCTTGATGATACATTCAATGACCCGTTATTTTCAAATCCGCAAACTGATACAAAGGCAAATAATGTTATTTCAGCGGTATTGCATGTAGATGAAACTACACCTCATATTCACGCCATAGTAATTCCCAGAGATGAATACGGTCATCTTAATGGCACTAAATACGTAGAAAATGCCTCTAAAATGCGTGAGCTTCAAAGTCGCTACTCGGAATATATGAAAGATTTTGGCTTAGACAGGGGACTTTTAGGCTCTGTATCAGAACATGTTCAGATTAAGGATTTCTACGCTTCTTTGGGCAAAGTATACAGTGAAGAGCTACCTTTGCCACTGAATAATGAATCTATAGATGCTTATAGAGCAAGAGCTAATGAAGAATATTTAGGCTACAGGTTAAAAGCACATGCAACAGAGCTTTCTCTTCAAAGACAAATTGATGAAGAAAAGACTAAAAATTTACAAGAACATAACGCATCAAATCTAATGAAACGACTAGAAAAAGAGATTGATTATGATGATTATCAAGAACCCTACTCCACCATCCTAAACGATGTAAAAAACATGGAGTTATTAAAGCGTAATCTAAAAAATAACCTAGAAAACCAAAAGTTAAAGGATGCAGTTGAACAATGCAAGGAAGCTATAGAACAACAAAAACAGCTTGAACTAATGCGAGATGCCGTTCTATTCCGAAGGGATCATAAAGAATATGATCCCTACAGCGATTAAACTATAGCTAAATTTTCGTTCAACATATTTTTTATGAATTTAGCAAGTTGTCTTGACTGCTCCGTTCCATATGGATCATTGCTCAGATAAAGCAGATATAAAAGATGTTGATCTAAATGCTCTTCTATTTTAAGAATTTGCAACTCTTTTATACTTGGAATGTAATCATATGGAAAATCCGAAGGTTTGATATTTTCAGCCTTATCGCATGTTTTATAGAACTCTTCTTCAGATATTGTATACATCGTTGTAATCTCCTCTGTTATGTTATTGCCACCGTATAATGGATGGCCTTTTCTAACATAAAAGAAAAATTTATTTTCGCATATAAAAAACGACTCCATACTTTATGGTAATGGAGTCGTATGGGTTCAACACCCAATAGCTATCAGGGATGTAAAAGCCCTGAGCTATACGCATTCATATATGCGCTTAGCAATATATGACTTTGATAAGGTCTGTGGACCACAAACAAATATATATTGCTTTTCGTGCTCGAAAGATTCTGAGGGATTAAAAACCGCAAGATTCTTCTCAAAGGTCTTACCAAACCATTTGTAGGCGACTACTATATTTTCTATTATTTCGCCATCCTCTGTTTTTGTAAATTTTGTGTCAGTTATAGTTCCTATAATTACATTAACTTCTTTTTTGGTATCAGTTGCCGGATAATTAAATGTCCCACCAAATCTTATTTTCTTCCCTACTGCAAAAAGAGGAGCGTTTGTATATCCACCTTCTAAAATAGTAAGTATTCCAAGATTTTTCACAGAACACTCAATTGCTACATAAGAACCAATGGTCAAGCTTTTTATCTGTTCTGGTTTGTCCCAAAAAACATGTATTTCTCTCTCATAAAAAGTTCTCTCTACCGGACAATATATTTGCCCCGATAAAAAACACTCCTGCTTCCAAAGTTTTGTTACTTTTCCATAGAGTATGCATATGTTATCTCTGGAAAACACAATTAAACTTTTCATTAGATAGCATCCTCCTGCGTCAATGCAAACAATGGCGTAAGAGTGAGTGGAGTTTCATCTTCATAAAAGTCTTCCTTATCCAATAATCGTTTGATTTTATAAGGAATTTCAGAACATGTGCAGCGTAGCTTATGCATTGAAGCATCATTTAGACCAATTAGCCTTTCTTGTAATGTCATGAACATCATTGCAATATCATATCCTGTTAAATCATGTAAAGTTTCAGCTTCTTCAATCATCGATTTCTTGACCGGTAGATTTTTCTTTACAAAACCTGGTATACATGTAAGGCAGCCTCTCCAAATTGCTTTTATTAAAGCTATTGGGTCAGATACTTTGATATTGGCAAGGTATGCTAACGTTTCTGGTAACTTTCTGACATCTGCTAAAAGCTTATCTTCGATGTCTTCAACTAACACCTTTTCATTTATCTTTCCAATATGCCTTCGTTTATTGTTTCCGGTAACCACAAAACTGTTATCTCCAATAAAATATCCAGCCTCTGCATAGAAACAGGCAAGACCTACATCCGAGGTATATAAGATAATTGCCGGCATTATTTCATCCTTTAGATGATATAATTCTGCTAGTTTATCTCTTAATCTAGGAAAGATTAAAGTCACATTAGTATACTCATGGTCTACCTGCCATCTTAAACACTCAGCGCCTTTGCCATTTTCAAGATTCTTAACAGTATCTAATATAAGCTTTTGGGGTATTCTCTCATATCGACTACCCATAACCGCAAATACCACTGAAACATACTTTTTCATGTTAAAATCCCATATGGTTCTGTATACTAGCGACATATCATAGCATTTATGCCTTAACGCATCTGCTAAAAACAGGTTTCTTGTTAATGTGTTCATATTAATAGATGCCTCACCGCCAAGAGATGCCCTCTGTAAAAGCGTATACATTGCTTTATCTGAGACTGTCATAATCTTATACCCATCTTCTGCTTTCAAGCTCATAAGAAGATTTGTTGTATCTGACATTTCATTTAAAAGCCTATAATTAAAAGAGGAGATCTTGCCCTTTATCATTTTTAGGCCAGTCCCCTCTTCTAACTTATTTATTGATGTTTCATTTAATGAGTAAAATCTAGCATACCCGGTCGATGTTAATTCCTTAAAAGAATATAAATCAATATCTGCCGAGGTCACCTTTACTACATGAGTATTTTCATCTAATTCATCAATAACACGGGACAACTCCTTGATATCTGTCCCTGATTCACTCCAATTAGTCCTGAGTTCCATAATTTTTTCCTCCCATTAATGGTGATAATTCTAAAATACAGTTTGGTTGGTAAGTTTCAGGGACATAACATCCCAATTTTCTGCAAGCAGTTTCCTTAATACTTCCCACTTTCTTTTTTGCACTATTCATATTTCCTCCTATGCTGACTATTAAAATTTACATATAAAACATAAAAGTTAAGGCAAAAAATAAGGGTTATGTATCATTACAAATTTAACTGGATAAATTAAGATGATTCTTCAATATTGATATAGTAAACGCTAATTAGACGATAGCCCCTCCTCTAGCTCATCAAAACGTTCAGTCATGGCATCAACATATAGCCGCTGCTTTAATTCTTCAGGATTTTCTTTTGCCATCTCTTCTAGCATTGCATCCGAATAAAATGTATGTGGCATGTATTCGATATCATATGGTACCAACTCAAGATTATCATCACTCCATTCAAATTGCCTTGAGCAAAGTGGACATATGGTTTTTCTTGAAACTTTACGCCTTTGAATATAACCATCAATAAACACTACTGAACCAGTATGAAGACGTAAACGGTCTTCTTTTCCCATGGCCCCATAAGATTTAACCCATGGATAGTCAGCCTTTATTTCCGGAGGATCTGTCTTAACCTTATACTTTCTATCCAAAGCGATTTGATATTGAGTTAATGTGATACTGGGCTTTCCATCTTCTTTGGCAGCTATTTTTATCTTCTTTGGCTCTCTTACAAGCTCTCCAAGGGCATATATCTGGTTAGATACCTCTCTATGCTCATATAAATCCATAAGGCAGGAATTGTTATCCGACAAAGTTTTAATCTTATCTGCAAAGATTGGTAGGACAAAGCAAATGGTACCCGGTTTTTTGATACCACCTTTTCTCTCACGAGAATTAGGGCACTCAGGGTCAGAACAATAAGCAATCTTGTCTACATTTTTTGTTGCAAACATTCCCTTAACTTCAACCATATCATTAACATGCCAATCTACCATTTTTGTATATGTAGGCTTATCTTTTGCCAGAATTAGAATCTTGTCATATCTAAGGTAATTTACACCATTATCTACTTTTCTAATTCCTCGCAAAGTTTTTATATAACACATGGAATATATGATTTCGCCATCACTACCTTTTACAATAGCAGGCTCTTTGCACACCTGACCATAAAGTGCTGCCGCATTATGTCTTGCCATATTACTTCTCCCTTTTCATTTTCATTGATATAAACATAAAAGATTTTTTAGTTTAGCTATAAATCCTACACATAACAAAAGAGAACTCGCCTATCGGCGAGTCCCCTTTGATAAAAATCTTAAATCATTTTCTCAACCTCAAAATCAATAAATTGATTTTTAAGATAATCATACTCTTCTACAACATGTGGCTCATCTGAAAAATCATAATCAGGACGGATACTTTGAAGTTTTTTATTCCTAATCAGAATTTTACGTGCACGGTCATAATGAGCTTCGATGTAGCCTACAGAAAGTTTTTCTCTTCCCAAGGCAGCCATAAATTCTTCATTACTCATTAAAGTTCTTCTGATATCAGTCCACTTAATTTTATCTTGTTCTGAAACTTCAAGAAAAATCATTCTGTCAACTGAATCAAGCTCTTTAAGTGCACTGACTAAGGCCTCACGTTGTTCTTTAGTAATAGCAAGTTGCTCTGGCGAATGATTATACTCATCAGCATAATTAATAAGCGGCTCATCACTAACCAGTTGTATATGCATCTGCTTTCTAGTAGCCTGGACTGTTTTTGGAGAAATGTTAATCATCTCAGCAATTTTTTCATTGGTCATTTGATTAACTTTTTCTTTGCCATAAAGATTTTCTAATTTTTCAATCTTTTTAGCAACCTGAGCATAATGATTAGAAAGGTTGATTTTCTGCTCTTTTCTTAAATTAAGTGTACGCTGAATTGAGAAGTTTTTGAAAAATTTTACCGGCGAAGATACTTCAGGATCATATTTCGGTATATCTTCAATAATAGCAAGGGCACAGTCGTTATATAAATCTTCTGGTTCATCTACGCCCTTATACAGCCCTACACATTCCCATATGTAGCTATTAAGCATGTTAATCATATCCATTACAGCTTCAGCTTGAGTCTCAGGATTATGATACCGCTTCATAATATCGGTGGCTTTCTCTAAAAGTATTTTATCGCGGACCTCGTCGCCTTTATAGTGTCCTCTTTTTATGTCTTCTATTTGTGCCATAACATTGTTTCTCCCTTGGTCAATATGAATACGCTAGTTACAATTTATCTAATAGACTGACTGTCTATACCCTGCCTGCTACTAAAGCAGACTATCTCCGTACCGCCTGTTGGCAGCAGTTACAATAATTACGGTCTACTTTACCATTAAACATAGAATTCTATTTCAACATTTTTAACATAAAAGAAACCGCCAAAAATCCTCAATCTTATTTATACTCCTGATAATAGTCTTACTAGACTAATGTTCTTAGCTAACTCATCCCCGAAAGGTTCAAAATAATCCGCAACATATTTAGTTTTTTTCTTTATCTAACATATTAAGGACAACCTTCCCATCCTTAAATGATATAAACAATGTGAATTGAACATCTTTTCCTGTGTCCGGATTCGGTATCTTCAGATTTATTCTTCCATTCTTAAAATCTGAAGCGTGTGTTTCATAAGCAATATCTGTTTTTCCTACTAAAATTCCTCCTTTTGCATTTTCATTAATGAAATAAGGAAAAGCGTATATGTCCATCCACGAAGGTATCTTTTTCTTTCCTTCATTTCCTTTTATATCAAAACATACATTTATTGATTGATCTGCACTTTCTAGGCAGTCATAATGTATGTTTAGATCACATATTCTTCTGCCAGGCCCTAGTTTTATAGGTGCTTTAATAAATTTCCCATCATCAAAGCAATAATACACTGAAGTATAATGTTTGCCTTGATTACCTAAAATATCAACAATACTTATATATTTGAAGGGTTTGCCATTATTAACCTCATCTTTATTTACAAGAAAATTTGTAATTGTGATCTTATCAGCTACTATCTCATCGTCACTATTTTTAAGCACAACTACAAATGTGTTATAGCAGTAGTCCTTGATATTAAAAGTTGCAATATTTTTTATACCCTTTGGTTCATCGTTTTCTTGAAACAATGGTACAGATTTTACCATAGATTTTTGAACATTCTTTAATGTATCAGAAGCCACAGTAATAGTAGTAATATCTGTTTCTACTTTAGTATCTTTAGGCTTTTCATCAATGGATGATAATAAAGATTCAAACCTTTTTAGCTCAGATTTCATAAATGTAGTAGTTTCATCCTTAGTTTCTCGATGCAAAAATAGGCTTGGAAGCATATCGCGAATGCGATTTTCTTCTTTTAAAGAAATGGATGTAGATCCACTTAAAGAAAGTAAATAATCCATTCGAATAGAATATATTCGTCCTTCATTAACTATGGTAACTAAGTCGTTCCTACAAGCATATGGATAATCAAGCTCTATAAGAGATAAAATTGCGTTCCCCTTCGTTTTCATTAAATTTGGAATGTCTTTTGCTTGAGCTGTATAAAGTAATTCGGTTTCGACATTTTCAATGATTTGCAAATAATTATTAATTTTTTCTATATTAAGTTGGTCATTAAGATTTGCTTCTTCTATAAGTAACTGTTCCATTTTTATCTGCGTCCTTGCTGTTTTGAACAAGTTAGTTATAGTTAGCATGTTGTTAAAATTCTAACAACTCGCCAATTATTTTACCTAACTTGCGTAAATATTCAATAGTGTTACAAAAAAACATCCCACCGACTTGTAAACGCAACATTTATCCAAGCTCTTAGCTTTCTATAATTATTTTATTTCCATCATTAAAGCAACTATATCGCTTGCCTTCAATTACTACATTACCTTCAGTGCTTGTCTTAATAAGACTTTGATTGTTATTATTCATACTTACAAAGGCTGTCATATTTGTATTTTTTCCTACAGGACAGACAATCATATCATCAACTATAAAGGGTCGCTTTTCAAAAATATCTCTTGTGATTTCCTGCCATAATTCAAAATATTCTTTTTTCTCTTTTAGAATAAAAGTTTTTATTGCCGAACCGAATCGTAGAATCAGGCCATATTTTTCTGAAAGCATAAGTGTTGTTGTATCCTCATTACCATTAGAAAGTAATAAAATGTTTTCAGCTCCTATCTTCCCAGATACAAGAATATTTTGTTTTAACGAGCTTTGCCCAATCATATGAATAGTAAGATTGAACTCTATAGTTTTATTTATTTTCTTTTCTTTAATTTTGCCACGAATAAATACTCGCGGGAAATCATCTAAGTTTTTTACATGCATATTATTCTCAATGTCTTTTTCAAGATAACTCGTCTTAAAGTCTTCTGTACGTTCCTCCTCGTAGATGTCAAGGAATTCCATTTTTTTATATGGTGCACTGGAAATTGTTTTTCTGTCTTCCTTTTCAGACATTATTACATCTGAATTAATCGAAGTATTTGCGGTTTGCGATTCGATTAATTCATCATCGCCCAAACATCTGATTTTTGCAGCATTTAAAGCATCTAACGTACTTGTATATTCTGCTGTCTCTACATTTGATATATTAAGCTCTATCGGAAACCTAAATTGATTTGACGTATTTACAGAAAATATTGATTTTCTAAATAGGTTAAGATTATCAAAGAACTCATTGCTATCAGTATCTTTGCCATATACAAAATATTCATCGTCATATGTACAAATCGCTTCGATTCCAAATATGGCTGAAAGCGAATTTATAATTGTCTCATGAATATTATTGGCAGCCTGTATACCATGATTTTTTTTAACAATTGCTTTGTTGGTTGCGTATATACATGCAATGGAAATGTTTTCAATAGCCAAATCATCTAAAAATCTAATATATTCTTCTTTGGATGTAAAAAAATGCGAATAGTTATGTATTGCTTCGGTTGTATTTACGTTATCTCCAGCATAGGTATCTGTCATGGATGCCTTTATATCTACGACAGGGTTATCCCGCTCTACTAAAAGTCTCCTGCACTCCTCATTAATCATTGTTTTTATTATGTCGCGTAGGTGCTCCCCTATACTGTTTTTTTCTTCGGCTGACAACGCATTAACAGTATCTACTACCTGTTCTTCGATATTTTTTCTGTCAATAAAACTGATAACAGGCTCTTTTTGATTCAAATTACCCATATCATCTGCATCTTTTAAAAATTTAAGATTAAGAGTATATCTTTTGGATTTAGGACATTTATCATCCTCAACAACAGTGAGATTTTCTTTTTTAGCTTTCTTTTTTTGTAATAACATCACGGGTTTTCTCCCTTCACACATAGTCTTAAAGAACATAAAAGATAAAAAATATTGTCTATTGATTACATTGAGGATATCGAAATATTTGTACGTTAGAACGATAGGACATTAGCACATTAGAACATTAGCCGACTTTAAAAAATAAAAAAATCTTTTATGTTTCCTTAGTACATTATTAAAGAAAGGACTTTTGAAATGAAAACAGCAATTATTAAGCGAATAAAGCTTCTGCTTATTTGTGGAATTGTACTTGTGGCCTTATATGCCATATCAAATTTTTTGCCTTTTATCAGAGTCAGTGGCAGTTCTATGGAACCTTCATACACAGATGATGAAATCGTATACCTTAACAGAAATACAGATTCAATAAAAAGAGGCGATGTGGTTATCTTTAGGCAAAAACTTCATTTTTATTTTGAAGAAAAACTAATTAAGAGAGTCTGTGGTGTCCCGGGAGATAAAATATATAAAGATACGAATAACAACTATTTCGCTTATGACGGAATCTATATCTACTATGAAACAAGCCGGATAGACACAACTTGTGATGAGCTGTTAGCATCAAGTACTTATATGTACACCCTTAGCAAGAACTCCTATTTTTGCATGGGTGATAATAGGGATGAAAGTATAGACTCAAGAACATTTGGCGCAGTAGATGAAACAAAAATAATTGCTATTGTAAAAGGTGGTTTTAAAAAGCCAACACCTTATAAGAAAGGTTCTTAAATGAGAATTCGTATTGTTTTAAACAAATTAAGAGATAGGGATTTAATACTACTATCCTATCGTTATAATATATCCGAGATTTTTAAGATAGCGATTACTGCTATAGCTTATGGAAAAAATATAAAACTGATTTCCAATGAAAGCTATAGGGAAACAAAAGAAGAGCTACACAGTCAGAGAATATCCTTTACAATAAATGATCCTATAGTTAGCGCATTTTTAAAGCAGTTAAATTCGGGATATAGATCAACTTATTGCAAAATTGTGGTTCGTCAAGCCCTTAGCGGATTGTATCTGGAATCCTTTTTTTGCTCACCTATGGCTACAAAAAATCTATCGCTTCTTTCAGATGAAAAAGAACATATTAGTATAGATTCATTAGAATTAAAATCAAAAAGCAATGCTAGTATGAATACCTCAAACAAATCAAACGTTTCTGATGTATTTATTTCGGCATTTAATAGTATTAACGACCTACGAGGAGGATATTAAGTATGGCACAGGATTTATTAGAAAAGTACGACGGAGTATTTGATGTTGCAGCATCCTATGAAAAGGATTATGACAAACAAAAGGTATACAAAAAATACCTTAAGGATTTAGTCGAGGAAATAAGATTTGTTTGCGATATGAATCATATTCCTTTTTTTGCAACCTTCGCAGTTGAAAATGACTCTAAGAAGACTACATATATCAGCGAAGCTGTTGCCACTGGTTCTAGAGGCTATGATTTAACTGATGATAGGGTTAATAAACATTTGCTTATAAATACAGGCTTTATTGTAGCGCCTCCTGCTCAGGCAATTCCCATGGCCTCGTCAGAACTTGATTATATAGCTCAGGGCCTTAAAGAGGAAAATGAATAAAGACCATTAAAAATATGACCCAGACTGGTAACAACAGCCTGGGTCAAATAGCATAGGATTTAATTTATATGATCTATCGTAATTTTTACGGTAGTCCATATCATAGCAAGGCAAAATGCAATTGCTGTAGCTTGAAAATCACTAATCATATTGTTTTCCTCCAAAGAAAACATAAAAGAAAAAACAGATTAGCTGTTATCAGACTATATACTATCACTCTTATCTGGAAATCCATCGCGAGGATGATTGGTGTCATTATTTTTAGCAAATCTTCCAAGTAGAAATCCGACAACCACTCCAATCACTAAAATAGCTACAGCCAAAATAATTTTATACATGATAGAGTCCTCACTTTCTAATTAATTTCCTTTTGATTTTACAATTTTATTTAAGCCATTAGCATAGGCGTTGAGCCTTTTCTGGCGCTTATATTCAAACAATGCTTTCTTAATTTGCTTGTTAACATTTTCTGCGCACTTCTTCTCTTCCTTTGTCATTGTGATATCAGTGCAAAATACATCCACACACATTTTTAAAGCTTCTGAATCAGACATGTCTTCCTCCTCGTACTCTAGAAAATCATCATCCATAGGAAATTCTCTGCTTCTAAACAGAGTATCGTTATATTTTAGATCATCAAATATTCCCTCGCCCAGTTCTTTATCTATACTGAGTAATCGCCTTGAAAAACCGGAAAGTGATTTTGATGCCATTTGTAGTGGTGTCTCGCTAATCAACTTAATAATCAATGAATTATCAGTCACATCTAAGAGATGAAGAGTTTTTCCAACTCTTCTAAAGCTTGCACTGGCATTGCAATACTCTACTGCGTAATGAAAGATAGGACTGTCGTGATATGTACGTTTAGCAATTTCTATAAAGTTCGCAGTACAATTCTTATTTGCTGCTCTAAGTTCAAGTATAATTTCTTCCATAATTCCCATTACCCTCCTTTTGTTGTGTTAAGGAAAGTATATAATATATGTCTATAAAATGCAAGCACTTAATTTGTGAGTGCAAGAAATTTAAGTAAAAGAGCATCCCTCGATGCTCTTTCCTTCAATTATTTGCTACATTAAAAACATAAAAGCAAGCTCAAAAAAAGAAGGCCATGATTGACCTTCTTTTAGATTAAGCTGCAACAAGTTTAAGGATTTTTTTGCCTTGTTCTTGTCTGGCCTTATCACTGAAGCCCTGACAGATATCAGGATGTACTTTGACATATTCGAGATATTTGTGCCACATATCTGTTTTTTTAGCTTCTCCATATGTCATTTTTCTACACGAACCCATCAGAATAATTTCATCATCCGCAAATATTGATTTTTCCTTAGGTGTAGTTTTAACAGCCGGTGTTTTTGATGATTCATCCTTTTCTGGCAATATACCATACCTTGATAAATCATTTTTGAAAGTTTTTGTAAAACCCGTCTTCAAATCTTTAATGTCGACAGATTTAATAACTTTTCCGTCTGATGAATAAGTTATGTTTTGAACCTCAAACGTATCATAACATAAAACTTTTCCATCTTTCTCATAGAACTGAGCCTCGTTATCAAAGAAAAAGATTGCCGGAGAAGTATAAAGACTTCTTCCTATCCCCCAGGCAAATGCTGCCCTTTTTTGTGAATCCGAAGCTAGCCCCTTTTGCTTTTCTGTATTGCTTTCTACTCCGGTATCTTCTTTTGAAACCCATTCTTTTTTGTCTTCGTCCCATATTGATATTATACAATTGGCATTATCTCGTAAATATTGCTTTTTCCAATTCATAGGCCCTACGGTCTCATCAAGTATGTTTTGATCACACCTGGCATCCTTATAAAGTAAAAGCTGAACAAACTTGTTGCCTTTTTGGGATTTTTTGACTTGTTGAATTCTACACTCAATCTCATCTGCACGAAGATTTCTAAATTCTAATTTCATGTATTGCTCCTTTCATCCTATGCTAACTATTATTTGGTTACATTAAAAACATAAAAGTAAACACAAAAAAAGAACATCGATTATAAAACCGATGCTCTTTTTGGAAAACTTATACAGTTTTTAAGCCGTCCTTTGAATACAGATAAATAGTATCTGAAAGGTAGTCACTTTCACTTACTTCTGTACGATTTACCTGATTAACCATATCTGATAGTGTACTTACATCATTACCAAAAATAGATACCGGCAGGAATAATAATTCATGAATTGAACTTGGTATTATATAAAAATCACCATGTTCTTCAGCAAACGTATCAAGAATATCTTTTCTTGCTAGGGCATTTGCACCGTTGACCAGCTTCTCGTTTGATACTACATAAAAAGATGGTATATTAAAAGGACATAAATCCATCTCTTCAACCGGTAAACCAAGATTGCCCAAAGTCTCTACAATAGTCTTAATTTCGAAATGTTCTTTTTGAAAGTTCTTAAAAGCCTCCTCAAAAAGTGCATCTTCATTAAGTCCTTTTTGCTTTATCATCCCATTGGTCACCTTGAATGAAATAACGGCATTATCTTCATTCGAATCCAGTTCTCCACAAACGAATAAAGCAAACTCATCATTTAACATTCTATACGGAGTATCTGAAAGATAGTGCTCATTCTTATTGATATTGAGCATCCTTATAGTGTAATGTGCCTCCTCAGGAAGTCCGGTTTCTTCAGTAATTCTTACGACTTCTGAATCTCTAGAATATAAATAAGTCCTCTCAACTTCCTCCAAAGCATCTTCTAAACTACACTCACCACTTTCAATTCTCTTCTGGTATCCATCGATATAAATGTTAGGACAGCAGTTTTTTCCTTTCTCTCTGAAAGTAATTGCATGATGTAATGTGTCATTTGTCTTATAGACATCATTGCACTGGCAAAATACCGTGGTAAGGCCTCGATTCTTTAAGCGCTCTACCACTTTACTCCCAAAGTCTTCTGCAAAAAGTATTGTGTTTTCCATTTTTTAATTCCTCCTATACTATCTATTAATTGTTACAAAGAAAACATAAAAGTAGGAACGAAAAAACCACATACCTTCATAAAAAAAGCGCTAGTTCCGTAGAACTAACGCTAGTAGCTTAATGCCAAAGTGTAATTTTATTTTTCTGTTTCGTTTATTATTAAAGCAGGCTCTTTTATAACTTCATTTGTAAATGACAGTCTATCAATATAGTGATGCAATGCATCTGTTTTAAGAGCTATAGCATTTTCCTTTTCCAAGTCCTCTGATTCTATATCTTCTAGATATTCTATAAAGTTTTCACGAAGAGTAATCTGATTTTTAGCATTGATGATTGCACGTTCTGTAGCCGTTTTCTTTTCCTGATCAGTTTCCATAAAGACTATATTGGTCTTCTTATATAACTCGAGCATTCTAATTTCTCTTTTTGCTTCATTAATCAGCATCTGCTGCTGATAAATTAGGAAACTTGGTTCGCTTAAAACCTTATCATATATTTTTTTTACTTCCTGAGCCTTATCATTATCTATCATATTTATTTATCCTCTTATAAGTTTCTATTTACAGCACATTCCAATGACCCATAAAATATCAGCTGGCATATGCTGCCCACTAACTGATATTTTATATGATCTGGAATCTTTTCCGCATATAGCCTTCGCGAACGACTACTGGATGGAAAACATATTACTCCACCAACTATGCGCTGATAGGTAACTAATGATAGGCATCTATACGACACACCATCAAATAGCAAACCAGGGCGTTGCACCCTGTCATGCAGATAATATACTACAAGCCTATAGTGTTTGCCTATACTATAACTAAATCTGATACATACAAATTTTCTAAATATTGGGTTTGGCCACCTTTAGTTACCTTTGGAGTCTTAAGTGACACTGCTATCGCTATCATATCATTTATTTTAGGTTTTGTTACATTGTTTGGCTTCATTAAAGTTACATATGACGGTTTTCTGCCTGCTACAGATATATCCGTTACCAATGTAATGTAACTATAATCGCATCCCTCTTTTACTTTCATCGTTTTTCCAGATAACATAATATCAAATCTAGACTCTCCAAAAAAGGTTCCCTTCTTACCAAATATTTCTGTCATAAGATCTTTACTTAAGGATACATTATCAGCCACAAAATACTGATGTTTCTTTATAGATAAATCTTCAAGCACCTCGTTATAGGCTCTAATATACCCTTCTCCATTTATTACATCACCAATACAAATAGCTTCCACATTGCATGTATTATTTCTGCAGATGATTCTTGGGTAAATGGCCTTGTTTTTATTTCTTAAAAATAATGTCAGAATAAAACTTTGGTTTCGTTTACGCTTCCCAATTACTTTTGCATTTTTAAATGCAAATTTGTTCACATACTCAAAAGTTTGTTTCTCCATACAAGCCCTCGTTCTTCGAATCATAACAATACCTTGTGGCATTGAACTCCTATTTTGCTTTCTTTATATCTATTTGAAACATAAAAGATTATTTATTTTTGCTCGAAAATGAAAACTCACACTTTTCCTAAAACTAAAAATGCCTCCATTCTTGCATTTCCATGCATAGAGTGAAGGCTTGATTCATTTGCTTGTACAATATTTCATTTTAATACTAAAAAGTATTTAAATATTAATTTATAACATTTTTATTCTTTGTTAAAATCCCGTCAGCTTTCTTTCTAACTCAGCCACGTCATAATCCCTTTGACTGAAATTATGAAAACTATTTTTTTGTTGTTTTTTCTTTTTGCCAATAAGATTTTTTTCTTCATGTGGCTGTCTTATATCAGCTCTTATAAAAGCTAGATAATTAAATATATCATTACCATCATCAAGATATTTCTTAATATCTGTTGCCAACCTTGTAAACTCAGCTTCTAAGTCAGGTTTCTTATCTCTAGCCAAAATATCATTAATAATAGCTACACATTCGTTGTATTTAAGCTTAATATCGCCATCTGTAATATTAGCAAATGTTTTTTTGCATTTTGCAGCAAGAGTTCTAAGCTGTTCCTGGTTGAGCTCGATTTCTTCATCTTCATCTACCATTCCAGCTTTACGTGTTGCTACGTAGCTTAGAATATAATTGATGAGATCATTTTTATCTCCTATACGCTGGCCATCATTAATAGCATTGATAGCATCAATTATCATGCTGATTTCGATTTCTCTGCTCTGAAAATATTCTAGAATCTCATCCTCTTCCCCGGGAGATAATAAAATATCTTGATCAAAGCAGGCATCCATGATTAAAGCCGCTTTTTCACTATTAGTTTCTTCGTCTTCTTGATTTGTTAAACTATAATACTCTTCTACTGAAATTTCATTGAGCTTTTCATCAAAAGTATCTTCTACTACATCCATTCCAGCACTACCTTTTTTAGCATAGTCATTTCTGATTGCGGCACTAAGCCATGCATAATAGGAATCAATCTTAGTATCTCGTGCTATGGCGCGTTTTAATAACTCAACATTTCGTCGAATTTTATTTATATCTCCATCAGCAAATATAACTATTTGTAGAGCTTCCTTAAATGTAAAGATAATGTTTTCATCCTTGAGTTCAATCATTAGAGATGCAGCCATTTCATTAACTTCTTCATCAGAAATTTTTCCCTGCTTTTTAAGAATGTCCTCATCAGGTTGAATTAGTTCTACGGAAAAAATTACAGTTGAAATTCTTCTAGAGGCTGTAACTGTATCATAGCTAACAAATATATCAGTACCGGCATTAATCTCTTTTATACTTGGCTCAAGTACATGACGTTTAAAATCTGTCCAATCTGTATATTTAACATCTGTTGCCTTATGCTCTGCTTCTTCAAAATCCGGATCTCTCTCCTGTAAAATTATTTGAACCGCTTTATCTTCTGGATCAATAATTCCAAGAGTCAATTTCAAATCAGAATAACTGTATCTGATTATATATTTACCGTCTTTGTCCCTATTATGGCCATACTTTTTCTCATAACAATGACTTCTTAAATTTTCATATAGTCGTGAAGACCAAGGTTTTGTAAATTTAAACAACACTCTAAGAGCCAAAGGTGTAAAACCTGAGGCCATTGAAAATATATAATCCTGTATTCCGACTGCAAATGTCACAGTAATTGAAGCATCACCATCGTTATATACAATATTGTCAAAGAACTGCTGATATTTATACGATGCATGACCATTTTCTATTTTCTTAATGGCCATCTGTCTCTTGGCAGCTCCTGGAACAGCATTTTTTATTTTACGATAATAACTGTCTACTTCCTTACCGGCTAATTCTGCAAATTCCTTAACCTTTAAATCAAGAACAAGCATTTTATTTTCGACACCAGTGGCTTCACTTACAACTTTTTTATAATACGCATCATCTAAGTGAGCCATTGATAGCCACATAATCTGTTCTTCTATTATCGAAGTTCTTCTTTTCGCCTCGATAATCTGATTAGGAACTCTAACCGACTGGGTTTGAAGATCAAACGAAGTATCCATGGGTCTATTCCTCCCTTATAAGGAGAATATAACAGTTTCTCGAGGAAAATACAACAGTAAAAATGGTTTAGATAACAGTAAAAACGGAAATCTCTATTGTTAAGTACGGATTTTATGTCTGTTATTACGGAAAAATATGCAGTTAATTGCGGAAATAATGTCAGTTTTATAATTTTGAAACGGACATTATTACTGTATAAACGGAATATAATACAGTAGAATATCCCTATCTACGGAAATAAATGCAGTAAATATCAGTCTTTCATTAAGTCTATCGTGTTCATCATTATCTTTTTACTGTAATTTACTCCGGTCTAACTGTATATTTTTCCGTTCTTGCGTTTTATGCGGCATATTTATTAAGGTTTTCATCACTTATTCGTACAAAATCAAACATAAAAGAAACCTTTAAAAAACTTAATTTGTAATTAGCCGTAAATTTTTCCGTAGTTCAAAAATTTTAGTTGTATCCGACCGCAAAATTTTCCGCAGAACATATTATCGAGTATTTTTCACGGTAAATCTTTCCACCTCTAACAGGTCTCAACTAGCATTACAACGGTATTTTTTTCCGTAGTAAAATTGTGATAAAAGCTTTATTTATCAGAAATCTCCTTGCGAATAATAAATAAAGGAATATAGTTGTGTTTGTTGTTTGTTACATACTACAAACTAACATATGGCCTCAATCATTTTTTCATAATCTAAAATTTATTCAAAAAAAGCACTTAATTACCGCTGTGTAATTAAGTGCTTTTATCTTTACTTTTATTTTACAATTCAATTTTTGTTATAGGAGCTTTGGTAGGGTGATTTCTTTCGATGTCTTTTTCTATTAAAAGATTGATTAGATCACATTTGGCGCAATGACCATGAATAATGCATAGCTGATCAAATGCGTTCCAATAGTTGACACGTAAACCAACTGTCTTTGTTTTATTGGTTCTTTTCTTCATATCTACTGTCGCCTGGACAATATCTTTCTCTTTTTCAGAGAGTGAATTAAATTCATCGACCTCTTTTTTAATTAATAATTCGATGTATTCGTTATGGGTAATTTTTCTTGCCGGAGTAGATAATGTCTTTGCTATTTCATCAATAAACTTCCAATTAGCGACATCTACTGTTATTGGTTTGTATTCTCTTTCAGCATCGGATGCTATGTTATCTATATCTGCAATAGTTTGGTTGACCCATGATTCAAATTCGTTTTTAGTTGCTGGCTTTTTAATTATCTTTTCTGGTTTAGGTTGATTCACTGCTTTTGTTTCAGTCTTTACTGTCTTTTTTTCCGCAGAAACAGTCTTTTGAACCGCTGCCACTGTTTTATTTTCCTCTGTTTGCTGAGGTTTATCAGTAGTTTTTGATGATGGTTTTACTTCAGGAGTCATTGCCGCCTCTTTTGCTTTAAGCATTTCCTGATTATTTGTGTTTAATTGTCCCTGTATTTTATCCTTCAATGACATTGCCATAACATTTTCCTCCTTAAAGCTTATCAGCTATTGCATATAACTCTCTAGAACACTGTTTTGATGGGTGCTTTTGCGCTACTGCAGCATGGAATACTACATCTTGCTCTACCACTGATTCTTTTTTTACTTCTCCTAATACCGGATAATCAATCATGTCGTAATACATCTGAGTCATTTGCTTATCTACGACTGTTGTGTGTTGATACATTGAGATTACAAGGCCTTTAACCTTTAAATCAGGATTAAGCGGTGGAAAGCTTTCACCATGCCACTGATGTCCGCCTGTTACCATTTCCAAGGTTTCTGAAAGTGTATTTAGTCCTCTAAATGCCGGATATGTTGGAGTTACAGGTATTATCACCTCATCTGCAGCTACAAATGCATTGTATGATATGCAGTTGATTGATGGAGCACAGTCTATGAAGCAATAATCAAAGTAGTCTTTTACTTCATCCAAATGTCTTTTTAATACTCCGTATGCTTCTTCTTTAGTGTCAAATTGGAATGGAAGGTCTTCAATTGCATATTTTAGTGTTGTATCTGTTGGAACTAAGAATAATGTGTCTAATTCAGCAGAATCAAGCGTTGTTGCCATATCAAAGAATGACTGGTCATAGTCTTTGTAGAAGATATTTACTACATTTTTATCAACAGTATGAGGCTCTATACCACAATTGCTAGTTAATGATGCTTGTGAGTCTAAATCTATCATAATTACTTTAAAGCCTTGTTTTGCCTTGATATAGGCTAAATTATGCGTGATTGTAGTTTTACCTACTCCACCTTTTTCATTAATGATTGCATATGTCTTCATTGTATTAATCTCCTCAAATATAAACTAGCTTAATATTTTTATTGCATTTAATAAATTATCTTATTTATCTCTATTAGTCAATTTACCCGGCTTGATAAATTCTTATAATTTTCCTATGTCTTATTGTCTATATTTTATATTGAAGCTATTCGTCTTAAACAAACTTGATAATTTAAGCATACTATATAAGGCTATAGAACAATACAAATAGGCAAGCATGCATAAGTTATATGTAAATAATATAATAAAAAATATATATAATCAATACATAAAGGTAAAGTAAGTAAAAATATAAAACGGGGATAAAGCGGATATTATATAAACGACGATAAAGTTGTGTAAAATATAAAAGTTGTCAAAGACAGTTAAACTATATATAGATGATATATTGCCTATGTTGTTCAGTATGTATAAATCACATATTATTAATATACAACATTACAACGTTATAATGCTAGCCTAGTTATATAATTTGAAACATTAGAATAGTTAGGACATTACAACATTAGTAGCAACCCCGAAATTCGGTTAAAATCAAAAAAATTATAAACAGACTACCAAATATTCGAAAACAATATTAAAATGGCTGCAAGGATGTATTTTGGCAAAATTAAAGGCATAATTTTATAATGACTTAACACAAAATACAATTTCTTGTAAATTTATTAATATTATACATGTATAAAAACAAAAAATATAGCAGGCAACAAAAAATTCCCAATAGAAAAATCTAATGTGAATTTATTAGAATTTTAATCGACATAGTCATTTTTGATTATGTCCCAGTATTCTTTTAGTTCTTCATTTTGTTCTTCAGCAGCAATTTGGGACGAGTTGATACTGTTTATCAATTCAGTATGAATAATATTTTCTTCGATAGCTTTTAATTTTATTAAATGTTTCCTGACGAAATAAAAAATAAGTGATGCAATTATAGTTAAAGTAAAAGAAACGGTGAAAAAATTTATTGGTATGTAAATATTATAATCTATAACCTTATCTTTTATCAGGTTGTTTGCATCTTGATCAAGAGGATTATAGTCCGGATCCAAAAGTGTATCTAAATCAACTTCAGTATAAGGACCTATAATATCATAAAATGTTTTAATTACCGGTAGACGTTGTTCTCTTATATTAGATTTATAATTTTCTTTTATATGAGTTTCTGCTAATACAAAAGTAGAACAGTCTGATTTTGAATATTCTATGGTGTATGTGCCTTCAATACCACAAGTGAAGTAAATTACCGAGAAATTTTGTCCAGAGATTGTTTCGACGGTTCTAATCTCAATAGAAGTGCCATCTATATCTTCGTCCATATCCTTAGCTTGATATTGAATCCCGGTATCATTCTGTATACAGAAAAATATATCAGGAAATGTACGATCGAAAAATACTTCGAACCTATAAGTTGAGCCTGCCTCGCCATAAAAGGCTATGTTTTCGTCATAAGAATGCAAAGCTGATGTTGGTTCATTTTCCTGTAGTTCAATAATTTCCTCAGAAGTGGTGTAAGATTCAGAAGGTTCAACAGCGTAGCAATGCATATTAACGCTAGAAATTAATAGTATTAATAATCCGATATATATTTTTTTCATTACACTAGCTCCAATCTAACTAAATGTCATGTATAAACATAAAAGAAATTTTGAGTCGGAGTATAAGAGATTCAACAGATGCATATAAAAAATATAATTTGAACTAATAGAAAAATAGCATATCTGAAAAAATCTTTTATGTTTTCCAAAGGTAATATGCTAATATTTAAAAAGTGAGGTCGATATGCTTAATTTAAAAATTATAAAGGATACAATTGCATATGTATTTGCCATAATTATTTGGATTCCAACCAGGGTACTTAGTATTATTCTGCAATTATTCAACATACTATGCTATAAGGTAGTAAAACATAAGTGGGGAGCGGTATTATTTATATATATATTTTTTGCGGTAATTGGCCCAGAGTTAAATGGAATTAAAGTTTTTAATGTCAATGGACATTTAATAGATTTGCAAAGGATATTTTATCTTTATTACATCCATTTTGCTGGAAATAGAAAAGAAATCGTTGACACGATAATAATGCTGGTAATAGGAGGATGGCTAATACAGAGGTATATAATTGTTCCATTATTTGCAATTATCCTTTTGGACACAAATATAGCGATACATTACAAATTGTTATATATATCAAAGCGTTTGACGAGAAGAAGATTAGTGATATTAGAAAATGATATTAGATCTAAAAGGAATGGTGGGTTTTATAATATACAAACCTTTAAAGAAAAGTACATGTGATACAAAAAAGCTGCATGATTTGTGTCGTGCAGCTTTTTTGCGAGCAAAATAGTGTTATCAATTTGAAATGAATACTATGATTGGCGTGAAGACCTCACAAGGCGCCTATATTTACGAAAAATTCAATGACAAATATTTTCTACAAAGGTATAATTTGCTTATTAAGATTCAAGGGAGACAGAATATATGTCAGATTATTCGTTTGACAATCTGGTTATGGACGTTAAAAATGTCCATGAAGCCACAAGTAATAGAGCAAAGAGCGCTGTAAATCAGCTTCTCACAATAAGAAACTGGGCAATAGGGTATTACATCGTTGAGTTTGAACAAAATGGAAAAGCAAGAGCGGAATATGGAAGTAATTTGCTGGAAAAGCTGGCTGACAGGCTGTCTATAAAAGGCCTTGACAGATATGGCCTTAACCTATGCAGAACTTTTTATGTTAAATATCCTCAGATTTGGGAGTCGGTGAATACCAAATTAAAAGCGATAACAGAACTGAAGGCACTTCCTGACTTTTCAATGGAATTGTCAGATTTAAAACGTGATATAGACAACGAAAAGATTTGGGATTCAGCGAATCCCAAATTCGAAACTGATCCGGAAGTACTGATATCATGCCTCTCATTTACTCATATTAGACAGATTATGAAGCTGGATGATCCCTTTGAAAGGTTCTTTTATGAGTTTGAATGTATTCAAGGAGCGTGGAGTGTAAGCGAGCTTAAGAGGCAGATTAATACTAATCTCTATGTTCGCGCAGGAATTAGTAAGAAACCGGAATTACTTCTTGATAAGTTGAAGAACAAGGATTATTCAGCAGCGCTGACTATAAAAGATACATTTACATTTGAGTTTCTTGGGATAGATGACAGGCTTGCTGTTACTGAATCAGATATTGAAGAGGCTATGATAACTCATCTTCAGACTTTTCTGCTTGAGCTCGGGAAAGGCTTTTGTTTTGAAGCAAGACAGAAGCGTATCCTGATTGATGGCGAATACTTCTACCCCGACCTGATTTTTTATCACAGGTACCTGCATTGTAACGTCGTATTTGAGCTTAAAGATCATGAGTTCAGACATGAGGATCTGGGACAGCTCAACGCATATGTGGCCTACTACAAGAAAAATGAAATGGCAGAAGGGGACAACCCTCCAATTGGTGTGCTTCTGTGTACGGATAAAGGACCTCAGATGGTTGAGTATGCTCTTTCAGGGATGGACAATAATCTGTTTGTATCCACTTATATGCTCCACCTTCCAGATAAAGAACAGTTGCGAGCATTTATGTTGAAGCAGATGGAAGAGGCAAATATAGAATAAAAGATGAAGGAATTACTGCAGCTATGGAGAAATCTGTAGCTGCTTTTTCTTGGCTAAATCGAAAATGTATTAAATTTCAAAATAGTACAACAGAAACCCTACACTTACTAGGGTTTTATTTTATGCCCCGATAAAGGGATGAAATAAAACCCATAATAAGGGACAGCAAGGTGTCCCGCTATAGGAAAAGGGATGAATCTTTATTGGAATCAGTGTTTCTTCGATAGATTGGCTTGTAGATAAAGTCTTTAATGCTATCATCATAATGATCTATTTCGGATATCTCCTGTACTTTGAAATCCTGTAAATAAACAATGGTCTTGAATGCTTTAACAGACCTTTTGGCTTGCTCGTAATTTGTAGCATAGCCTCTCATGGCCAAATCGGCCATTTTATCTGTAGCTTCAGTAGAAGAGTTGGTATGAAGAGTTAAAGCCGTTCTACAGCCGGAATTCGCCAGTGTAAGAGCAGAGCAAATTTCAGGACCTTTTGCCTCGCCTATTACAAAGACATTGGCACCTGCAACCAAGGCAAGTTGTCCTAGTCGCTCTAATGAACATGGTTGTTGTCCTCCTACAGGGTTATTTACAACGTGCTCGAACATTATGCCTTTTCTATCCTGAGCAAAAAGCTCGTCATTTTCCTGAATAACAAGAATTGATGCAGAATCTTCATAACCACATTCAAGGAACCAATTTAGAATAACGGTTTTTCCTGAGCCTGGAGGACCACAGAATACAACACCACCATTTGTTTTATCTCTGGCACAGTCAATTAAGTAATCTTTGATTTTTTCATCAAACATGCCTGCTTTAATAAGATCATCTGCAAGCATTTTCTTTCTAGGAATCTTTCTGATGTGAAGATATGGCCAATTGACAGAGTTAACGTAGTCCACAGTTATTGAAAATCTAAGGATATAATCATCGTCTCTGGAATCAGTAAAAGTCTGAGAAGGGATGTTGGTGTTGACCCTGTTCCTGATTACGACCATATTTACAAATCTTATGTAGTCATCTAAATCCAAAAATGTAACATTGGAAGTATAGGTGTTGCCTTTAACACGTGCTCTGATGACATCAGGGGCAGTTATATTAACATCTGATACGTTAGGGTCATCAATAATATCCTGGACGATATAAAGTTGAAATAAGGCACGATGCAACTTGTTTAGCATGGTTGCCATATCCTCTTGAGGGAAATTATATCTTTCATTGCCAATACATTCTTTTTTAATGTAAGCTTCAAGCATTTCCATAAATAAGGATTCATCCATTGAGCCTTGAATAACCTTTAGATATGAGTCGTATTCAATAGTATTTGCATATTTCATGGCCTTTCTGAAGGTTTTATTGAACACTTCATAAGAGCATAATGTAGACATTTGTTTATCAAAAGTCTTTAAATCATATATTAGTGGAGTGGTATCAGCCGGGTTATGCATTTTCTTCGGTTCATAATGGGAAATACTATTCAAAAAGGGTTTTTCTAAGGAAGCTTGCTGGTATGCTTCATTTTGATTGAGTAGAGCTTTATTATGCTTGTTTATGTCTTCGTCATTGTAAGAAAAACCTTGGATTTCATTTGGTATAACGAGTTTTCCTTTGATAAGTCGTTCTTGTGTCTGATACTTTCCGCCGGAGCTTTCGCCCAAGTATCTATATAGCCCTTTAAATCTAGGCTTAGTGTTGTTATAGTATCTTATCAGACAGTTAACAGTGACATATTCGTCTTCTAAAATAGCATTTATAGACAACACATCTGCATTTTCCATTTGTGTAGTTTTCTTAATATATTCATATATCTTATTGCACAGATTTTTAATACCAATCTGTGCCTTGTGATTTGAAGAAATGAAATAGACGGGATTTTTCCAGGTTCCTTCCCTGTCCCTTTTAACTACATTACAAAGTTCTTTGTATGAAATATTGGTGGCAAACGGGATGGTTTCAAGGCCGGAGGCTTTTTTATAGTCTTCTTCAATACTCTCAAGTTCCATGTCATTGGTGGCAATAGCAACAGTTATTTTGTTTTCCATATATTATTCACTCTTTTCTATTTCAAAATTTGGGGTAATTCCGGTTAAATCATTGAACTCAAAAATTGCGTCTCCCTGAGGGAGGTATACTTTGTTGAGTACTAGAGTTGTAGATTCATCGTCATATGAAAAGTGAAAAGCTTCTCCGGAATTTGTTGTTAA
>FLNY01005020.1_pt1 | contig 25421 bp, 17 predicted proteins | sample 1140381 | NCBI WGS metagenome assembly FLNY01 (sample SAMEA3878172, study PRJEB12797) | bioreactor metagenome | biome: Moose rumen | place: Sweden | collected 2011-10
CCTTTGACCTTTGACTTTTGACCGTCCTTCAGGACTTAGAGCGCCTTTGACCTTTGACTTTTGACCGTCCTTCAGGACTTAGAGCGCCTTTGACCTTTGACTTTTGACCTTAATTTGAAGTACAATGTCCATCACTTCCTTGCCGGCAGCCTGAGCAGCTTCCATGGTAGCGGCTTCGGAATAGACACGGATGATGGGCTCGGTGTTGGACTTGCGGAGATGTACCCAACGGTCGGGGAAGTCTATCTTGACACCGTCGATGTCGGTAATTTCCGTGTCGGGCATCTTGGCAAATTTCTCCTTCACGGCTACGAGCAGCTGATCGACATCGATGTCGGGTGTCAGGTCGATGCGCTGCTTGGCTATCTCGTAGGGGGGATAGGTGGCACGCAATTGGGATACCGTGAGGCCGGGTGTCTTCTCGCGGAGACGGGCCAGCTGGGTGAGGAAGAGGGCAATGCCCACCAGAGCATCGCGTCCGTAGTGAGCCTCGGGATAGATGACACCTCCGTTGCCTTCACCGCCGATGACGGCATGGGTGGCTTTCATTTGGGTGACGACATTGACTTCGCCGACGGCCGCAGCGTTGTACTCTCCTCCGCGTTTGCGGGTCACGTCGCGCAGTGCCCTCGAAGAGGAAAGGTTCGAGCAGGTGTTGCCGGGAGTGTGCTGCAGTACCCAGTCGGCACAGCTGACGAGGGTGTATTCCTCACCGAACATTTTTCCGTCCTCACAGATGATGGCCAGACGATCCACGTCGGGATCGACCACAAAACCTGCGTCGGCTTTGGCTTGGGGCATGAAGGAGGCTATCTGCGTCAGGTTGGCGGGAATGGGCTCGGGTGTGTGGGCAAAATCGCCGGTGGGCTCGCAGTTGAGTTCATACACCGTCTTGACGCCTAAGCTCTTGAGGAGTTTGGGTATCACGATGCCACCCACGGAATTGATACAGTCGCATACTACGCTGAAATTGGCTTTGGCAATGGCATCGGCATCCACGAGCCTGAGGTTCTTGACCATCTCGATATGATAGTCGGTGTAGTCTTTGCAGGTGATATGCCCCAGTTCGCGCACTTCGGCAAAGTCGAAATTTTCGCTTTCGGCAATGCTGATGACATCGCCGCCCGTCTTGGCATCGAAGAATTCTCCGCGCTCGTCGAGGAGCTTCAGCGCATTCCACTGAACCGGATTGTGGCTGGCTGTGAGAATGATGCCGCCGTCGGCACCCTCGGCAGTAACGGCGATTTCGGTGGTGGGGGTGGTGGCCAAACCGATGTCAATCACATCGTAGCCCATTCCGATGAGCGTACCGCTTACACACTGATAGACCATGGTGCCTGAGAGACGGGCATCGCGGCCTACAACAATCTTATTGGAACCCCGCCCCATGCGGCGACGTGTCACCGTAGCGTATGCGGCAGTGAATTTGACGATATCGAGAGGGTTGAGGCCTTCGCCGGCGTGGCCTCCGATGGTTCCACGAATGCCGGAAATAGATTTGATTAATGACATATTCTTCTTGTTATAATTGTTATAATTAAATCTAAAATAACTAAATCTAAAATTATTGGCAGGTCTAAGGTCTTAGGTCTAAGGTCGGTTCTCGGTTCTCGGTTCTCGGTTCTCGGTTCTCGGTCTAAGGTCTAAGGTCGGTTCACGGTTGACCTTTGACCTTTGACCTTTGACCTTTGATTTTTGACCTTTGACCTTTGACTTTTGACTTTTGACCTTTGACTGATTACTGCGCCTTTGACCTTTGACCTTTGACCGTCCTGCTCCCTTCCCTTTAGGGGAGGGCTGGGGAGAGGCTGACTGATTACTGCGGCAGATAGTTGGGCTTGGTATATTTCACGACACCGTAGTAAAGAGTGGTGTAGGCCGATTTGTCCGACAGGGTGCCCAGAGAGAAGGGGACGATGATGGCCGCCTCACCGCCGTACCAAAGGAAACGTGCGGGAAAAGCCATCCCGGCCGATGTGCACTCATAGCTGGAGCCTGTGCTGTAGTATGAGGCGTAGTAGGTCGTGGCGTAGTAGGATACGTTCCAATTGTAGATGATTTCGTAACTGTTCGGGTCGAGATTGCTGCCTTTGGTGCTTTGGGCGAAATCTATGAAGTCGTCGTCAAGTTGGTAGCAACTGTCGTAACGCACCAGGATGTTGCTTCCCGGGCCGAACTTGCCCGATTCGAACCCGTTCTGGTCGTTGCCCCAGCTCTTGATTTTGAAATACAGTTTCTTGAAGTCGCCTTCATCGATTCGGTACCATTGGTTCAACTGCAGGTATTTCGAAGGATGGATGCTGTCGGTAAGCACTGCATCTGTGATGTCGTCCACTTGGTCTTCGTCAAGGGTCTTGTAGTTGCCGATGGAAAGATAGCTGACAAAATTGTTGATGTATCTGTTCTCGGAATTGACCAAGTCGGCGTATGTTTCAGTGGACGAACAGGAGGTGATGCTTCCGGCACCACATCCGAGGAGGACGGCCAAAACCGCCGTATAGAATATTTTTCTCATAAACTGTAAAAATGCGCGCAAATATAATAATAAAAGATGAGATAACGAAAAAAAACTGAAAAAATCTGCACATCTGCCCCTAAAACATGTCGTTTTGTAACCTCAAGGGGGTATTTGCAGGTCTAAAGTCTAAGGTCTAAGGTCTAAAGTCTAAGGTCTAAGGTCGGTTCAGGGTTGACCTTTGACTTTTGACCTTTGACTTTTGACCTTTGACCGTCCTTCAAGCCTTTGACCTTTGACTTTTGACCTTTGCCCGTCCTTCAAGCCTTTGACTTTTGACCTTTGACTTTTGACCGTCCTTCAAGCCTTTGACCTTTGACCTTTGACTTTTGACCGTCCTTCAAGCCTTTGACCTTTGACCTTTGACTTTTGACCGTCCTTCAAGCCTTTGGCCTTTGACCTTTGACCTTCCACCTCCCTTCCCTTTAGGGGAGGGCTGGGGAGAGGCAGTGAGGAGCTGGGGAGAGGCTGACTGATTACTATAGAAAACGGTCGTATAGCGGGAGGGCTTTGAGGAAGAGTTTCTCGGCCATCTCGAGGCTGCCGTGAAACTCGCCGCCCGCCGCGTTTTTGTGGCCGCCGCCTCCGAAGAAACGGCTGCATATTTCGTTCACCGGATAATCGCCCTTGCTCCGCAATGAAACTTTGACAAAGTTTTTCTCCTCGCGGAAGTAGGCCGACACCCGAATGCCGTAAAGATTGAGCGGCAGATTGACAAAGCCTTCGCTGTCTCCCTTCTGGTAGCCGTATTTCTTGAGTTCGGGCTTCGTGAGCGAAAAGAATGCCGCCTTGTGTTCCGGAATCAACGTCATTTTCTGGTCCAGAACATAGCCCATCAGACGCGCACGGCGTTCCGTCTCCAGTTCGCAATCTCTGCGGAAACGTTCGGCATCCGCTCCGCGAGCCACCAAATCACCTGCGACAAGCCAAGGGGAGGGGTCGTTCACCGTGTACGAAAACATGCCCGTGTCAGTCATCAGGCCGCAAAAGAGAGGGCCTGCTATGGTCTCGTCTATCAGGTCGGCATCTCCCAGTTCGCAGATGAGATGATAGACCACCTCACAGGCAGCGGCCATTTCGGGATGGGAGATTATCACATCGAATTCTCCGGTTGCAGGATTCAGATGATGATCGACCATCATCTTCGCAATCGGGAGCTTTTTCAGTTCCGTAGCCATTTCTCCTGTACGGGAGAGCTCGTTATAATCGCTGGCAATCAATACCTCCGCTGCATGAAGCGTCTTCAGGGCCGCTTCTTTTTGAGAGGGGAGACTTTTGTCCTGTGTCTCATAGATGATGCCTTCCTCATGGCCGGGGATGAACGAGAGGTTCATGCCCGGAGCATCGTTGAAGATGACCGTCACGTCCTTCCCTTTCTTTTTGAGCCAGCGGTGCAGGCCAATGGCAGAGCCGAGAGCATCGCCGTCGGGCGATATATGCGTCGTGATGACGAAGCGTTGATGTCCGTCTATCAGACAACGGGCGGCTTCCAGTGTAGCTGAATCTATCGTTTTGTTTAGTTCCATAATGCTTGAATTAAGTCGGCAAAGATACGGCTATTTTTTGAAATAACCAAATTCGGAACGTTAAAAATTCCTTTTTGCCGAAAAATTGCGGGCATTTTAAACTTTCCGCTAGCCGGCAAGTCATAAAAACGGTTTTTGAAACGTCCTGAAGGACGGTCAAAAGTCAAAGGTCAAAGGCGCTCTAAGTCCTGAAGGACGGTCAAAGGTCAAAGGTCAAAGGTCAAAGGCGCTCTAAGTCCTGAAGGACGGTCAAAAGTCAAAGGTCAAAGGCGCTCAACCGTGAACCGACCTTAGACCTTAGACCTTAGACCTTAGACCGTAAACGTCCTGAAGGACGGTCAAAGGTCAAAGGCTACTGCGAACTGTAAGTTCGGGTCAAGGGTCAAAAGTCAAAGGTCAAAGGTCAACCGTGAACCGACCTTAGACCTTAGACCTTAGACCGTAAAAGTCCTGAAGGACGGTCAAAAGTCAAAGGTCAAAGGCGCTCTACCGTGAACCGACCTTAGACCTTAGACCTTAGACCTTAGACCGTTAACCGAGAACCGACCTTAGACCGTAAATAGATAAATTTAAAATAAATATGACTTCTTCAAATCTACAGCGCTTCGCATGCGCAATTATTATGTCCCTTGCGGCAATGGCAACCATTGCGCAGCCCGGAGGCAACAGGCAGATTCAGGCCACGGGCCACATCATCGACTCCAACACTTCCGAGCCTCTCATCTCAGCCACCGTCCAGGCTCATTCCGCCGACGGTTCCACAGGCACCTTTGCCATCACCGACACTACCGGCCTCTTCACCCTCCAGGTACCCCGTCCCGGCAAATATACGCTCACGTTTTCTTACGTGGGATACAAAGAACTCGTCAAGGAAATGAACATTTGGCCCGGCAGAGCCGCCAACTTGGGCAATTTCAAACTCGAGGAGGATCCCGAATACCTCGAAGAAGTCGTTACCGTGGGACGTGCCCAGCGCATGAAGCAGGTGGGCGACACCGTCATGTATAATGCCGATGCCTACAAAGTGCAGGACGGCGCCACCGCCGAAGAGCTTGTGGCCAAGATGCCCGGAATCGAAGTGACCGATGAGGGAATCAAAGCCCAAGGAGAGACGGTGGAGAAGATTACCGTTGACGGTAAAGCTTTCTTTGAGAACGACCCCAAACTCGCCCTTCGAACACTGCCCGCCGAGGTCGTACAGCAGGTCAAGGTCTTCGACCAGAAGAGCGACCAGGCCGAGTTTACCGGCTTCGACGACGGTGAGACGGTCAAAGCGATGGACCTCGCCACAAAATCCTACCGCCGCAACGGCATCTTCGGCAAGGTTTACGGCTCGCTGGGCGCAGATTTCGATTGGGACAACATGTATTACAATGCAGGCTTCAACCTCAATTTCTTCACACCCCGGCGCCGCATCTCCATGCTGGCGATGACCAACAATGTGAACCAGCAGGACTTCACGTTCGATGACCTGCAGGCCTCCGGAGGCATGGGCGGCCGGGGCGGACGTTTCGGCAACCGCGTGGGTTCCCAGAGTGGCGTGTCACGGGCCAATGCCTTTGGCATCAACTACAACGAGAATTTCCTCGATGACAAACTCGAAGTGCAGGGTTCCTATTTCTTCAACGGTACGCGCACGACGCTCAACGATTCGATAGCCAGCGACTACATCAACACGGCCCGTTCGACCGTTCAGACCGACGATGCCCTTTCCCACAACTACAGCCACCGGCTGGAGATGCGCCTGCGCTATCGCATCAACGACTACAACGAGCTCATCTTCCGTCCCACGGCCTCTTTCCAGCAGACCGACCGCGAACAGTTTACAGCCTCAACCACCTGGCGCCATTCGCTCGACTCGGTGATGAACAACCCCCTGGTTTACAACGATTTCCAGAACTGGACCTCTACAAATACCGACTCGGAATCCAAATCGTGGAATGTCGGGTTCGGCGCCACTTGGCGTCATCGTTTCGAAAAAGCCGGACGTACACTCAGCATGGGGGCCAACCTCAGATTCTCGGGTTCGAAAACGGATGCCGACTATATCAAGAATTACAGCTACAAGACCTCAGCTGACTTCTACGGCAACAACTCCGACACCAAAGGTCTCAACACCTCGGGCAATTTGCAGTGGACGGAACCCATCGATTCGACCCAGCAACTTTCTTTCCGGTATGACGTCGGCTACAACCGTTCGGAAAACGACCGTTTCGTGGGCTTCTTCGATGATGCCACCTTCTCCCAACTCGATTCTGTCGATGCGCGCAACTCGTCCGACTATGTTTCCAAGTATCTCACCAATTCGTTCGAAGCCGGCTGGCGCATCAACCGCGGACAGTTCCGGGCAAACGCTTCGCTCGCCTTCCAAAACGCCCGGCTCAAGGGCGAACAGACCTACGACTATTGGAATGTGGCAACGATGGGAGCCGACACGTTGAGTTACACCACCTCCAAGTCGTTCAACTCCTGGCTCCCCAATGCCCGCATCGAGTGGCGTCCGCAGAACAATGTCGAGGTGGAACTCCGCTACCGGGCCTCGGCATCCAATCCGTCGGTGTCGAATCTCCAGCAGAGCGTCAACACTTCCAACGAGTTGAGCTATTCGACCGGTAATCCCGATTTGGACCAGAGCGTCTCGCACGAGCTCCGTCTGCGTGCCATGTACACCAATGTGGAGCGCGCCACCAATCTCATGGTTTGGGGGTCCTATTCTACCCGTCAGGATTACATCGGAACCCAGTATCTCACCAACAACTCCGCTTCCACAGTGGCTCTCAATACGATGCAGGGGTACAGCGACACCCGTTTCAACGGCCTCAATCTGGTCTCCGGCGCCAGAATATCCCGTCCCGTCAATATGAGCGGTTATCAGAGTGCAGGTTTGGGCGTGGTTTACGGTTTCCCGTGGGATCTCATCTACAGCAATGTGAATTTCGGCATGGATGTCAACTTCGGCATCACGCCCTCCCAGCAGCTCTATTACGAAGGAACCGACAGCCGGGGCAATGCGGTTTACACCGACCTCACAACCAAGGTGCGTCAATATACCCTCACTCCCCGTCTCCACATAACCTCCAACATCTCGTCAGACCTCGACTTCTCCCTTTCCTACAATCCTTCCTACCAGAAGGTCAACGACACCGAGAACACGTCCAACAACTACGAGTATTTCACCAACCGTGCTTCGGCCCGTCTCAACTGGACTTTCTGGCGCGGATTCACGATGGAGCAACAGCTCAACTGGACCAACTACAACGGAACCGATATGGATGCCGTCGATGATACCTGGATTTGGAACATGTCGCTCGGCAAAAAGTTCCTCAAAAACAAAGCCGAGATTAAGTTGCAGGCCTACGACCTCCTCAACTCCAACAAGGGTTTCTCACGCAGTGTGTCCGACACCTACATCAGAACATCTTACGTCAACTACATGCCTCGCTATGTCATGCTGACCTTCAGCTATAAAATCTCCGCCTACAAAGGCTCCTCCGAAATGAAGGAACGCGGCGGACGGGGCGGTCGCAGCGGCTTCGGCGGAGGCCCGATGTAAGGGGCGTGGTCGGGTGACTGCAACCAGGCGATGAGGTCGCGGAAGAGGGGATTGCGGGAGAGCAGGGAGGCGGAGCCTACAACATGCAGTTCCTGACGGGCGCGGGTGAGGGCTACATTGAGTTTGCGATCGACGGTGACACCCTCGGGCGTGACAAAGGTCTGGGAGGTGAGGAATTGGAGCTGGTAGGGTCGCTGTACGGTGAATCCGTAGATGATGACATCCCGCTGGGAACCCTGGAACCGTTCGACGGTGTCAATCATGAGTCCTTCGGGTACATCTCCCAATTCGCGCTTCACTGCGGCCATCTGGTGCCGATAGGGCACAATGATGCCGATGCTCCACTCGGGATGCGAGGTGCGGAGGGAGGTCACGAGACGGGCAATGAGCTGCGCCTCGGCGTGGTTGACTTTATCGACGGTGGCAGGTGTGCGTGGGGGTGTGGGCACATCGTGGAAGAAACAGCGCTGACGGTCTGGCTCGGCCTGCTGCCAGTCGGAGGCCGGGAGGAGCCGTCCGTCATAGAACCTGCGGGCGGGCCACTCGGCAATGCGCACATGCATGCGTCCCTGCCGGTTGAGGAACCACACGAAATCGGAGGGGATGCGGTCGTACCACCGCTGGAAGAGGGAGTTGCTGCATGAGGTGAGTCCGACGGACCGGAGGGAGGCTTCGGTGACCTCCGACTCGCTGTCGTTCTGCTGGACTACGGCGGGCAGTTGACGGTGGTCGCCGATGAGCACGAACTTGCGGATGGCCTCCCTTCCGTCGTGTTGGGCACAGAGCAGCGGGAGCAGATGGGGCTCGAGAATCTGGGACGCCTCATCGACGATGGCGAGGTCGAAGCCCCGCAGTTGCCACAACTCGGAGTGGCTGCCTAAGGTGGAGGTGGTGCCGACGACGATGCGTGCCTCCCGAATGAGGTCGCTCACGGCCTCAATGTCGCGCAGTTCGGCCACCCGGTTTTCGAGGAGCCGGTCGTGGTAGGCGGGGTCGCAGGAGAGGGGGCGTCCGATGCGCAGAAAGTCGAGGCCCTCGGCCACGAGTTTGGAGCATATCTCATCGACGGCACGGTTGGTGTAGGACACCAGCAAGACGGTGCGTCCGGGCTGGAGCAACGCTTCGCGCAGGATGTTGAGGAGTCCGAACGATGTCTTGCCCGTGCCGGGAGGACCGAGGAGCAGGAAGAGGTCTGTCGCCTGCCGAGCCCGCAACACGAGGTCGTTGAAGGGGCCGTAGTCGCCGAGAAGCGTGACGGAAGTGTCGCGACGGGGTTCGCGCAGGGAGAGAATGAGGTCTCGCCTGTCGTCGCTGCATGAGAGGAAGAGTTGCAACCCACGGAAGAGGGTTCGCGAGGTGGCATCGACATCGTCGTGTTCGAGCGCCCAGCACTCGTCCTCTGCGGACGAGAAGACCGCATCGTTGCGCTGGGGCTGACGCAGGCTGACGAAGATGCGGTCGCCCTGAATGTCGCGCAGAATGCCGCGCCGTACCATTCCCCGGCGACAGTCGGGTACACTGCCGACGGTGTATTTATAGAACAGCACGGCATCGCCCGTGCGGAAATTGGCGAGGTCGTCGTCGGACGTGTCTCCGATGGTGAACTCCACCTCACTGATGGGACGTTCGCCTGAGAACGAGATGCGGAGACCGGTGTAAATCTCGCCGGCTTCGCGTTTCTCGTCGAGGGTGGCAGCCCAGAGGGAAGAGATGCCGGTGGCGGGCTGATGCTCGTTGCCGGTTTTGCCTTTGAGATACTCCACTTGGAGGAACCGGAAGAAACGGAAGTAGTAGTCGCGCGCCACATCGGAGACGGTATGGAGCGGCACTGTGAGCTCCTGAAGACGGGGCAGAATCCAGTCGTTCCACAGCTTCCCCTCAAGGTGGAGCACATTGAGCGTCTCGGGCGAGAGGGAGTCGAGCACCTCGCGTCCCTCGGGTGCGGCGAGAGAGAGTTCGAGATCGACAATCTGATTGCGGAGCCGCATGGCCTGATAGAGCAAGGCGGGAGTTGCGGACGTTTTGAGCAGGGGCTTCTGATATTTGGAATAGAGCAGGAAACTCTGGATGTCTTTGTTGCGGAGGCCGTGATTGTAGTGGAGCAGGGCCTGATAGAGGACGAGCTGGACGTAGTGCGGAGTCCGGGCCTTGGGTATCTCGTAACGGTCGAAGGGCAGGAATCCCCCTTTGCCGGATTTCTGTTCGATGAGGATGGCCCGCCGTTCTTCGCGGTCCCACTGGAGGAAGTCCATACGTCCCCGGAGTCCCAACATCTCGCTCACGAAGGACGGTTCCAGTTCGACCCGGGAAGGGTCGTACTCGGGCAGCATCGTGAGCTGGGAGGTGAGGGCGTAGTGGATGTTGCGCTGTTGGGCACGGGCATCCCGATGGAACTCGGGCGAGGGTCTGACGGCACTGAGGGTGATGGCATTGTGGCGGAAGAAGTCCATGATGCTGTCGGCGTATGGACGCGGACCGAGATTGACATCCTCGTCGAGGAGTTGTCCCGCAAAGTTGCCCAAGAGGGTTGCTTGGGTGTCATCCTTGGACTGAAGGCGGCCCGCGAGATGGGTGAGGGGTGTGATGCCGTACTCTTGCCAACAGGCTGCTATCTCGGAGATATTGACGAGGAAGTCCGGCTCGAAGACGATGAGTTCGGGATAGAGCACCCCGTCCTCTTCGCGCGGAGCAACGAGGTTGAGTTGACTGCCCTCGCTGAGGAGCGGAAGCAGGTAGGCCCGGGAGTCGTCGCGATTCTCGTCGGGCGCCGCGTAGGCCACACGCAGCAGCGAAGAACGGTCGGCCTCGGGACGGACGAAAAGAAACGAGGAGTCGGCGTGGTCGAAAGAGACGCGGAGACTGTCGGACGGGAGACGCCGCATGACCGAATGGCGACGGTCACGACGGGGAAGGTGTTCCAGCAGCGGAGCCGGAATCTCCTCGCCTGTAACGAGGGCCACAAAGCGGGAGAGCGTCTTGAGGTCGTGGAGCCACCAGTCGCGCAGCGTCTTCTCGTGACCGGTGTCAAGCACGGAGAGACGGTGGCGGAAGTCGCCCACGCGAAGCCACAACTCGTCGGAGGCACCTCGCTGACGCAGCAGCCAATCGACCCTCGGGGCAAAGCCCACCATTCGGACGGGGATTCCCTCCGTGTGGTCCCACACGAGGGCGTGGGCGATACGGTTGAGTTCGTCGTAACGCTTGAGTACCGGCCCTTCGGCACCGGCCAGGAGAAGAAGATCGGAATAGTAGGGAAGCATTCTCGGATAATGGTTAATGGTTATTGGTTATTGGTCTAAGGTCTAAGGTCTAAGGTCTAAGGTCTAAGGTCAAAGGTCTAAGGGATTCTGCGGGCATAGACCGGAGCATGATTCCTGATTCATGATGCATGGTGCATGGTTCCTGATTCATGATGCATGATTCCTGATTCATGATGTATGGTGCATGATTCATTGAAAACGGATGCGCCACTCGGGCGGATAGAGGTTGTTGGCACGGGAGCCGAGATTTTTGACCCATCCGAGACCGAGGCCGCAGTGGGTGATTCGGACATAACCGCAGGGAGCGTCGGGCAGGACAACGGCTTCGCGCCGCAGGTATTGCAGGGCGAGGGGGGTATCCACTTCGCAGGACGCATAATTCTTGCACACGACGGGCAGCGACGAGAGGGCAAGGGCGTGGGACGGGAGCAGGTCGCGTCCCTTGAGCGAAGCCAGTTCGACGCCGGTCAGAAGGGTGTAGAGCCGGGCTGCCGAGATACGTTCCAGGAGGGGAAGCCAGGCCGACGGGAAGGCTGCAAACTGCGTTTCGCCGACGGAGACAAACTCATAGCCCGAGGGAAGCAGGAAGAACGGTTTAACGGTTAATGGTTCTCGCCCCACAAGGGGGATTCGGCGGGCATGGCCCGGAGCATGGTGCATGGTTCTCTTGGCACGCGGAGAACGGACAGCCTCGCGCGGGGAAGCTTCAGAGGACTTGCGCACCACACTGAGGAAGAGCCCTTCGCCGGCAGTGAGGTGGGGCATGAAACGATAGCAGGGCAGCGTACCGACCAACGGAGGACGAATGTGCCAATCGGGCGAGACAGGCACTTCGAGCGCCTCGGCTCCCATCTCGGAACAGAGGTAGGAGAGTATCTCCTCGTTCTCGTGGATGTTGTAGGTGCAGGTGGAGTAGATGAGCAGTCCGCCGGGACGGAGAGCGGGCCAGATGTCGCGCAGGATGCGACGCTGGGTGTCGGCACACTCGCGCACCTTGGCGGGACTCCATTCTGCTATGGTGGCGGGGTCTTTGCGAAACATGCCCTCGCCCGAACAGGGCGCATCGACCAGAATGAGGTCGAAAGCGGAGATGAGGGACGAGAAGTCGGCGGGCGCATTGGCCGTGACGATGACATCGGGACAGCCCCACTTGGTGACGTTCTCGGCCAGAATGCGGGCACGCCGTCGGTCTATCTCGTTGCTGACGGTCAGACTTCCGGGAGGCAGCGCACTCTGGAGCGCCGTCGTCTTGCCGCCCGGGGAGGCACAGAGGTCGAGGGCAGTGACGGGAGCGCTGACGAGGGAACGGACCACATGGGTGACAAACATGGAGGAGGGTTCCTGCACATAGTAAGCCCCGGCGTGGAGCAGAGGGTCGAGCGTGAAGGAAGGACGACGGCTGAGGTAGCGGCCTTCGGGACACCAGGGGACAGGGCGTGCCTCCGCATCGTCCATCAGGACGGGCAAGGCGGAGGGGTCGGAGATTTTGGCCGGATTGAGGCGAATGGAAGTGACCGGTTCGGAATGCGAAACGGCCTCTTCGAAAAGCGACCACTCGGAGGGCGAAAGAATGGACTTTTGGGCCTCGATGAAGGCGACCGGGAGTGACAACTGGACCATAAACGTAAAATTTTTGTGTAAAATTACGCCAAATATTTGACATTTCCAAATTTTTTATGTATTTTTGCACGAAAATTATCGATTTTTGACAGAAATGACACTTGAGACGGCACTTTATCTCATTCCCGTGACGCTTGGCGACACTCCTGTGGAGCAAGTTTTGCCCGCATGGAATCGCGAGGTAATCAAAGGTATCCGGCACTTCATCGTGGAGAACGTGAGGTCGGCCCGCAGGTTCCTCAAAAAGACGGAACCCGCCATCGACATCGACGCGCTCTCGTTCGTGGAGCTGAACCAACATACCGACCCGAAGGACATCGCCGGCTATCTGCTCCCTCTCGAAAAGGGTGAGCCGATGGGGGTGATATCGGAGGCGGGATGTCCGGCTGTGGCCGACCCGGGCGCAGATGTGGTGGCCATCGCCCAGGAGAAAGGTCTCAAGGTGGTTCCGCTCGTGGGCCCGTCATCCATCATCATGAGTGTGATGGGGTCGGGATTCAACGGCCAGAGTTTTGCCTTCAACGGCTATCTGCCCATCGAGGAAGGAGCCCGCACAAAACGGCTCCAGCTGCTCGAGACACGGGCTTGGAACGAAAGCCAGACACAGCTCTTCATCGAGACACCCTATCGCAACATGAAGCTGATGGAACAGCTGCTGCGCACGTTGCGACCCCGGACGAGGCTCTGTGTGGCCTCCGACATCACCTGCGAGGACGAGAAGATAGTGACGCGCAGTGTGGCCGAATGGCAACGCCGGCTGAAGGGAATGACCGACGAGGAACGTCAGAAAGAGATACCGAGAGTGCCCGCCATCTTCCTGATTTACAAAGGATAGGGCAGCAAAACATTTATATATTATCTATTTTAGATTTACCTATTTTACGGTCTAAGGTCAAAAGTCAAAGGTCAAAAGTCAAAGGTCAAAAGTCAAAAGTCAAAAGTCAAAAGTCAAAAGTCAAAGGTCAACCCTGAACCGACCTTAGACCTTAGACCGTTAACCGAGAACCGACCTTAGACCTTAGACTTGAGACCTGCTAATGAGGAGACAGGACAGTGACACTGAAGTTTTTGAGTCTTTCGAGCGGATCGAGCGGCAACTGCTATTGGTTGGGGACGGAAAAATACGGCATCCTCATCGATGCAGGCATCCCGGTGAGAAGCATCCAAAAGGTGCTGAAAGAGAACGGGTTGCCCTTCGAGAAAATCATGGGCGTACTTATCACCCACGACCACACCGACCACATCCGGTCGGCGGGTTCTCTGGGCGAGTTGTACCATTTGCCCATCTACGCCACAGGCCCCGTTCACGATGGCATGAACCGCAACTACGGCATGCAGAAGAAACTCACCTCTGTCTCCAAGCGGGTGTTCGAAAGGGACGAAGTCTTCGAGGTGAAAGGGACCGACTTCCGGGTGACCGCCTTCTCGGTGCCCCACGACTCGACCGACTGTGTGGGCTACTATATCGAAGCCGGCGGGGAGGACGGAGAGAAGCCCGTGACGTTCTGTATCGTGACCGACTGCGGCAAGGTGACACCGGACATCATCCATTACCTCTCGAAGGCCGACCATATTGTGGTGGAATCGAACCACGACGTGGACCGCCTCATGAACGGCAGCTATCCGCCCTATCTGAAGAAAAGAGTGAGGGGAGAGGGCGGTCATACGAGCAATGCCGAGTGTGCGATGCTGCTGCACGATGTGTGGCATGAAGGGCTGAAACACGTCTTCCTCTGCCACCTCTCGCACGAAAACAACGACCCCGACCTCTGCTACCGCACGGCATCGAAAGCCCTGCAGAGCGAAGGCGTCCGTGTGGGCGAAGACCTTACGCTGGCCGTGCTGATGAGAAACTCGCCCTCGCTGCTCTACACGTTGGGCACCTTCGGCAAACCGTCCGAGACGCAACTGGAAATTGAATTCGTATAACACAAAACTTTAATATCAACCTTTTAAATTTAAACGATTATGCACAGCAATCCCAAAGAATGTCTCTATTGCCAGAACAATGAGACTCTCCACAACCTGATGATTGAGATTCAGCATCTGTCTGTCTCCCGCGTGTTCCTTTTCAAAGAGCAGACCTACAGAGGCCGTTGTCTGGTGGCATACGACGGCCACGTGAACGACCTCAACGAGTTGAGCGACGAACAGCGCAATGCCTTCATGGGCGATGTGGCCCGTGTGACACGCGCCATGCAGCAGGCTTTCAATCCCGAGAAAATCAACTACGGCGCCTACAGCGACAAGCTCTCTCACCTCCATTTCCACCTGGCACCCAAGTATGTGGACGGTCCCGACTACGGCGGCACGTTCCAGATGAATCCCGGCATGGTCTATCTCAGCGATGCCGAATATCAGGACCTCATTGCCCAAATCAAGAAGTATCTCTGAGCCCCGCAAGCCTCAGGCCCGACAATCGTCAAGACAGGCGGCTCTCCGAATCGGAGGGCCGCCTGAGGCGTTTATGGACAGTTACCATCGGTCGCGGGTGACGATGTTGTCCTCGTGGATATGGTCCTTGGGGAACTCCATACCGTTCCAGGCTTTGACCTGCGTCCAAGGCTGTGGGGCGTCGGTCCAGAAAGGATGGTTGGCGGGAAGTCCGAGGGGAAGGAATATGGAGGAGGTGATGTAGAGCGAACCGTTGTTGGTGTACCAGTCGGCCGCAGAGGGCTGGGAGCCGCAGAACCCGAGGGTGAGATATTGTCCCACGTAGTTGCCCTCGCCGTCCATCATGCGGTGGAGCGTACGGGTGAGGGCGGCACGCACCTGTCCGTAGGTGAGACCTGAGGGAAGGCGGTCGTACCAGGCCACAAGAGCCAATGGCTGGAGAGCGGCCAGACGGTAGGGGATGGAGCGTCCGATGACAGGGAAGGTTCCTTCGGGCGAGATGAAACGTTCGAGTTCGGAGGCATATTTCTGACAGCGCTGATAGGCGCGATCCCAATGTTTGGCGTAGTCTATGCGGTCGTTGTGGCGGGCATCCACCATCGCCCGAAGCGTTTCGAGATACATGGGGTGGAAGACGTATGAGCCGTAGTAGTTGAAGGCAAAGGAGGGACCGTCGGCATACCATCCGTCACCCACATACCACTCTTCGACCTTGCGGATGGCGGAGTTGATACGATAGATGTCGGCCCTGCCCTGCAGTGTCTTGTCGCTTCTCACAGCCCGATGGATGAAGCTCTCGATGGTGGACGAGAAGAGGAGCCAGTTGGTGTAGGGCGGGTCGATGGAGCGCAGCTTTTGGAACTCGTCGATGTATCGCTGTTTGGTGTCGTGGTCGAGGGGAATCCAGAGGGCATCCCACGCCCGCAGGAAGGCTTCGGCGATGTAGGCCGCATCGACGAGATTCTGTCCCGATACACCCCAGGCGAGGTAATCGCCCGAAGAGGGATCCACGCCGTGACGGAAGCTGGAGAGAGCCATCTCGCGCAGTTCTTTGCGTTGCTGTCCCTCGGGCGTGTCGTCGTCGGGCAGAGCCAACCAAGGAGCAATGCCGGCCATGAGGCGTCCGAAGCATTCCATATAGAGCACCTTGCGGTTGCGGGAGTCGAAGGAGGGAGAAAACTCGGTGCGCATGTTCTGCTGGAGTTGTCCGCGTGACATATTCTCAAGCACGGGACGTGCCATCTTGACGAGTTCGGCCACCCAGAAGGCGCGGTCGGAAGGTGTCTTGGCCGTTGCTTTGCCACGGGCTGCGAGTGTGCGGTACCATTCGCTCAAGGCCAAGAGTACGGCTCCCGTGCCGAAGTTGGCTTCGGAGTCGGCATTGATGGTCTGGCCGGGAATGGCCTTCTCGCCGATGGGCTGGACGTAGCCCACGCGTCCGCTCTTTTGGATAGCGGTCGAGCAGAGGTAGCCGAGTGCGAGGTCTGTGGCGCGGCTATATTGTTCGCCCTGCAGGATACCGTTGTTGATGCCCCAGAGGAGTCCGTAGGTGAAGAACGCCGTTCCGCTGGTCTCGGGACCGGGCGCCTGGTCGGGGTCATGCATGGAACGAGTCCAGTAGCCCTCCGGTTGCTGGCAGGCCACGACAGCATCGGCGAGTGCCTTGTAGCGGTCGAGGAAGAGCTGCCGGTGTTGGTAGTCGCGGGGAAGGTCCTGGAGCACTTTGGCCAGACCGGCCAACACCCATCCGTCGCCACGTGCCCAAAAATCTTTCTTGCCCGAGGCGGTGGTGTGTTTGGGGAAGATGTATTTTCCGTCGCGATAGTAAAGTCCGGTCTTGGGGTCGCGCATCAGATGGTCGGACCACCGAAACCAGTCGGTGAGGCGGTCGAGATAGCGCGTGTCGGACGTGATGCGCCAGAGTTTGGTCATGACGGGCATGCCCATATAGAGCGCATCGGCCCAATGCCAGAAGTCGTTGTCGGGCAAGGACATCTGATATTCCATCACCTCGCGCGCACGACGCAGTTTGTAGTCGTCGGGACAAATGTTGTAGAGGTCGGCGTAGGTTTGGAAACAGATTTGCCAGTCGGCAAAAAGCACATGTTCGTCATCCTCTCCGTAGGTTTTGTACTGCCACTTGGAGCGTTCCTTGCTCTTGGCTCCCTGCCAGCGGTTGTGGTTGGCCCAGCGGAGGGCATAGTTGTAGAATGCGGTGTCGCCCGTCACCTGCCAGGCCGCCATGTTGCCGGTCTGATAGGCCGCATGGTCCCAGAAGGCAGAGAGGTCGAAGCCGTTCTTCTTGATTTGGGCGGGAGCACAGTTGTGGTGCTGTTGCCAGTAGGTGTTGACCTTGCGGAGGAGAGCCAGCGTCTCGTCGGGAGTGAGGGGCACCTTGGCTGCATGGAGGGGGAGAAAGACAGATAGGACGATAAGGAAGAGGAACTTGCGCATATAGATTATCCTCGGTTTCAAGTTTCAGGTTTCAAGTTTCAGGTTTAAAAAAAGAGGCCCGAAAGGTTCGGGCCTCTCGTATGGAAGCGGGAGAATTAAAGCTGAGCCAGTTTGCCGTCGGAGCCGAGCACATCGACAATCTTGTGGGCATACATGGCCTCCATGCGCTTGCGAGCCTCGCCGCAGTACTGACGGGGATCGAAGTAGTCGGGGTGCTCAGCGAGCGTCTGACGTACGCCGGCGGTGAATGCAAGACGGGAGTCGGAGTCGATGTTAATCTTGCAGACAGCGCTCTTGGAAGCCTGACGGAGCTGCTCTTCGGGAATACCTACGGCATCGGGGAGCTTGCCGCCGAAGCGGTTGATGATGTCCACCTCTTCCTGGGGCACCGACGATGAACCGTGGAGCACGATGGGGAAGCCGGGGAGCTGCTTCTCAATCTCGGCGAGCACGTTGAATGCCAAAGGGGGAGGAACGAGACGGCCGGTCTTGGGGTCGCGGGTGCACTGTTCGGGTTTGAACTTGTAGGCACCGTGGGACGTACCGATGGAGATGGCCAAAGAGTCGCAACCCGTACGCTTGGAGAAGTCAATCACCTCCTCGGGCTTGGTGTAGTGGGAAACTTCGGAAGCAACCTCATCCTCTACGCCGGCGAGCACACCGAGCTCAGCCTCGACGGTAACGTCGTACTGGTGGGCGTAGTCAACGACTTTCTTGGAGAGGGCGATGTTCTCTTCGTAGGGAAGTGCAGAACCGTCAATCATGACGGACGAGAAGCCGAGGTCGATGCAGTCCTTGCAGAGCTCGAAGCTGTCTCCGTGGTCGAGGTGGAGCACGATTTCGGGATGGGCACAGCCCAATTCCTTGGCATACTCAACAGCACCCTGGGCCATGTAGCGGAGGAGGGTGGGATTGGCATACTTGCGGGCACCCTTGGACACCTGAAGGATGACGGGGCTCTTCTTCTCGGACGAAGCCTTGATGATGGCCTGGAGCTGCTCCAGGTTGTTGAAGTTGAAAGCGGGGATGGCATATCCGCCGGCAACTGCTCTCTTGAACATCTCGCGAGTGTTCACGAGACCTAATTCTTTGTAACTAACCATAGTTCTTTTTTTTAATATAATGTTGCTTTTATATGTAATAAATGAAATAACACATATTCTGTCAAACGGGTTTTCTTCGGTCAAAAAGGGAAAACTCGGATTTGATGCTGCAAATATAGGCAATTATTATCAAAATAGCAACTTTTGGGAGCTTTTTTTTCAAAAAAAATAACAAAAATGATATAAAATGAGCATTATGAAGCAAAAAGTTGCCAATAAATTTGGATTTGTCAACAAAATGCCGTACATTTGCACCCGACAAATTCAAAACGAACAATGAGTACAACTCGATTTTACTACTATTGGTATTATTACTTTACTCCGCAGGGTAGGGTCGGGTCGTTATGTATATAAGCCAAGGCGGATTCCAAAGGGTGAAGCCAAGGGCGAGAAAAGAAACAACGAGCTCCGACCAAGTCGGAGCTTTTTTTTAATCCAAAGACAAGAAACAATGGCAACAGAAACAGTCAGAGTAGTCATACAGGGCCAGGAAGGATGCTATCACGAGATAGCCGCCCGACAGTACTTCAGCAACAGCAAGGTCGATATCGTACCCTGCAAGTCGTTTGCGGAAGAGTTTGTTAAGATGTCGGCCGATCCGGGTCTTCTGGGTATCATGGCTATAGAGAATACAATCGCGGGCAATCTGCTCGCCAACCACGAACTGCTGCGTCAGAGCCAGCGGGTCGTCATAGGCGAACACAGGCTCCACATCTCGCATGTCCTGGCCGTATATCCCGGTCAGAAACTCGAGGAGGTGACGGAAGTCAATTCGCACCCCATCGCCCTGCGTCAATGTGAGGTTTTTCTCGAGACACTCAACGGTGTGAAGGTCGTGGAGAAAGACGACACGGCATCGGCTGCCCGCGACATACGCGACAACCAACTGTTGGGCCATGCGGCCATCTGCAGCGAATATGCTGCCAAACTCTACGGTCTCGACATCCTGGCCCGCGGAATTGAAACCAACAAAAAGAACTTCACGCGGTTTCTGATTCTCCGTGACCGTTTCGACGGCGAGGGTGTGGCCCGTACACAAGTGAACAAAGCGTCCATCGCCTTCAGTGTTCACCACTCGAAGGGTTCCCTCTCCAAGGTGCTGACGATACTGAGTTTTTACGGTATCAACCTCACCAAGATTCAGTCGATGCCCATCATCGGAAGGGAATGGGAGTACCGGTTCTTCGTGGATTTGACTTTCGAAGACTATATCGTCTATCATCAAGCACTCGATGCCATACGTCCCTTCACCAGCGAATTTCAGGTGTTGGGCGAATACTGCGAAAACACGCAGTCATACGATGCCGTAGCTCCCGTCAATGTTTAATCCGTATATATATATTAAAAGGTATAATGAAAACAGTCTGTCCGGCCAATCGAATTTCGCATGTGGAGGAGTACTATTTCTCCCGCAAACTCAAGGAAGTGGCACGCATGAATGCCGACGGTGGCAAACCCGTCATCAATCTCGGTATCGGAGGCCCCGACTTCCAACCCTCGCATGCCACCATTCTCTCGCTCATCGAAGATGTGATGCATCCCGACGCACATTCCTATCAGTCGTATGTGGGACTGCCCGAACTGAGGCAGGCGTGGAGTGCGTTCTACGAACGGTGGTACGGCGTCGCGTTGGATGCCCGCAACGAGGTGTTGCCCCTTATCGGCTCCAAGGAAGGCATCATGCACGTCTCGATGGCTTTTCTCAATCCCGGCGACAAGGTGCTGGTGCCCGACCCGGGCTATCCGACCTACACATCGGTGAGCAGACTTGTGGGAGCCGACATCATCAAATACGATCTTACGTATGAGAATGACTGGGAGCCCGATTTTGAGGCACTCGAGCATACGCCCGGCATCGATGAAGTGAAGCTGATGTGGGTCAACTATCCCCACATGCCCACGGGCAAAAAAGCTTCGTTGGAACTGCTGTCCCGCATCGTGGATTTTGCCAAGCGTCACAACATCGTGGTCATCAACGACAATCCCTACAGTTTCATCCTCAACCAAAAGCCCCTCTCGATACTGCAGGTGCCGGGCGCCAAAGACATCTGTCTGGAGTTCAACTCCATGTCGAAGACCCACAGCATGGCCGGCTGGAGACAGGGCGTAATGACGGGCAATGCCCAATTCATCGAATGGATACTGCGGGTCAAGTCGAACGTTGACAGCGGTATGTTCCGGCCCGTGATGAAGGCGGCAGTGTCAGCCCTCAACAATCCGCAGTCGTACTACGACCACCAGAACGAGGCATATCAGGTGCGCCGCATAGCCGCCGAACAGCTGATGTCCTATCTCGGCTGTGAGTTCGACCCCAAGCAGAGCGGTCTCTTCCTTTGGGGCAGGATTCCCGACAAATACGAGAATTGCGAAGCCCTCACCGAGCCCATCCTGCAGAAAGCCAGAGTCTTTCTGACTCCGGGCTTTATCTTCGGAAAGAACGGCGAACGCTTCGTCAGAATCTCGCTCTGCGCTCCCTTCGAGAAGATGCAGGAAGCCCTGCTGCGCATCCAGGCAGCAGGTTTATGAATCAGAACAAACAACAATCAAAAATACACAAAACAACAATTATGGAAATGAATTTCGAATCCATTCTGCTGCCCGGCGTCGATGCCAAACGTCCTCTGGTGATAGCCGGTCCTTGCAGCGCCGAGAGTGAAGACCAGGTGATGACAACGGGGCGTGCCCTCGCCAAGCAGGGCATCCGTATCTACCGCGCAGGTATCTGGAAACCCCGCACCAAACCCGGAGGCTTCGAAGGTGTGGGCGTGATAGGCCTTCCCTGGTTGCAGCGTCTCAAGGCCGAGACCGGTATGTACACGTCGGTCGAAGTGGCTACCAAGGCCCACGTGGATGCCGCTTTGGCCTTCGGTGTGGACATCCTCTGGATAGGTGCCCGCACATGTGCCAATCCTTTCGCCATGCAGGAAATAGCCGACGCATTGAAGGGCAAGGACATACCCGTCCTTATCAAGAATCCCGTCAATCCCGATTTGGAACTATGGATTGGCGGCATAGAACGTATCTACAACGCCGGTATCCACAAGATAGGTGCCATCCATCGCGGCTTCTCAAGCTACGACAAGAAAGTCTATCGCAACCTGCCCCAGTGGCATATCCCCATCGAGTTGCGTCGTCGCTTCCCCGACCTTCCGCTCATCTGCGACCCCTCTCACATAGGCGGCAAACGCGAACTCATTGCGCCCCTTTCCCAGCAGGCGATGGACCTGGGCTTCGACGGTCTCATCATCGAGTCGCACTGCGACCCCGACAATGCATGGAGCGATGCCAAACAGCAGGTGACACCCGATACGCTGCAGATTATCCTCAACACCCTCGTGGTGCGCGACCAGAAGGTTTCGACCGAGTCGCTCTCGTCGCTCCGCAACCAAATAGACGAGATAGACGACGAGATTCTGGAAATCATCGCCAAGCGCATGCGTGTGTCGAGAGAGATTGCAGAATACAAGAAAGAACACGACATGCAGGTATTGCAGACCGGACGCTATGACGAAATACTCACCAAACGAAGCCTGGAAGGCAAAGACATGGGATTGGATGAAGGATTTGTCAAGACCGTCTTCGAAGCCATCCACTCCGAGTCGGTACGTCAGCAGGTAGAATTTATCAACCGGAAATGAGAATCTTGATTTTAGGTGCCGGTAAGATGGGTCTCTTCATGAGCGATGCCCTCTGCATGGACCATGAAGTGGCCCTCTACGACACGAACCCCAACCGGCTGCGTTTCGGTTTCAAGACACTGAGGTTCTCCTCGCTCGAGGAAGTGAGGGATTTCAATCCCGAGATGGTCATCAATGCCGTCACGGTCAAGTTCACGTTGGATGCTTTCCGCACGATTCTCGAATATGTGAGCCCCACCTGTATGCTTTCCGACATCGCGTCGGTCAAAACAGGACTGCCTGAGTTCTATCGGGAAGCCGGACATCCCTTCGTATCGACCCACCCTATGTTCGGTCCCACGTTCGCCAATCTGTCGGACTTGTCCCGCAATTTCGCCATCATCATCCGGGAGAGCGATGCTTTCGGCAAAGCCTTCTTCTACAACCTCTACAAGGGATTGCAGCTCAACATCTACGAATATACGTTTGCCGGGCACGATGAAACCATCGCCTATTCGCTCACCACCCCCTTCGTATCGACCCTTGCTTTCATGGGTGTGATGAAACCGCAGGACGCCCCCGGCACAACGTTCAAGAAGCATATCGACATTGCCCGCGGGCTGCTCTCCGAGGACGATTTCCTGCTCACAGAGATACTGTTCAATCCCCATTCGTCGGCCCAGATAGAACGCATCTGCGACAAACTCGAGCATCTCGCCCAACTCATCCGCAACCACGATGCAGAGGGTCTGTTGGACTATATCAACGAGTGTCGCAAGACGATAGCCCGTCAACACTGAGGCAACCCCCTTCCCTTCAGGGAGGGGCTGGGGGTAGGCTTTTTTCGCTCGGTCGGATTTGCAATCCGACCGCACCGAATATAAGCATTCTCCTTTCGGTCAACATAACAATCTGTATCTTTTCAGGCCCCCGAAGGGGCAATTAAACAAAAAACTTGGGTAAAACAGTGAAAATCAATTGAAAAATTTGTATATTTCAAAGAAAAAGTATATCTTTGCACCCGGAAAATTGAGTAAATTCCGCAGAAGATTTGAGTAAAATTCGCCCGGCATTTGAGTAAATGTTTATTTCACATAAAGAGCCTATGGAATATATCCGCAAACAGTTCTACACGCTGAAAGAACGAATCCTCGAAGAGCGCAAATTCATTCAGGTGATTGCAGGCCCCCGCCAAGTGGGCAAAACCACCCTCGTGGGACAGGTATTGTCGCAAGTGGACATTCCCCATTCGATGGAGGTGGGCGATGCCGTCAGCCCGGGCGACAGCGACTGGATACACCGCATCTGGGAGGCGGCGCGTGTCACCATGGCCATCCGCAGGCTGCAAGAGTACCTGCTTGTGATAGACGAAGTGCAGAAAATCGACAACTGGAGCGAGTATGTGAAGAGGGAGTGGGATGCCGACACACGCAACCGTCTGAACCTCAAGGTGATATTGCTCGGAAGCAGCCGTCTCCTGCTCAAAAAAAGGCTCACCGAATCGCTCTCCGGACGCTTTGAGCTGATACGGCTCGGACACTGGAGCTATAGGGAGATGCATGAGGCGTTCGGGCTTGCCCTCGAAGAATACATCTACTACGGCGGATATCCTGGACCGGCGCATATAACAAACGACTGGAACCGCTGGCGCAGGTATGTCAAAGACTCCCTCGTGACACCCGCCATAGAGAAGGATGTCATCATGACCTCCAGCATCTACAAACCGGCACTGATGAAACAACTCTTCGAACTGGGGTGCGGCTATTCGGCCGAGATACTCTCGCTGACCAAACTCATGGGGCAGTTGCAGGATGCCGGCAACGTGACGACGCTGGCCTCTTATCTCGGGATTCTCACCCAGAGCGCCCTGCTCACAGGTCTGCAGAAATACGCCCGCGACGATGCCCGCAAGCGCGCTTCCGCTCCCAAATACCAAGTCTATAACAACGCCCTGCTCACCGCCTACAGGGGGCACGGCTTCGCAGCCGACCGTACCGACACCCGTGCTTGGGGCCGATGGGTGGAGAGTGCCGTGGGTGCCCATCTGCTCGGCTTGGCCGAAGATGGCGACTGCCGGGTTTTCTACTGGAGGGAAACAGCCAAGTCCGGAAAGGAGAAAGACACGGAGGTCGATTTCATTATCGAACGCGACGGGGAGCTCACAGCCATCGAGGTGAAGAGCGGGCGGCGGACAATGAACTCCGGCCTGCCTGCGTTCACCGAGGCTTTCCACCCCAAGAGAGCTTTTGTGGTCGGAACAGGAGGTATAAGCCTTGAGACCTTCCTCTCGGGCGACATTGAATCCTTCACCTGACATAAGGTCACTACGTCCTGAAGGACGGTCTAAAGTCAAAGGTCAAAGGTCAAAGGTCACTACGTCCTGAAGGACGGTCTAAGGTCTAAGGTCAAAGGTCAAAGGCTACTACGAACTGTAAGTTCGGGTCTAAAGTCAAAGGTCATTGCGTCCTGAAGGACGGTCAAGAACTCCAGTCTAAGGTCACTACGTCCTGAAGGACGGTCAAGAACTCCGGTCTAAGGTCTAAGGTCTAAGGTCTAAGGTCTAAGGTCCGAAGAGACCGGTCAAAGGTCAAAGGTCAAAGGTCAAAGGCGCTCAACCCTGAACCCTGAACCATGAACCTTGAATCTTGAACCCTGAAACCTGAAACTTGGAACCTGAATCTTGGAACCTTGAACCCCGCCCCCTTCCCTTTAGGGGAGGGCTGGGGAGAGGCTAAACCCTGAACCATGAACCATGAACCCTGAACCCTGAATCTTGAACCCTGAACCATGAACCCTGAATCCCCTCTCCCTCCCCTAAAGGGAAGGGAGGATGGGGCATAGAAATCCCCGCGATTCTCACGAACAGCGGGGGTATTTCCGTCTAACTTTTATCGATTCATTGCCGACGTTGACAATCACAATCTTGTCAGCGCCATTGAGTTCGACATTGGCAGTACCGCCATTGCTCTTGCCGTGACCGATATAGCCTCCATCGAGAGCGAAGACATCAACCTCCGTGCCGTCTTCCACACCCGTGACATGAAGGCTGTTCCCTAACCCTATTTTTGATAGATTATCAGTGTCATTCCCTATATACCTTGTTAAGCGCTTTATTGGTCTCATTTAAATACAGGTGGTGCCACCATTTGAACTTATCCAGTCAAATGATGGCCCCCAATTATGGTATTACCTTCACAGCTATTCCATGCTGCTAACAACCTGGTCGGCTATCTGCTGCATGCCTTTGACTGACGGATGGCCGGAGATTTGTCGATGTCCTTCAGTTCGATGGGTTTGATGCCACCACGTCTGACGGACGTTGCTCACGTCGGTCTGACTGGCATCGTGCTGTTTGTAGTACCAGATGGCATTGGTGTCC
>FLNY01003792.1_pt1 | contig 25412 bp, 17 predicted proteins | sample 1140381 | NCBI WGS metagenome assembly FLNY01 (sample SAMEA3878172, study PRJEB12797) | bioreactor metagenome | biome: Moose rumen | place: Sweden | collected 2011-10
AAAAAGTGAATAAATAAATTTGAACTAATATTGTTAATACTCTATTTGATCGAGGTTTCTTCTTGCATCCGGGTTGCCGTCCTGGGCGGCCTTCCGGAACCACTGGATGCCCTCCTGCTCGCGGCCGAGCATGTAGTGGCAGCAGCCGAGGGCGTTCCACGAGCGGCGGTCGGCCTGCACGCGGGGCTCGGAAAGGATGTCGCAGGCCTGCTGGTACTCACCCTGGCGCATCAGCTCGACGGCGCGGTTGATGAGGGCTGCCATTTCGTCGGGGATGTAGTCCCAGTAGATACGGAGGTAACCGGAGTTACGCTGGTCGGCAAGGAGTGTGCGCTGCATGAAGCGGTATGTCTTGCCCCCGTTGAGCTGGCGCAGGCGCTGCTCGCGACGGTCGAGGTTGGGCTCGGTGTCGATGATTGAGATACACTGGTCGAGCTCTTCCATGGTGATGGTGGCGAGGTCGTCGTCGGTGAGGCTGAGGTCGTATGCTTCTACGCCGAGGCCCTTGGCATCGAGACGCTTGCCCTGCTTGAGGAGGCGCACGTCGGAGAGCTGGTCGCGGAACTCGCTCCAAGCCTCGCCGCCGTCGGCCACGTCGAACATTGCATCGGTGACGGCAGGCACCTGCTTGCGGACATAGTCTTTAAGAGCCTTGCCACGGCCCTGAGCGAGCCAGTGGTTGTGAGGCACATTACCTTCGATTGAGGCCATACCTATAATCTGTATCTTCTCTACGCTGGATGTGCTGTCGGCCATAATCTGAGCAGTGATGTCGCAGATGCGGTCGAGACGCCAGTCGTTGTCGCGGAAGTCATGGCGGAGCGTTATCTTATCCAATGGGAAGTGGACATAGAGGGCACCTTTCTCCTTACGCAGGATGCGCGAGTTGTCGTAGGGGCGATACTTGCTGATGTGCTCAAGCACGGGGAAGTCCTTCTCGAGTGCACCGGCCTTACCCGTATTGTCGGGCACGAAGCCATAGATCGGCGAGAAGGGAAGCTTGTATGCGAAGGGGTCCGACTCGCTGAAGTTCACGATCTCGCTCTTGCAGCATCCCTCGCACTCGGTCTGGGTGGCAAAGGTCAGCGGTCCCTTGGCAGCCCACGGATACTGGCTCAGGGGCACCGACACGGTACCGGTGAGCGTCTCGGGTGCTTCCTTTGCAGGAGTGTAAGCGGGAATCTCGCCGAGATGGTTGAGCGCGATGTAGCGCTTCAGCTTCTTGGCATTACGGCGTCCGCGCACGGTGACAGGCTCGAAGCGCAGTGTGTCGGTCTGTCCGCAGAGCATAGGAGTAACGATAGTAGCATAATCGAGGCTGGGCTGCTGGAGAGGCGTAGAGTAGTTGACGATGAGCTCACCCATACGGTTCTCGGTGGTAACCACAGTCTGCTGCGCGCTGGCATAGGAGCCTGCTGCGAGGAGTGCTACAGCTATTATTGTCGACTTTTTCATATCTGTACTAAATAATAAATTAATGTACGCGCGTACGTGCGTAGATTATTTAATGTTGAAGACGATATTAACACCGGCCTTAGGCATGGCGAAGGGCTTGTCGTCCTTGCCATAGTAGGTGCCGCAGTGCTCGCAGTCATACATTTTGAACCACGCATAGCCTACGTCGGCACCAATCTCAGCCTCGATGCTCCAGCGGTTGGAGAGGATCCAGGAATAACCATAGGTGGCACCTGCAGCAACCATGTCGCCCTGATAGCGATGTGTGTCGATATCCTTATAGAGCCAGCTCATGGGCTTTCCGAGCTTGGCAACATTGAAGTGGCTATAGGCCGCATTCATGCCGATGAAGTGACCTGCGAAGGTTGAGCAGAACCAGTAGCGTGCTTCGGGCATGATGATGAAGTGGCGCAGCTGTTTCTCCTTGTCGCTGTAGGGATGCTTCCAAGGGTTTAAGCCGGCGTTGAGGCCGATGGTCCAACGTGGAGCGACAGCCCCTTCGAAACCGAGGTTTGGGGTTAGGGTTGCGTCGTAAAGGAGATTATTCTTCACGACGAATGTCTGAGCGGAAACAGAGAGTGCACCCAGCCACGTGAGCACAGCTACTACCAATGAAATCCGCAGTGTTTTCCTATACATCATATCTCTTTAGTTAATGTGAGAGTGAACGAATTACGTAAGATGAGCAGACATACGGCCTGCATTTTCGGTGCAAAAGTACGGCTTTTCGCTCATTTTCTAACAAACAATGCTAAAGAATTATATTCTGTTTTATATACATTAACAAATAGACGCTAATTTAGGGGGGGGGTAACATATTTTAACAACAAAAGTATTACAAAAAGACCTATTTTATAGTTTTTTGAACAAAGTGTCCTTTATCCTCAAAAAAATGCCCGCCAAAAAAGTGACGGGCAAGTTATGATTGTGTGTATCAGAGGCATATGCGCGCTCCTGCGAGAATGAAGATACCAGGCTGCGGTATATTGCCGAGGTCGTAGTAGCGGCGGTTGGTGAGGTTGGTAGCTTCGGCCCACAACTCATAGTGCGGTGCCGTCCACCGTAGCTTTAGGTCGAGGGTAGCATACGGATCATAGGGCACGAGACGGCCTGTAGACTGGGCATTCTCATAGAGGATATAGCTACCCATGCGGTCCTGCCAACGTAGCGACCACGATGCGGAGAGGTGTGCCGCGATGGGGTGGTCGAGCGTTGCGACGAGCTTATGGCGGAGATACTCCATAGCGTAGTTGGACTTGTAGATGGGGTTGTCGTCGCGGCGGTGCTGGTGGAGGAAAGCGTAGGAGATTTTTAAATTGAAAATTGAGAAATGAGAATTGATAGCGGCGGAGACTCCCATGTTGTCGAGATCGAAATTGGCGCTGTGGAAGATGTCGTCGGGGGTGTACATGACCCAGTCGATCATATTCGTGCCTCGGTGGTAGAAGGTTTTAAGTGAATAATTAAAAGTGAAAAGTGAAAAATGAGAATTACCTTGCAGGCCGAGCTGGATGCTGTGGCTCTCTTCAGCATGCATGCCGCTGTTGCCTTCGTGGGTGGGGGATTTATAATAGAGGTCGGTGAAGGTGGGCAGGCGGAAGCCTTTGTTGTATGAGACGAAGAGGCGCCAATGTGAAGAGGGACGGTAGGATAGGTCGACGCCGGGATAGAGGTTGAGATGGCTGTCGAAACGGGTATTCATATTGGCGAGCAGGCCTGCGCTGAGGGTGAAGCGGGGGAGGATGAGGGTGTGCTCGACGTTGAAGGAGAGGTTGGTGCGGGAGTCGTGGCGGGTGTAGGATGAGCCGGCGGGAAAACCGCCGGCAGCATCCCCAGCAGAGGAGGAAGGGAGATGGACAGCAGCCCCAGCAGAGGAGGAAGGGAGATGGACAGCAGCCCCAGCAGAGGTGGAAGGGAGATGGACGCCGGGCTGATGGATGGCGGGGAGGGAAGAGCGGTAGAGGGGCAGTCCGAGGGAGGTGCTGTAGATGCCTTCTTCACGCACTTCAGCGCCGAGGGCTGTGCGGCCTGCGAGCCATGCGTAGGAGGCTGTGAGGCGTGCGCCGTGAACGTCGCTGCGATGGAAATTCTCGCCTGTGGTGGTGTTGTGGATGAGTTCGAAATTATCGTAGAGGCGGTGCCAATATACTTCGGGGCGCAGGCGGACACGGCCCTTGGATTCGGCAGCGAGGGAGGTGATGATGCGGGTGTTGCGCTCGTACTGATCGGGGTAGGCGGCGGAGTAGAAAGTGTTGGCGCCGTAGGACTTCTGGCTATAGCCGGCTTGGAGGTCGAGGCGGAAATCGGGGGCGTCGTAGACGGAGCGCAGGTAGGCGTTACCGCGCGAGAAAGCGGAGTTAACCGTGGCGCCGTCAGAGCGCTGGTAGGCGGCGGAGAGGGATACTCCGGCAGGAAAACCGCCGGAAGCGGTACGCGGGAGGGAGAGGCGGGCATCGGCGCCGCAGGTGCCGTAGCTGCCTGCGTGAAGGCCGGCGTCGAGGGTCGTTTTATCGCCGGCGGACAGACCGCCGGCAACTGAACGCAGGGAGGGGGAGGATGCGGAGGTACCCGAGGGGGAGGAAGCGGAGGTACCCGAGGGGGAGGATGCGGAGGTGCCCGAGGAGGAGGATGCGGAGGTACCCGAGGGGGAGGAAGCGGGACTAACTTTTTTGGTTACGATGTTGATGGCACCTCCGAAGGCAGAGGCGCCGTAGACGCGTGAGGCGGCGCCTTCGAGGATCTCGATGCGCTCGATGTCGGATAAGCCGACGGGGAAGTCGGCTGCGAGATGGCCGGTGTGGGGTGATGTGATGTTGACACCGTTAAGAAGGATCGTAATCTGATCGAAGGTGCCCCCATCTATTGAGATGTCCGTTTGAATACCAAAGCCGCCACGTTGTCGGACGTCGACGCCGACGGCTAACTTGAGGATGTCGTTGACGGTATGCGCCGCCGCAGACTGGATTTGTTGCGCAGTGATAACGTTGACGAGGCGCGCCGACTGCAGGGTTGTGAGGGGCGAGAGAGTGCCGGAGACGGCAACCTCGTCGAGGTCATGGTCGTCGGGGTCTGCGATGCGGTCCTCTTGAGCGAGGAGAGATCCTGAGAGAAGCGTGGCAGCCTGCACTTTGGGCAGTGCTACGCTGGCGAGGGTTGATACGGCAAGAATGCCGATGCGCACTTCGCGGTGCATGCTGGCGAAGGCGGCATAGCTGCGGCGGCTGAAACGATGGAACGTGGCCACAGCACTGGAATGGGGGTGTTTTGTTTTCATTTAATTGTTGAATTTGGGTTTATTGAAGGCAGGCGGGGAAACCGCCCGCAGCGAAACACGGGGGATTTGGGATTAACGTAGGAAGGAGAGGATTGACGACGAGGGGCGGCGGAAGAAATGGTCGAGTTGCTTGAAGAGCGCTGTGCGCGAGAAGACAACGACGCGGTCGCCGGGTAGTATCTGTGTGCTGCCGTTGACGAGGAATCCTTCTCCATTGCGCACTACCCCGCCAATGGTTATGCCTTTCGGCAGCCCGAGATTCATAACCGGTTTCTTTGTTACGAGTGCTCCCTCTACTGCGTCGAACTCGGCAACGTCGGCATCAGCAATGGTGAGGCTCTTGACGCTGGCGACGTCGGCCGCGAGCATCATCTGGTAGATATGGCTTGCTGCAATGGCCTTCTTGTTGATGATAGTGCCGATATCGAGTTTCTCGGCCATAGTGATATACTCTGTGTTCTCGACAAGGGCCACCGTCTTGCGTACCCCCATGCGCTTGGCAGCGAGGCATGCCAGGATATTCGTCTCGGTGTCAGGCGTAAGCGCACAGAAAGCCTGCGTCTGGCGTATGCCCTCCTCGTTGAGCAGTTGTGTGTCGCGCCCGTCGCCATTGATGATGAGCACATTCTCGTTGTCGAGCAGTTCGGCCAGTTTTCGACATCGGTCGGCATCGCGCTCAATGAGTTTGACGTCCATGAAGTCGGGCAGGAGGTGACATGTCTGCACCGCTATGCGCCCTCCTCCCATAATCATGAGGCGCTTGACATCTGGGTAGGTCTCCTTGCCAACGAGCTGGCGTATGGTCGGCACGTTGATTTTCTTAGTCATGAAGTATGCTATGTCGCCGAGTTGCAGCTCGTCAAAGCCTCCTGGAATAATGGTGTCGTCGCCCCGCTTTATGGCTACGATATGATAGGGTGCATCGGGCGGGCAGAGGTCCTTGAGTTTCTGTCCGTAGAGGGCGGCGGCCTCCTCTCGCAGTTTTATGCCGAGGATGGAGAGGACCCCATCGTGCACTTCCCATGACTGTCGCACCCACGAGCGTTTTACGCCTTCGGCAATCTCCTGAGCCGCAAGCGCTTCGGGGTAGATGAGCGATGCTATGCCCATGGAAGAGAAGAACTCTCGGTTCTTAGGCACGAGATATTCCTCGTTGTCGATGCGTGCCACGGTTTTCTTGGCGCCGAGCGAGTGTGCAAGCATGCAACAGGTGAGGTTGCGCGTCTCGGAGGGCGTCACGGCGATGAAGAGGTCAGCCTGCTGTGTGCCGGCCTCACGCAGCCCGCTGATGCTTGTCGGCGAGAGGTTTAGGGTCATGAGGTCGAGGCCATCGGCAGCATTGTCGAGTTTGCCCTCTTCGGGGTCGATGAGGACGATGTCGTGGTTCTCGTTGGAGAGTAGGGTGGCCAGGTGGCGCCCTACGGCGCCAGCGCCTGCGATGATAATTTTCATACTCTTGAGGTATTGAGGCGGGGGATGCAGGCGGGGAAAACGCCTGCAGCGAAACGCGAGGGGGAGGGGGGTTAGGGATTAGGGGTTAACATGAGAGAGCGCGCTTGATGCCTTCGATGTCAATGCCGCAGAGGTGTTGCAGCTCGGGAATGGAGCCGTGTTCGACGAAGGCGTCCGGGAGGCCGAGGCGTTGCACGGGCACAGCCATGCCGTGGTCTGCGAGCCACTCGAGTACGGCCGAGCCGAATCCCCCGTTGCGCACGCCATCCTCCAAGGTGACGATGCGCCGGCAGCGTGTGGCCGCCTCCGTGAGCAGCAGGTCGTCGAGAGGCTTGAGGTAGCGCATATCATAGTGCGCTATGGAGAGGTCGGGGCGTTCGGTCTGCAGCTGCTTGATGGCCTCGACGGCCACTCTACCGATGGCGCCGAGCGAGAGCAGGGCGATGTCGGTGCCCTCCTTGAGGCGGCGTCCGCGGCCAATAGGCAGTGCATGCATGTTGCATCGCCAGTCAGGCAGCGACCCTCGGCCTCGCGGATAGCGTATGGCGAAAGGTCCGCGGTCGGGTTGCTGGGCCGTGAACATGAGGTTGCGCAGTTCGTGCTCATCCATGGGCGCCGCCACGATGAGGTTAGGTATCGGCCTGAGGTATGCCAGGTCGAAAGCCCCGTGGTGGGTAGGTCCGTCCTCTCCCACCAGTCCAGCTCGGTCGAGACAGAGCACTACGTTGAGGCGTGAGAGGCAAACGTCGTGGATGATATTGTCGAAGGCACGCTGCGCGAAGGAACTGTAGATATTGCAGAAAGGCAGCAGCCCGTCCTTGGCCATGCCTGCGGAGAAGGTTACGGCATGCCCTTCGGCGATGCCGACGTCGTATGCCCTCTCGGGCATGGCCTCCATCATAACGTTCATGGAGCACCCTGTAGGCATTGCCGGGGTGACGCCCACTATTTTTTCGTTTGAACGCGCGAGTTCTAATAATGTATTGCCAAATACATCCTGGAACTTTGGCGGCAGCCCGCTCTCATCGCTGCGGATGAGTTCTCCGGTGTGAGGGTCGAATTTGCCTGGAGCGTGCCAAAGAGCGCCGCCGTTCTCGGCCGGTTCGAAGCCCTTGCCTTTGACGGTATGTATGTGCAGCATCTTCGGTCCGGCCATATCCTTGATGATTCTCAGCGTCTTCACGAGGTCTACGACATCGTGTCCGTCGGCAGGTCCGAAGTAGCGTATATCCATACCCTCGAAGACATTCTGCTGGTGTGTGAGCAGGCTCTTGAGCGAGTTGTTGAAGCGCAGAATACCCTTCTTTCGAGCTTCGCTCATCCATCCCCACGAGAGAAGCGTGCGCGATGCCTTGTAGCGCAGTCGGTTGTATGTAGGATTCGTCTGCAGCTGGTGGAGCAGGTTCTTCATACCTCCGACGCTACGGTCGATGCTCATGTTATTGTCGTTGAGGATGATGAGCACATCGTTTGGCGTGTTGGCTGCGTTGTTGATGCCTTCGAAGGCCAGTCCTCCGCTCATGGCGCCGTCGCCAATGACGGCGACGACGTGGCGTGCCGTCTCGCCCTTCGCCTTGGCAGCGAGAGCCATGCCGAGTGCTGCGCTGATGCTGTTAGAAGCATGCCCGGCCGTGAAGGCGTCATACTCGCTCTCCTCGGGCGAGGGGAATGGTTTCAGCCCACCGTAGTGTCTGTTTGTGGCGAAGGCCTCGCGGCGCCCGGTCAGTATTTTATGCCCGTAGGCCTGATGCCCCACGTCCCAGAGTATGCGGTCGTAAGGCGTGTCATAGACATAATGCAAGGCCACGGTCAGTTCGACGACGCCCAGGCTGGAAGCGAGATGCCCTGGGTTGACGGACACCTCGTTGATAATCATCTGCCGGAGCTCGCTGCACAACTGTGGCAGTTGTTCGAGCGACAGTTGCCGGAGTTGCTGAGGGTTATTTATTGTTTCAAGTAGAGACATGAGCACGGCCTGAGGCCGTAGTTGAGAGTTGAAATGGAATCGTTATTTCGTGTAATGTAAATGCAAAGGTACGAAAAAAAGCAAAAAGGTAAATGCAAAAGCCGAAAAAAACTGTCGCGATAAGATTATTTTAAGTTTCGCTCTTTACATTTTACAATTTTCCTTACCTTTGCAGCTATGAAACTGCAAACTCAAGTAGAAATACCCTCGCCCCTGCGGCCGATAGGTCTTCGTAGCCGCATAGCCTTCGTAGGGTCGTGCTTCGCCCAGCACATTGGGCAGAAGATGCGGGAGAGCGGCCTGCCCGCCCTCGTTAACCCTTTCGGCGTGCTCTACAACCCACAGAGCATAGTGGAGATGTTCCGTCAGGACCCCTTGAACGACGACCTCTATTTCGAGGACTCCGACGGCCGTTGGCACTGCTGGCTCGCCGACAGCACGTTCAACGCTTCTTCGCGCGAGGCCTGCAAGGCCGGCATCGTCTCGGCGCGTGGCAAGCTCGTAGAGTGGAACCCCGACACATTGATTATTACCTTAGGCACCAACCGCTACTACGTGCGTCCTCAAGTTGGCGAGGACACAGTCCTTACCGTGGGCAACTGCCACAAGCGGCCTCATTCAGAGTTTGAGGAGCGTGCGCTGAGCGTTGCCGAGTGCGTCGTGGCGCTGGAGCAAGTATGCTCGCTCTTTCCCCGCGCCCAGGTCATACTGACCGTGTCGCCCTACCGCTACTCGAAGTACGGATTCCATGGCAGCCGCCTCTCCAAGGCCACGCTACTGCTGGCCGTCGACGAGGTGTGCCGCCGCCGTTCAGAGCAAGTGTGCTACTTCCCCGCCTACGAGATTGTCCTCGACGAGCTGCGCGACTACCGCTTCTACGGTCCCGACATGCTACACCCCTCGCAGCAAGCCATCGACTACATCTGGGAGCGCTTCACGGAGCACAGCCTCGACAGCGAGACCCACCGCTACCTCTACGACTACGAGCCCATCCGCAAGGCCTTGCTGCACCGTCCCGACGACCCCGCCTCAGCCGCCGCACAGCGTTTCCGCGAGCAGACGCAGCAGCAGTTGCACGCCCTGCTCGCGAAGTACGACATTGAGCTTTAGGCAGACAGAATTAAGACGTTAAGACGAATCTTGCGATCATGAATATATCTTTGATAAGCACACTCATCGGCGCCCACCGCGTGGGCGACACCGATACCCCGATCGACTGGCTGCTCACCGACAGCCGCTCGCTCGTTTTCCCCGAACAGACACTCTTCTTTGCCATCCGCACTCAGAAGAACGACGGCCACCGCTACATCAGCGAGCTCTACCGCCGCGGCGTGCGCGCCTTCGTTGTCAGCAAGGTCCCCGAAGCCCCCGAGGCCGACGCCAACTACCTCGTAGTGCCGTCGCCGCTGCGCGCCCTGCAGCGCTTAGCAGAGCGCCACCGCGAGGAGTTCAGCATCCCCGTGGTAGGCATCACGGGCTCCAACGGCAAGACCATCGTCAAAGAGTGGCTCTACCAGCTGCTGTCGGCCGACTTCAACATCACGCGCTCGCCCCGCTCGTGGAACTCGCAGATAGGCGTGCCCCTCTCCGTGTGGCGCCTGACGCCCCAGAGCCAGCTCGGCATCTTCGAGGCCGGCATCAGCGAGCCCGGCGAGATGGAAGCCCTCGAGGGCATCATACAACCTACGATAGGCATCTTCACCCACCTGGGTTCTGCCCACGACGAAAACTTCGCCGACCGGCGCGAGAAATGCATGGAGAAGCTACGTCTCTTCCGCCATGCCAACGTGCTCATCTACAATGCCGACGAAGAGCTCGTCAGCGAGTGCCTCGGCACATTCGACTTCAGCGGGCAGCTGATAGGCTGGAGAATCAGGGACGGACGTTTAGAGTTCGGCGACGAGCGCATAGAGATTGCCACGCTCATGGCCTCCGACGCCGCCAGCCGCGAGAACCTGTGCCACTGCATCTGCCTCTGCCGCCACTTAGGCCAGAGCCCTGCCGTCATCAGCGAACGCATAGAGCGATTAGAGCCCGTGGCCATGCGCATGGAAGTGAAGGAGGGTCGGCAGGGCTGCACCCTCATCACCGACACCTGCAACAGCGACCTGGGCTCTCTGGAGATAGCCCTCGACTTCATGCGGCGCCGGCCCGAGAGCAGCGGCCGCACGCGCACCCTGATGCTCTCCGACATCAAGCAGACGGGCCTTGCCGTGACCGAGCTCTACCGCGGCGTTGCCGAGCTCATGCGGCAGTACGAGGTCGATGAGCTGATAGGCATCGGGCGCGAGGTCTCGTCGGGCATGACATGCGTCGCCGAGAGCCTGCGCCCCACACAGATGCACCTGTTTGAGGACTCGCAGCAGTTCCTCGACAGCCCCCTTGCTCGCACGCTCTCAGACCGCGTCATCCTCATCAAAGGGTCGCGCCAGTCGCGCTTCGACAAGATTGCCGACGCCCTCGTGCAGAAAGTCCACGAGACCATCCTCGAGGTCAACCTCTCGGCCGTCGTGAGCAACCTCAACTACTACCGCTCTTTCATGCGCCCCGAGACAAAGATGGTGTGCATGGTGAAAGCCTCAGCCTACGGCGCCGGCGCCGTAGAGGTGGCCAAGACACTGCAGGATCAGGGCGTCGACTACCTGGCCGTGGCCGTTGCCGACGAGGGCGTAGAGCTGCGCCGCGCCGGCATCACGGGCAACGTGATGATTATGAACCCTGAGATGTCGTCGTTCCACACCTTGTTCGAGCACCAGCTGGAGCCCGAGGTCTACAGTTTCCGCCTGCTCGACGCACTCATCCATGCCGCCGAGCGCGAGGGCATCACAGGCTTCCCCATACACCTGAAGCTCGATACCGGTATGCACCGCTTAGGGTTCGACCCGCAGAAAGACCTGCCAGCCCTCATCGAGCGCCTCCACGCCCAGAAAGCGCTCGTCCCGCGATCCGTATTCTCGCACTTCGTAGGGTCCGACAGCGAGGACTTCGACGCCTTCTCCGAGCGCCAGTGGCACCTCTTCACTGCTGCCACCGAGCAGCTGCAGGCCGCCTTCCCCTACCCCATCCTCCGCCATATCTGCAACTCGGCCGCCATAGAGCACTTCCCCGAGCGCCACTGCGAGATGGTGCGCTTAGGACTCGGACTCTACGGGGTGGACCCAATGGGAAATGAAAAATTAAAAGTGAAAAATGAAAAATTAAAAGTGGGAAATGAAAAATTATCACTGACTCCCATCTCCACCCTCAAGACCACAATCCTGCAGATCCACGACGTGCCGGCCAACGAGACCGTAGGCTATTCGCGACGCGGACACCTGACACGCGACAGCCGCATCGCGGCCCTGCCCATAGGCTATGCCGACGGCCTCAACCGCCACTTAGGCTGCGGCCACGGCTACTGCCTCGTCGGCGGGCAGCGGGCGCCATACATAGGCAATATATGCATGGACGTTTGCATGATCGACGTCACCGACATCGACTGCCACGAGGGCGACACGGCCATAATCTTCGGCCCCGAGCTGCCGCCCACCGTGCTGGCCGAAGCCATCGACACCATCCCCTACGAGATCCTCACCGGCGTATCGCCACGCGTCAAGCGCGTCTACTACGTCGACTGACTCTTTCCCACAAGACATCACTTCGAAGGGGCTGTGCCACTACGCCGTGGCATAGCCCTTTTTTTTGAAAGGTCTATGAGTTAAGAGGTTAGCTGAGAGGCAAAAAAATTGTTGAAAAATCCAGGGCAAAACGTTTGGCCATATCGCAGAAATGCCCTAACTTTGCAGACGATTCACCTCCCTACCTGGCAGACGTCCGGACAGAGTTCTTTAACATCTTAACATACTGATAAATAAAATGAATGACAACCTGACCAACCACCCGCGCGACCACACCTGCGCGCCCGGCGGCACCTTCCCGGAAGTGAAGGATGTCGCCGACACATTCATCTTCATGCTCCAGTCGCACCAGGTCATCACGGCCGACGAGATCGAACGTATCGTAAACCTCGTAAGTCAGACCTGCTTCCTCTTAGGCCTCAAGGCAGGCGAGGCAAACGCCTACCGCGAGATAGCGCTCAAACAAGCCGAGGCTACCCGACAGCCCGACGCTCCACACCTACACATCGTCAACGCCTCGAAGGCAGAGATCAACGAGTCAGCCTCACTGGCTGACGACAGCCAGTGATCAACACCTACGGATAACATCTTCTACGACCGACACAAAGACCGACCTGATTGCTATGCCACGTTACATCATCCACTCACACACCGCCGTCGTCAACGAAGGTGCGCCCGGGCAGGGCAGCACCCAAGCAGACGGCCCCAAGTATGACATCCACACCGACCACTTCGTCGTGAACGAACATACAGATTCAGCAGCAGAGACAGGCGCCGCCGAGCACGACCTCACTGCTGACGAGATTCTTCCGCCCCAGCTGCTCTCGGCCGAAGCCGGAGCCGTCTGGCAGCAACTCATCGACGCCAAGCTGCTCACACCCGACTGGCAGCTCGCGCCCTCCACCACCAAGGCTGAAGGCATGTACATAGCCTTAGAGCTGAGCTGCCGCTTCCTCGGCGCCACGGCATGGCGCCCCTTCGAACGCTTCTGGCACAAGACTAACATGGCGCAGGCTTGCCAGAAAATGAAAGACACTGGAGTGAAGCCCAAACGCTGGCGGGAAATCACCGGCATCGTGGCCGGGCACTGAACACCAATCGCCTCTGAATCAACGTCTGAGGGGGTTATATAAGGGTTATGATAGCCCTTATATAACCCCCTCGGCGTTTTCTTTTTTCCGACCTTTGCAGCGTGTTAACACAACAACTCGTAACATTTCAAACATTTCAAAAAAAACTGCAAAGCACAATGAAACTACAACGCAACCAGACCTACCTGCAGAGCCGCGGCCTCTACGCCGACATCTGCCGACTCGCACGCTTACGTGCCCAGCGACATGCCATCATCATTGAGATGCTCCGCCTCGAAGAGCGCATACGCCAGCAGATGGCTCCCGCCACAGAGATCGTAGACCTTACCTTCCTGCGCCAGAACGCCCACGCCACCGAGGCCGAGCGCCGCGAGATGTACGTGGCTCACGTCGATGCCATTGGAAGCGTAAGCGTACACCCTGCCTACGTCAGCCGCCGCTTCCGCCCATGGGAGCCCGAGGAAGAGACCGCTGACGTCGCCGTACATTAATTATTGACTGAGTAAATCATCATCACATGCAGACAAGAGCTTATCAGAAAGGCGAACTCGCAGCCTTGTACTACCCCTGGTGCTCACAGCGCCAGTCTCTGCGCCGCTTCCGCGAGGACCTGGAGCTGGCCAGCGAACTTAACATGCGCCTGCGCCAGACAGGATGGCGCCCCTCGCGCCGCGTGTTCACACCACTGCAGGTGCGGCTCATTTTCGAGACACTGGGCGAGCCTCTCGAATGAGGCACGCCATGCCACCCTCTGGAACGACACCCTTAACCCCTCCTCAGCGAAGGGTTAAGGGTTTCCGCCAAAAGGCTTAAGCTAATTTGCAGAAAGGCTTAAGGGTTTCCGCCAAAAGGCTTAAGCCTTTTATATCTTTCAACTACGGGCGCAGGCCGTGCCCTCGGCCATTACCTAATTTTGATTATTTTGCAGCGGCAAGTAGGTATTTTTCAACCTTAACGCTCGCACGCGCTTGGACTTGTGGAAGCAAAGGAGTAATTTTGTCCTCAGAAATCGAAAAACGTTTCCAAGGATGAAACTGTCGGAACTGCAGACAGGCCGTAGTGCCGTGATAGTGAAAGTGAGCGGGCACGGAGGCTTCCGCAAGCGCATCGTGGAGATGGGCTTCATCAAGGGGCAGACCGTAGAGGCGCTGCTCAATGCTCCGCTGCAAGACCCTGTGAAGTACCGGCTCATGGGTTATGAGGTAAGCCTGCGGCACGACGAGGCCGCCCTGATAGAAGTGGTGAGCGCGGCAGAGGCACAGGCTGAGGCTTCCGTACAGGCTGACAGCAGCCCGGAGGAGCGCGAGCCGCTGACGCTGGAACACGAGGGCGAGAGCCTTCTGCGTCGTGCTGCCGACCGCAGGCACAAGGAGATCAACGTGGCACTGGTGGGCAACCCCAACTGCGGCAAGACGTCGCTCTTCAACTATGCCAGCGGAGCGCACGCTCGAGTGGGCAACTACTCGGGCGTCACCGTGGATGCCACCGTGGCCGTGGCCCGCTATGGCGACTATCGCCTCAACCTCACCGACCTGCCCGGCACGTACTCCCTCTCGTGCTACTCGCCCGAGGAGCTATACGTGCGCAGCCACCTGACCGACGAGCAGCCCGACGTGGTCATCAACGTCATCGATGCCTCAAACCTCGAGCGCAACCTATACCTGACGACGCAGCTCGTGGACCTGAACGTGCGCATGGTGTGTGCGCTGAATATGTTCGACGAGTTCGAGCGGCGTGGCGACAAGGCCGACCTGCAGACGCTGCAGACGCTGCTGGGAGTGCCCATGGTGACGACATCGTTCAAGAGCGGGGCCGGCGTCGACGAGTTGCTGCGAACCGTGGTTGAGGTCTACGAAGGCGAGAACCCGGTGGCGCGCCACCTGCACATCAACTATGGCCACGAAATTGAGGACGGCATAACGCATATACAGAAGTACCTCAAGGCCGACGAGCACATAGCCACGCGCTATTCCACCCGCTATCTGGCCCTGAAGCTGCTCGAGCACGACTCGGAGGCGACAGAATACATTACAACGCATCTCCGAAGCGAGCACCGCCCCGAGGACGAGCAGGAGCTGCTGGCCGCCCGCAACCACGCTGCCGAGCGCGTGCAGGAGGAGACGGGCATCGATGCCGAGACGGCTATCATGGATGCCAAGTACGGCTTCATTCGCGGAGCACTCACCGAGGCGGGCTTCGCCACCGGCACCAAAGAGGACACCTACCGCACCACACACCGAATCGACAACCTGCTGTCGGACCGCTACCTGGGCTTCCCCATCTTCTTCCTCATACTCTACGTCATGTTCCAGACGACGTTCACGCTCGGACAGTACCCGATGGACTGGATCGAAGCCGGCGTGGCATGGCTGGGCGAGTGGATAGGCTCATCGATGAGCGAAGGCCCGCTGCGCTCGATGCTCGTCGACGGCGTCATCGGAGGCGTAGGATCGGTAATCGTCTTCCTGCCGCAGATCCTCATCCTCTACTGCTTCATCTCCTTCATGGAGGACTCGGGCTATATGGCGCGCGCAGCCTTCATCATGGACAAACTCATGCACCACATGGGCCTTCACGGCAAGTCGTTCATTCCCCTCGTCATGGGCTTCGGCTGCAACGTGCCGGCCGTCATGGCCACGCGCACCATAGAGAGCCGACGCTCGCGCCTGATCACGATGCTCATACTACCCTTTATGTCGTGCTCAGCACGCCTGCCTATATATATAATGATTGTGGGCACCTTCTTCGCCGCGCAGTGGCGCTCCACGGTGCTCGTCTCGCTCTACGCCATAGGCATCCTCGTCGCCGCCCTCGTCTCTCGCCTGTTCTCCTCCGTCGTCATCAAGGGCGAGGACACGCCCTTCGTCATGGAACTGCCACCCTACCGCTGGCCCACAGCCAAAGCCATCGGGCGCCACACCTGGGAGAAAGGCAAGGAGTACCTCAAGAAGATGGGCGGCATCATCCTCGTTGCCAGCATAATCGTCTGGGCACTGAGCTACTTTGGGCCTTCACAGACCTCGGCCGTTGCAACGGCTGAAGACATGTCAGAATCCTACCTCGGCCGCGCAGGCCAGGCCATAGAGCCCATCTACGCGCCACAGGGCTTCAACTGGAAACTCGACGTGAGCCTCATCGCCGGCGTAGGAGCCAAGGAAATCGTAGCTTCGACGATGGGTGTGCTCTACTCGGGCGACGACTCGTTTGCCGACGACGACAGTTTCAGCGGCGACACCGACAAGTACACACGACTGCGCTCAGCCATGGCAGCCGACGGCATCACCCCTCTGACGGCCTTTGCCTACCTCCTCTTCATCCTCCTCTATTTCCCCTGTCTGGCCACCATCGTAGCCATCAAGAATGAGACAGGCTCATGGCGATGGGCCGTCTTCGCAGCCGTCTATACGACCGCTCTCGCGTGGCTCGTCTCGGCAGCCGTAGCGCAGATAGGATCGCTGTTTTAATCCTATTTGGAATCTAAGGTAAGGACATCCGCAACATGAACACACAAATAATTATAGTAGCGGTTGTGCTGACCGCTTGCGCAGTCTACACCCTGCGCCGCCTATGGCGACGCTTCACTGCGACGCCGACAGACAGCCCGCATTGCGAAGGCTGCCCGCTGGCCGACAATTGCCAGCATAAGCACAAGACATCGGAGCAGGTCGCCTGTGCCGAATGTAAGCGCCAAGGCTCCTGCTGCCATTGAAAGCTGTGGCAAGAAGCCCTAAGGGTTGTAATTACTACACTCGTTAATGCGCAAAAAGCCACAAAAATTGTTAAATATCGCGGCCGCGCATTGCCTTTGTCTGATCCAGACCTTATCTTTGCCGTAGCGAGAAGCTATAAAAGCTATCTCTACAAAGATGTTTCACTTAACTAATGGAGGACTCGACTATGAAACCGAAAAAGAAAATGCACTTTCAGGAGGAGTACGAGCTCGACAACTACCTGAACGACGACAACGATCGCTACTACGAAGAATCAAGCAACGCCTCAATATGGTACAGCTGAACGCTGACCATCTTCGAGCTTATCCACGCCCCTCGCAAACACTGCGAGGGGCTTTTTTGTTTTCAATTGAAACGATGAGGGCAAAAAGTGAACAGCAATAGCAAAAAAAACGCTAATCTCTAATCCCTAATCCCTAATCTTTGATTACCTTTGCGCCCAAAATCGCACGCACATGCACACAAGAGAAGAAAAACTACAAGCCTTCGGACGCCTGCTCGACGTCATGGACGACCTCCGAGAGAAATGTCCGTGGGACCGCAAGCAGACCAACGAGAGCCTGCGCCCCAACACCATCGAGGAGACCTACGAGCTGGCTGATGCCCTCATCCGCGACGACAAAGCTGAGATCTGCAAGGAGCTGGGCGACGTCCTGCTCCACATCGTCTTCTATGCCCGCATAGGCAGCGAGACGGGCGACTTCGACATCGCCGACGTCTGCAACAAGCTCTGCGACAAACTCATCTACCGCCACCCTCACGTCTACGGCCCCGAAGCCGAACGCATAGAGAAAGGCGAAATCAGCGTCGACCAAGTGCTCAAGAACTGGGAGCAGCTGAAGGTGCGCGAGAAGGACGGCAACAAGCGTGTCCTCAGCGGCGTGCCCGAGGCTCTGCCATCGCTCATCAAAGCCTACCGCATCCAGGACAAGGCCCGTGGCGTCGGTTTCGACTGGGACCGCCGCGAGCAGGTCTGGGACAAAGTGCGCGAGGAACTCGGCGAACTCGAGGCCGAGCTTGAAGCCCTCAGCCAGGAGAATAGCGAGGAGAACAAGCGCAAGGCCACTGGCGAGCTCGGCGACTTCATCTTCTCCGTCATCAACGCCGCACGCCTCTACAAACTCAATCCCGACAACGCCCTCGAGATGACCAACCGCAAGTTCATCCGCCGCTTCACCTACCTCGAGGAGCACAGCATACGCATCGGCAAGCCTCTCACCGAGATGACGCTCGCGGAGATGGACGCAATCTGGAACGAAGCTAAGAAACAAGAACAATCATATGGAAATAAGCAGTAAGTACTCCCCCGCAGAAGTTGAGGGAAAATGGTATCAGTATTGGTTAGACAACAAACTGTTCAGCTCTAAGCCCGACGGCCGCGAGCCTTACACCGTGGTCATTCCGCCACCCAATGTGACGGGCGTGCTCCACATGGGCCACGTGCTCAACGAGACCATTCAGGACATCCTCGTGCGTCACGCACGCATGGAAGGCAAGAACGCCTGCTGGGTGCCCGGCACCGACCACGCCAGCATCGCCACCGAAGCCAAGGTCGTGAACCGTCTGGCCGAGCAGGGCATCAAGAAGACCGACCTCACCCGCGAGGAATTCCTCAAGCACGCATGGGCGTGGACCGAGGAGCACGGAGGCATCATCCTCAAGCAGCTGCGCAAGCTCGGCTGCTCCTGCGACTGGGATCGCACGGCCTTCACCATGGACGGCCCGCGCTCCGAGAGCGTCATCAAGGTGTTCGTAGACCTCTACCGCAAAGGCCTCATTTACCGTGGTGTGCGCATGGTCAACTGGGACCCCAAAGCCCTAACCGCCCTCTCCGACGAAGAAGTCATCTACAAGGAAGAGCACACCAAGCTCTACTACATGAAATACTACCTGGCCGAGACCGTGCCCGGCGATTTCGTCGCCGGGGAAGGCAACGTAGTACATAAAGATGAAAAGGGCTACTATGCCGTCGTGGCCACCACCCGTCCCGAGACCATCATGGGCGACGTGGCCATGTGCATCAACCCCAACGACCCGAAAAACCAGTGGCTGAAGGGCCGCAAGGTCATCGTGCCCGTCGTGGGTCGCGTCATCCCCGTCATCGAGGACGAATACGTCGACATTGAGTTCGGTACGGGTTGCCTCAAGGTAACGCCTGCCCACGACGTCAACGACTACATGCTCGGCGAGAAGTACAACCTCGAAGCCATCGACATCTTCAACGACGACGCCACCCTCAGCGACCGCATCGCCACCGCACAGCAAGCCGCCCTTGCCGCCACGACAGTGCCCGATGATTTCGTCATCGGCCTCGACAAGTACGTCGGCACGGAGCGTTTCGCCTGCCGCAAGCAGATTGCCGAGGACATGACAGCCGCCGGCCTCATGGAGAAGATCGAGGACTACGACAACAAGATCGGTTGCTCTGAGCGCACAGGCGTGCCCATCGAGCCTAAGCTCTCGATGCAGTGGTTCCTGAAGATGCAGCACATGGCCGACATCGCCCTCGACCCCGTGATGAACGACGACATCCAGTTCTATCCCGCCAAGTACAAGAACACCTATCGCCACTGGCTCGAGAACATCAAGGACTGGTGCATCTCGCGCCAGCTCTGGTGGGGCCATCGCATCCCGGCGTGGTATATAAGCCCCCTCCCGTCCTCACCCAAGGAGGAGGGGTTCCCGTGGGGTAAGGTCATCGTGGCAGAGAACGAGGAAGAAGCCTACAAACTGGCTCTTGAGACATACCCGGTTCTCCAATCCCTCCCCCCTGGGGGAGCTGGAGGGGGCTCTTTCACGCTCCGTCAGGATGAGGACGCCCTCGACACCTGGTTCTCCAGCTGGCTCTGGCCCATCAGCCTCTTCGACGGCATCCGCAATCCCGGCAACGAGGAAATCTCCTACTACTATCCCACGGCTGACCTCGTTACGGGCCCGGACATCATCTTCTTCTGGGTGGCCCGCATGATTATGGCAGGCTACGAGTACGAAAAGAAGATGCCTTTCCGCCACGTCTATTTCACAGGTATCGTCCGCGATAAGCTTGGTCGCAAGATGAGCAAGTCGCTTGGCAACAGCCCCGACCCGCTCGACCTCATCGAGCGCTTCGGCGCCGACGGTGTGCGTATGGGCATGATGCTCAGCGCCCCTGCCGGCAACGACATCCTCTTCGACGAGAGCCTCTGCGAGCAGGGCCGCAACTTCAACAATAAGATTTGGAACGCCTTCCGCCTCGTCAAGGGATGGGAGGTAGCCGACGGAGAGCAGCCTGAAGCCGCCCGTCTCGCGACGGGCTGGTTTGCCGCCAAGCTCCGCCTCGCTGCCGAGGAACTGGCCGATGACTTCTCGAAGTACCGCCTCTCCGAAGCCCTCATGACGGTCTACAAGCTCTTCTGGGACGAGTTCTCATCGTGGTATCTCGAGATGGTGAAGCCTGCCTACGTCGACGGCAAGCCGCAGCCCGTCGACCGCGCCACCTACGATGCTACGCTCCAGTTCTTCGAGGTGCTGCTGAAGATGCTGCATCCCTTCATGCCCTTCATCACCGAGGAACTCTGGCAGGCCCTCTACGAGCGCCAGCCCGGCGAGAGCATCATGCGCGCAGAACTTCACATGCCTGCTGCTACCGATGCCGACCGCAAACTCTGCGCCGACTTCGAAGCCGTCAAGGAAGTGGTTACAGCCATCCGTGCCGTGCGCAGCCAGAAGAATATCGCTCCGCGTGAGGCGCTCACGCTGGAAGTGCTCAACGCTAACCCGTTTGCTGCCTTCGACGCTCCAATGATGAAGATGGCCAATCTCTCTGCCATCAATGTCGTCAGCGAGAAGAGCAGCGGTAGCGCCTCGTTCCTCATCGGAACCAACGAGTACGCCGTACCCCTCGGCAACCTCATCGACGTGGATGCCGAGCGCAAGAAGCTCGAAGCCGAGCTCCAGCGCATCGAAGGCTTCCTCGTCAGCGTGCAGAAGAAGCTCTCCAACGAGCGCTTCGTCCAGAACGCTCCCGCCGCCGTCGTCGAGATGGAGCGCAAGAAGCTGGCTGATGCCGAGCAGAAGATTGCGGCCATACGAGAGAGTCTCGCAAACTTGTAAAATAAAGATACAAGCACAAAGCTTAACCCACGTCACCTATTACTTCTGATTCTGGTGACGTTCGGAACGACACTTGCCGCACAGGACATCACAACCGTGAGCGGCACAGTCACTGACCGTCAGACCCGCCACCCGCTGCCACACGCCAGTGTGGTGGCTGGCGCGGTGGGCACTGTCACCAATGAGCAGGGACGCTTCACGCTGAAGCTGCAGCCGCAGCAAGAACCTCTACGACAATGTGGCCTTCTTCGGCGAGCCCGACTTCTGGGGCGCCGACAACATCATTGAGCCCACAGAACCCCTCAACCGCGCCATTGAGCGCCTCCGCAGGTCCGTAGAACAAGTTTTGGGTGAGTAGAAATACTTTTTCTGTGTTAAACCGCCCAGTTTAACAATATTTAACCGCCCAGTCTCTTCCCCTTCCCTCTTTTCTCCATATCTTTGTCACAATATTCTGCGTGTAGGCGTACGCGTGCTCATTCTATTTTATTGTGCCAAGCATCCTGCTTAATGGCTGACGACTAACTCTGATAAATAACTAACAACTAACTATTTCACAATCTATGAAGAAATTTCTACTACTAATTTGTGCCCTGCTGAGTACAGTGGGGACGTGGGCAGATGTGACCGTAACGGTTCACGACCAAGGCACACAGGGCTATACAACCTATGGCAACCTTTCAACATCAACCATCTCAAATGACACCTACACTACCACTGCCGCATCTGGCCTCGAAGGTCTGACATTGACTAACAGCGCATTGGCTTGGAACAGAGCAGGTGGTAATCCTTATTTCCTCCTGCAAGGTGTGTATAGCAGTGCCGATGAGACAACAAACGTCACCACAATCACAGCCCCTGAGGGCTACCTCATTACGGGATATTCCATGGAAGCTTGTGGATGGAATAGTAACCGCACCTTTACAGCAACGGCAGCTGACGGTACAACGTCCATAACAGTTAATAGTGCAACCACACAGACGCTCGCTGTGAGCGACTTAAAAGTGAAGTCCACAACCATTACTGTCGTGGGTGCTACAACGGAGAATACCGTGAACAACTGGTTTTCTATCAAGAATTTCACTGTCACCCTCGCTAAGATTGACTTTATCAGCCTGACCTTCGACAAGCCCGGTTCTGCCACCAACAACATTACGGTGAATGTGAAAGATGCTGACGGCGATGCAATCCCCGGCGTCACCGCCACGCTCGAAAGCACCTCCTGCACAGAGTTCAAGACTGGCTCGGCTACCGCTCTTTCACGCACAACGAATTCTGTTCTTGCTCCCAATGCCGGTTATGACAACGCGCAGAACAGTACCATCACCTACACCTTCAAGGTCGAGGGTCTGCCCACCACGTTCACCTACAGCAAGGCTGCGCTGGATGTCTATGCACTGACAGGCGGTGGTGAAGCACAGGGTAACACAGGTACCACAGTTCGCGAATGGACCTTTGACGTGGAAATAGGTGCCTCAACAGATGCCCTGACATCCTTCGTCAGCCAATCTGGCAACGACATCTGCACCGTCACTGACCAAGACGGCGGACTCTACCACAAACTCTGGACAATGAGTGGAGAAGACAAGGCCGCCACGGATGCTTTGTACATCAAGGTCACGTTGACCAAGACTGCCAGCCAGGGTTGCTTCGCAGGTATAGGCGAAGTGCAACTCTACAAGCCGACCGCAACAGTGCAGTACGTCATCTCTGATGAAAGCGGCGTTGTCTTCACCTCAGATGTTTTGACCACCACCGAGGGCGATGTCATCACAGAACTGCCTGCAAGCTTGCAGCGCGACTATTGCTCCTACAGCACCATCAACCAGACGATGGTGGCTGGCGAGAACACGGTGAACGTGACCGTCACCTACAACCTGCCGTTCACGGTGTCCAGCAGCTATGCAGATGCCACATGGTATTACGCCACAATCCGCAGCACGAAATATCTGCGTGCCGATGACAGCAATCTGGACAGCAGCAACCGCTTTGCCACCAGCACCACCAACGAAAGGACGGATGTCTATAAGTGGGCGTTCTTCGGCAACCCCTATTCCTATTTCTATATAGCCAACAAGGGACAAGGCGACGGCAAGTACCTTAATGCGGGCACCGTGCCCAATTTCGTTACAAGCGCATCTCCTGCTTCTACGGACGCCACACTTTGGGAAGTGATTCCCAATGGCACCGGCTTCACGCTACGCAGCACCACAGGTTCGACATTGTACATCAATGATGCCGGTAATGGAGGTAATCTCGGTTACTGGAACTCTGCCAGTGGAAAGACTGATGCGGGTGGTATGTGGAATGTCGAGGACGTTGCGACCATTACTGCCAGCGACAAGGCTCTATTAGCAGAGGAAATTGCGGCAGCACAGGCCCTCGTTGATGGTGCCGACGGTGTTGGCTATCCCATTTCTGCGGCAGCTTCTACCCTTAGCGCAGCCATCACCACGGCTCAGGGTGTCTATGACGATGCCTCCGGCGACTATTATAGTGCCTACAACACACTCGCGGCTGCCGTGACGACTGCCACGGCCACCGAGAACATCAACTACACCCCGCGCACAGACGTGTACTACACCATCACCAGTGATCGTGGTTCCATGGTGTATGATTCTTCGCACGATTCCTCTACGGATGCCGACGATAACAAATTCCTCTGGTACACGACCAGCCTTGACAACACCAACGTCAACCACCTCTGGGGCTTCATCGAGCAGGATGGCAAGTACTATATGTATAATGTAGGCAAGCAGCAGTTCGCTACGGTTTCCACGTCAGGTAGCTATCAATTGAACGATAAGGGTACTTGGGTGTTCTCTGACACCCCAGCATACGTGACCTTCGATGCCGGCATCAATAATAGCGTTGCTGCGCCATACGTCCGCGTCCGTGCTACGGTAGCCACAACGGAAACAACCTATTCGATGTCCATCAGCACCGCTTACACAGGACCTGTCATCACCTACGATGCACAGGGCGACGGTGGTATTCCCATGATGCTTGCCACATCAGATGTGTCTGTGGATGCAGACATTACAGCAGCCATGACAGCAAAGGTCGAAGATCTGACACCTTATCGTAATGCCCTGAAGGAGGTCATTGACGGATGTGCTGACATCAACTTCGGCACTGGCGTAAATCAATACGCACAAACGGGTGACGCATATACGACCTACACTTCCGCTCTCGCCGCTGCCAACTCGACGTACGATAACAACAGTTCCACCAAGAGCGACTTGCAGACAGCAATGAGCAACCTCGAAGCTGCCATCAGCGGACTGACCCTCAACCTACCCTCTGCCGGCTTCTACCGCATTAAGGGTGCTACAAGCGGATACTATTTGGCCGCAGGTCTCGCCGATAACAGCAAGTTTGCCATGAGTACAGCTACCGATGCCACCACCATCTTCTACTTCGACGGCACCAAGCTTACGAACTTCAGCTCCGGCCTTTGCAACGGCATGACAGCAAGCGCATGGACTTGGACTACGGGCTATGCTGCTTCTACCGTTACCTTCTCCGACGGCAATACGAGCGGTGGCTATGCCATCCAGTCTTCCGATGCTTATTTCTATGACAATGGAGATAACAGTTCCAGTGCTGACCGCGGCAGTTCGCTTGGTTCGGATGCTCGCTATCGCAGTTGGACTCTCGAGGAAGTCACCACCCTTCCCGTCACCATCACCGATGCCTGCTATGCTACGCTCTGCGCTCCTGTGGCTCTGACCATTCCTTCTGGCGTGACGGCTTACTACATCAGCGCTCTTACTTCTACCGAAGCTACTCTGACAGAAATATCAACGACTATCCCCGCCAACACTGGCGTTGTGCTGTATTCAGAAACTCCAGGCACGTACGACTTTGCTATCGCTGATGGCGGCACAGCAGTTGATGGAAATAAGCTGAGTGGTCAGGCCACAGCTCAGCATGTCGAGGACGGCTTTGCTTACACTCTCCAGAAGAGTGCTGATAAAACCGTGATAGGTCTGTTCCCGAAGAAAGATGGGACGATTGCAGGCTTCAAGGCTTATATGCTTGCCAGCGCACTGCCTACAGACGGAGGCGAAGTTAAGGGCGTAACTTTCCGTCTTGACGGAGCCGACGGCATAAGTAACGTTAACCTTAACGATAACCTTAACGATAAGGTCTTCGACCTGAGCGGCCGCCGCGTAAATGCTCCCACAAAGGGTCTGTACATCGTGAATGGTAAGAAGGTCTTGGTTAAATAAATATCATGTCTTGAATTCGTGAAAGAATAATTCATGGTCATTCATGAAAAGAATCTTATACGAATTCAAGAAATAAAAGAATCCATTAATTCCAGACATAAATATTTAATGTTTACTACTATGAGAAAGATATATGTTAATCCTACTGTAGATGTGGTTGAGCTAAACGGCGGCGCGATATGCCAGTCGCTGGTTATCGGAAGTGCTGGCTCCGAGGGCGACGGTGATGACCTCGTCAAGGAAGACAGGAACAATCGGGGTGACATCTGGAGTGATGTCTCCACGACACCTGTCCAGTGGGATGAGTAAGCGACAGCGTTGCGCTTCTAAATGATTAATGATTGCAAAACGATAAAGGGTAAGCACTCGAAGAAGTACACCCCCACCAAAAGTGACAGCGGCAATGGTAGTACCACTGCCGCTGTCACATTATTATCATATGTAGTGCGCAGTCAGTCTTTGCTGTGCTGCAACTTCCACTTGTGTGGCAGCAACTGCA
>FLNY01003905.1_pt1 | contig 25356 bp, 21 predicted proteins | sample 1140381 | NCBI WGS metagenome assembly FLNY01 (sample SAMEA3878172, study PRJEB12797) | bioreactor metagenome | biome: Moose rumen | place: Sweden | collected 2011-10
CCCTCGCAAGTGCCATGGAATATACCATAATTCTCTGTTGGCTCGAGACGATGAATCAAACGGGCAAGCTCAGCAGCTGATGTAGGAGAGCCTAGCTGATCACAAACGACCGAAAGCTCATCATGAGTCTCAGCAAGACTAAGCATTGTCTTAACGAAATTCTTGCCATCACCGTACAGCCATGCAGTACGTACTATAAACCATTTGTCTGCAAACTGTCGAACAAATTTCTCGCCCTCGTATTTTGTCTTGCCATATGCACTGATTGGCGCAGGCTCATCAAACTCGGTAATAGGCGATGTGGCATTGCCCGGGAAGACGTAATCCGTGCTGACATGCACAAGCTTTGCGCCAACCTTTGTGGCAGCAATTGCAAGGTTTCTAGGGCCGAGTGCATTTAACCTGTATGCAAAGTCCCAATCCTTTTCGCAGCCATCTACATTTGTAGCCGCTGCGCAATTGATAATTACATCAGGTTTCTTCTCCTCTACAAAGCTCAAAACCTCATTCAAGTCCATAATATTTAGTGGTAAAATCTTTTCTCCCTCGACTACGTCGGTCAAAATAAAATCGACCTCGTCTTGGTACTCTTTCTGGATAGCACGGCCCAATTGGCCGTTGCAACCCGTCACTAAAATCTTTCTCATTACAATAGTTCCTTATCTATTTTTCAATAATCTATAAATTCTTGTGATGTTCCTAGCCACTCATCTAAGTACTCCGTGCTCCCGGAGGGCACCTTCCATACTTTCGCTTAGGCAACCTACCGCTAAAGCGGTACCTCCTATGCTCGGTATGGCGCCTGTCTCCGTTCCACTCCGGTCGGTGCTAAGCGAATGTCCCCCGGACATTCAGCACCCTCCTCGCGCTTACCCAGACTTTGTGGAGTGGCCTAGCTTATATATTACAATCCAGCTAAAACCCATGACTTTTTGTGGGCTGCTTAAGGAAAAAGCCCACAAAAAGTCATACATAATCCTTAGCTTTTTTGATTAGGCGATTATATGCGCTGAACATACCACGGATTGATGCGCGGGTAATATTTGAGCTAACGCCGACACCGAATGTGGTATTGCCGTGGCGCTCGTCACGCATCTCAATATATGCCGCAGCCTTTGCTCCTGAGCCCTGTGACTGAGCGAGTGTATGCTCCGTGTAATCGATGAGCGTGAAATCAAGCTCCGGCACGCACTGTTTGATTGCCAGCTTGACTGCATCGATAGGTCCATTTCCTTCAGCCTCGGAATGGAATTTCTCTCCATTGTAGCTAAAGTCGAGAACAGCAACTGTATCATCAGTATCCTTGTCATCCTTGATAACGACATACTCGAGTGTAAGTGGCTCCTTGTTCTCAAGATACTGTGCCTTGAATGCCTCCATAATCTTTTGTGGAGAAACCTCTCCGCCCTGCTTTTCAGAAATATGCTGAATAACATCAGCAAACTCACGCTGCATCTTCTTTGGAAGCTTGTAGCCATATACACTATCCATAACAAAGGCAACTCCGCCCTTGCCGGACTGACTATTGATACGAACAACAGGCTCGTACTTACGACCAATATCAGCAGGATCTATAGGCAGATACGGAACCTCCCAGTACATATTCTGACGCTCGCGCATTGCCTTGACGCCCTTATTGATGGCATCCTGATGAGAACCGGAAAAAGCTGTAAATACGAGCTCACCCGCATATGGGTGTCTTGCGTCTGTAGGCATCTTTGTAACGCGCTCACAAACCTCAACAATTTCCTTTATGTCATCAAGTTCCAGCTCAGGATCGACGCCCTGAGAAAACATATTATACGCAATAGTAAGAATGTCAACATTTCCTGTGCGCTCACCATTACCAAGGAGAGTCCCCTCTACCCTGTCAGCGCCGGCCAGGAGACCAAGCTCTGTAATTGCAACGCCCGTACCTCTGTCATTATGTGGGTGAATAGAAAGAATGACATTATCTCTATCCTTAAAATGTGTGCTCATCCATTCAATCTGGTCTGCATACACATTCGGAGTATTCATCTCGACTGTTGCCGGGAGATTAAAAATAATAGGATATGGTGTGGCATTATTCCATGTCTCCTGAACCGCTGTACAAATATCCAATGCGAAATCAACCTCAGTACCTGTAAAAGACTCCGGAGAATACTCAAGCTGAAGATTGCCATTAAACCTATCGAGACGGTCTTTTACCATCTGTGTACCGGCCTTTGCGATATCGATAATCTCCTCACGGCTGGCGTTGAATACAACATCTCGTTGTAAAGTAGATGTCGAATTATAAATATGAAAAACAACATTCTTGATTCCCTGAATAGCCTCAAACGTGCGATCAATCAATTCCTCACGGCACTGACTCAACACCTGAACCTTGACATCATCAGGGATTCTGTTTTCCTTTACAAGCTTTCTTAAAAAATCAAATTCTATCTGGCTTGCTGCAGGAAATCCAATCTCGATTTCCTTGAAACCCAGTTTGATTAGGAGGTTGAATAACTCCATTTTCTCGTCAACACTCATCGGTTCAACGAGAGCCTGGTTGCCATCTCTGAGATCTACTGAGCACCATATTGGTGCCTTTTCAATCTGCTTGTTAGGCCATGTACGCTCCGGAAAATCCAGTACCGGATTTTTCTTGTATCTCTTGTAGTTCAACATTATTCTTCCTCCTAGTAAGTATTAATTGTTATAAAAAATGCTACGGTCATAGCAAAGTTATTCCCCTAAGCCGCTTTCGATTTCTTTTACTACCTTTTTGAGAGCCTCATCCTCGTCATCCCCCTCACAGAAAACCACGATCTGCTGACCAGTCTTGACGCATGCGCCAAGTACACTGAGAACTGATTTTGCATTGGCCTCGTAATTATTATCTGTTTTGAAAGTAACCTTGCTGCTAAACTGCATAGCTGTCTCGCAGAGAACCCCCGCCGGGCGAAGATGCAAACCTGTAGCATTGGTAATCGTTACTGCCTTTGATACCATTTATTCCTCCATTGCAATATTCCGCAACGAAATATGCATCTATAATATAGTTTTTGTAATTAGCTCGGCCAATTCTCTGGCGTCCTTTTCTATCTCGGACTGATTCTTGCCTTCTATCATAACTCTGACAAGGGGCTCAGTGCCGGACGGACGTATGAGGACACGGCCCTCACCGGCGAATTTCTCGCCAAGAGCCTCGATAGCAGCAGCTATCTCAGGATACTCCATATAGCTCTCCTTCTTATGGTTAGGGACCTTAGCATTAACAAGAGCCTGTGGAAGTACCTCCATGATCGATGCAAGCGCTGACAATGGCTTGCCGGTATCAACCATTACCTGCAGTAGATGAAGCGCTGAAAGCAATCCATCACCTGTAGTATTATCATCAAGGAAAATTACATGGCCAGACTGCTCACCACCGATATTGTATCCGTTTGCAAGCATATTCTCGAGGACGTATCTGTCGCCTACCTTGGTAGACTCGACATTAATATCCTGCTCCTTTGCCATAAGAGTGAAGCCAAGATTAGTCATCACTGTAACAACGCAAGTATTCTTCTTGAGTGTGCCCTTGTCCTTCATATACTTAGAACAGATTGCCATAACCTGGTCACCGTCAACGAGATGTCCCTTTTCATCGACGGCAAGCATTCTATCGGCATCACCGTCAAACGCCAAACCAACCTGGGCGTTCTCAGCAACCACGCGAGCCTTAAGCTCGTCCATGTGTGTACTACCGCAATTGCTATTAATATTTGTTCCATCAGGATTATTGTGAATTGTAATCAGCTCAGCACCCATCTCAGAGAGGCAGGCAACAGAAGTGCGATAAGAAGCTCCCTCCGCACAATCAATAACAACCTTGAGACCGTGTAAATCAATTGGCACTGTCTTCTTAAGGAAATCAACATATTCTCTTCCAAGATCAAATCTGTAATCTATCTTGCCTATCTCAGCTCCTGTAGGAAGAGATACTCCCGCCATATTACTCTCGATAAGCGCCTGAATCTCATCCTCGAGTGCATCAGATAGCTTGAATCCATCACCGTTGAAAAACTTGATTCCATTGAATTCCATAGGATTGTGGCTGGCAGAAATAACTACTCCTGCGTCAACCTTGTGCTTGCGTGTAAGATATGCAATAGCTGGTGTAGGAAGTACACCTGCATAGACTGCATTGGCGCCAACCGAACATATTCCACTCATGAGAGCCGATGCCAGCATGGTGCCCGATATACGTGTATCACAACCGACTATAATTGTCGGCTGATGGCTAGCCTCCTTTGTAAGTACATAAGCGCCCGCCTGGCCCAACTGTTTTGCAAGCTCTATTGTAAGCTCTGAGCCGGCTACGCCTCTAACTCCATCTGTTCCAAATAAACGTCCCATATTACTCCTCTGAATCCGTTGAGGTACTGCTTGATGCAGATGAATCCTCAGTAATTGTAATTGTCACCGATGTGTTTTGAATGGTGACTCCATCTATATTTGAAAATACAGCAACAACGTTTTGCTTCTCGCCTGCGGTCAGTCCCGAACAATCTATATAGCCCGTAACATCGCTTGCAGAAATAGCTGCTATATCCTCCGATGTACCAAATATGCTGACAGTAATGGTAGAATCGTCAAGCTCGGCTGTCAATCCGCTATCGAGATTTGTAAATTCGATATTGGATGCAGGAATCGTCAATGTAGATGACTCCTCACCTGCCATAGTAACGTATATCGTCACCTTGGAAGACGACTCATCTGCCAGGCTTACGCCTGTAGGCAGATAAGATGTTATATCTACTGTCGTCGTAAATGAGCCCGTCAAATCCGAAAGATTAATTACTGATTCCGGTATGGTAATTGACGTGACGTCATTTAATGCAGAATCCTCTCCCTTAATCATTACCGAAGCAGGATTGGTCGTTATCTCTCCTAATGTAAGATCAGAAGAAAGTGTACCACTGGTCTTAACAACAATATCCGCACTCTTAACACTGACAAAGTCCACACTTACGCTGACAGATGAAACAGATAACGTCAGCTCTGTAGAATCAACCTCGTCACCATTTGCATCATACAAAACAGGAATAACATTCTCAGTAAAATCGGTAGCGCAATCAGTAACATCACATAATGCCTTTACATAAGATATTGTAGAAACGATATCCTCGGGGCCCGTAACAGTAACTACGGTAGGACTGCACTCAATCGTGTCGACCTCCACGCCAGTTGCCGGTGTACCGGTAGCCTCGGCCGTAATGACAAATTTACTGGTAGCCTCATCCTCTATAACCACATACAGATAATTCTGCTTACTGGAAATCGTAATATAATTGGCGTACGACTTGGCAGTGATTGTAACTGGGATGCGCTCGTCGCTCTCCAGATAATTCATATCAGCTACGGCGCTAAAATCCGATGGAGATAATTTCTCGATTATTGATCGCTTGGCTGTAACTCTAAAGCTGACAGTGTTGACACCATCCTTTATCTCATATAGCTTACCTGCACTCTTTAGCACATCCTCATTCGTAACTGTAACTACGGCTGTAAAAGTCCTTGTCTGCGTCGGGTCGTCAATGTTGACCACAACAAGCCACAGGAAAAACGCAAATACAAGTGCAAGAAGCTTTAATCCCCAGTCCTTCGTGAGGGCTTTCTTTAAATTCTGTCTCATAGCTTGCCCTCCTTTTCAAATCCCTCAGTGCCCTCCTCAGGCTCCTCCGGATTCTGTATGCGCTTTAACTCCTCGATTAACTCGTCCTCCTTGACATCTCGAACTATACGGCCCTCCTTAGCATAGGAGACAGAGCCGGTCTCCTCCGAAACAACGATTGTCAAAGAATCCGATACCTCGCTGATACCTACGGCTGCGCGATGTCTTGTACCCAAATCCTTGGATAGCGCCATATTATCAGATAAAGGTAAATAGCAGGTAGCCGATACCACTCGATCACCCCTAACAATGACCGCACCGTCGTGTAGAGGTGTATTCTTCTCAAAAATATTGATCAACAGCTGCCTGGTAACCAGGGCATCAAGGCTGATACCCGTACGCTCAAACTCTGTCAGCTGCATATCCTTCTCAACGACAATAAGGGCACCGGTTTTCACCGCGCCCATTTCATAACATGCAGAAACCATACCTGTAATTGTGGAGTCGTCGAACTTCTTGGAATTGCCTTTGAGGACTGTCCACGAAAACAGAGATGATATCTTTCTACGACCAATCTGCTCCAAGGCTCGTCTAAGCTCAGGCTGGAAAACCACTATCAAAACAGTAACCGCAACAGAGACCAGCTTCTCACCCAACCATAGAATCGTATTCATCTGGAAAAGCGCCGCCACAAGGAAAAACGCCATAATAAATATGACCCCTCGTATCAATATCCAAACTCTGCTGTTCTTAACCCATGTCAGCAGGTGGTACATAAAATATGCAATTATTAAAATCTCGATTACATCAGTGATGGAAACATCTGGAATATTTACATTGAAATAATCATCAATGAAGGCATCTACTGTGTTAACAAAATCAGCCAATTATATCTCCTTAGAATGTTTTTACTTCTTTGTCTTCCTCTACAATGCGAATCTTGGGCACAGCTGTGACATAGTAGTAATAATCATCATCCTCAAACTGTACCTTCTCGATACGGGAGTAATCCAAATCAAGTATAAAGTAATTCAGTATAAAGCCGACTATAAACACCAAGATATTTCCAATGATAAGACTCGGAACCTCGGTGCGCTGACTGGTGATAATCAATCCGGTCAGCATAATTATAAACTCAATCAAAACCCCCGCCGCGTCAGCTACAATCCAAGACATACGAATGCTTGCCGAACGCAGAAAATATACAACAAGGAACATCGCTACCATTGCGACAATGAAGAAATAAAACATCTTTGCCTGCAGCATCTGCTCCTTAAGTAATGCAAAAACAGAAACCTCCGAAGTCACATCAAGAATTGCTGCTGCATTATTCTTGATGATATGAAGGTAATACGCCAATACAGAACCCCAGATAACACCGGCAAGCTCATTAATATTGGACATAAGCCCTGCGCCCAAAGACATGATATACGGCGCCTTAAAAGAATAACAAATAGGTACCGCAACCATATTGTACGTATTCTTGCTATGAAAATATGCACAAATAAGATAGCCAATCAGATACAATCCTGCACCTACAACAGCCACCTCGGTGCTAAGGCTAGCCAGATCAATAATAAGCACAACGGCAAGAACAAGCGACACGCCCTGCATCGGAAAAAAAGCGCACACAAAAGCCATAATAAGTGATACCCAAATATTGCTGACGGTCTTCTGGTATCCAAAATTGCTGCGAATGGCAAGCAGTCCTATAAGCGCTACCAGCCCATGCCATATTTTTATAAAAAGCATCTCCTTTGAGAGCACGTAACGTCTAATTCCGTCTCGTAAGTTAATAAAAGCGTTCATTTATCTATCCTCTAAATTTGCTATTACATCCCTTGCCATGATAGGCTTGGTCTGCTGCTCCTCATCCTCATACATCCTGTTGAGCTTGACGTATTGATTAGCCAGTTCTTTGATGAGGCGTTTGCCTATTTTGTATTTCTTTGCAGCCCTGCTGCGGGTGTTATGAACATGCATGATTATGTACGCCGCATAAAGCAGTAATCCCACAAGAGCTATTAAAAGGATGTACATAGTGGTCAGATTCTCGATGACACTGCCCACAAGGTATAAAACAACAAGAGCATATATCACTCCATAGAAAACTGTACCGGCGAGAAATCCACCCCAACCGTGGAGCGCCACGTATTCCTTTTTTGAGTATTTGAGCATAGGCTGATACTCCGGGCCAAGCTCTTTCTCAAAAATGGCCATCATCGTCATATGCTTCACGCGTTCCTCGTTAATCATAGATGTCCTCGCATTAAATAAAATTTCACAGTCATACAGGGTAAGTATAGCATACTTAGAGTCCAAAATAAAATACCTACCGTAATTGGCAGGTATTTTAAAATCAATCTTATTTTGAAATGAATCTCATCTTGTTTGTCTCTTTCTGTTTCGGCTTTGGTGGCTCCGGTGCAGGCGGCTTGTCGATGGCATCATTTAGTGCATTGCCAAGCTTATTCCTACAGGCATCACAATACTTTCCGGTCTTGATTATTGCGCCACAATTCTCACACTCGATACCTATTGGAGAATCATCCGAAAACTGCAATCTCTCCTCGCGAATCCATTGGCGAATCTGATTGGTAGATACCTCATTGTCATCAGATATCTCCTGTATACTCTTGTGAGGATTTTCCCGAATATAATCCTTTACCTGGGCGAACTTCTTCTCCGACTCCTCTCGACAAGCCGGACAGATATTCTGTCCTCCCAGATAATTGAATAATCTACCGCAATTACGACAGTTACGCACATCCATGAAAAATCCCCTCCTCTACTCAGGTAATGAGGCCGCTCATCAAAAATTGCCTTCTATAACAGGCTCATCGATCGCCTCTCCGGTGCATACGCACAATCCATAAACTTCCTTTATTCCCCCGGTCTTTAACAATTCTGCAACTGTATCCATCGTTGTACCTGTTGTGTATATATCATCAACTAACAGTACTTTTCTAAATTGTACAACATTTTCCGAAAGTTTAAAAGCAGTTCGCAGATTTTTCACTCTTTCGCGCGCATTTAACTGCTTCATTGGTGCTGTGTCACAGTCTCGTCTGACAATTTCATTTAAAACCGGAATCCCTGTCTCTGATGATAGTGCCCTAGCATATACCTCAGCCTGATTATACCCTCGCTTGCGTTGCTTGGGCAAATACATAGGGATAGGTATAATCATCTCTACACCGATTTTCCTTATCCACGATCCGTACATTTTCACAGTCTGACTGGCAAATATCCTGCCATAACATCGTCTGTTACTATATTTGAATTTGTACATTGCAGGCTTCATCGCTCCGGAATACCTGTACACCGATTTAGCCTGATCAAAATAATGGGTTTTCTTTCGACAATCCTGACAGAACTCAATAGTATCACCGGAAACAGTGCTACCACATTTCATGCAGGTGTTCCTGCCAACCAGTCTGATTTTCTTTTGACATTTAAAACAAAAACCCACCTCATGCTCGGCTGAAGAAAGAATTTTATCACAGCCCGGACACGTGGGTGGGTATAACAATTCTATTAATTTCAAATTTTTATAACTCCTCGTATATTGCATCTATCCGATTAAGATATTCAGCAATATTATCAAATTCCTCTGCTCTTGTAATCGCCCCGGAAGATTTATTACTGTATACTGATTCATCGGTTGTAAGCTCTGTCAATGCATCTATATATTCTGCGTTAGATCTGCATATATAACCACAGGAATCATCAACAATATCCGACAACCCTCCAACTCCCGAGCACACCACAGGCACACCAAGACTCATTGCCTCAAGTGCAGCCAGGCCAAAGCCCTCAAAAATCGACGGCATCAAAAGAATACGGGTATTTTTCATAAACTTGTATACATTATCCTGGAATCCCTCGAATGAGAAATACCTGTCTAGATTATTGCCCGAAACATATTCCATCGCCTCCGGCAAAAGCTCCCCGGCACCTACCATACGCACCTTTATATCGGCATCATCCGGTAGAGTGTCTATATATCTTTTGGCTATATCTATTGCGCCAAGCGGATTCTTAGCCTCATTGAATCGACCGACGTAAAGAATATCACTTTTTAAATCATCTCCATCATCTATTTCCGCCTTGCTCCTGACAAGCTCGGATGAAAATGGATTGCCAAGAACTGTAACAGGACAGGTTAATCTATCTTTGTAACAATATTCTCCAATGACTGCATCTGAAACAGCTACAATCCGGCTGAAATATCTGCTCGCATACAGGTAAGAAACAGACTTGGGATGAAATCTGTTTTTGAGCCAAAGCGGGTTGCAGTGAATATGCGAAATCAACGGAACACGCCCTTTCAACGCCAATCCACAGAGCACTCCAGCGGTAAAATCATGTGCCTGAACTATATCAGGATGTAAATCATCAACAGCGTCTCTTATAGCTGATACAGTAAGCTTGTCGATACCTCTATAACAATCATACAATCCTAGGGATTTCAGCTTGTCCTCAATTGGGCCGTGAGGCGCCATATAAACAAACTGCCTGCTATCGCTCAGCCCCTTTATAATCTGACACACAACATTCTCTGCGCCGGAATAAATATTTGATTTGATTACATGTAAAATCATAAACCGTCCTAAATATTACTCCTCTGTTGCTACATATCTGGTAGTCTTGCTACCGTACTCATAGGTCTCGAAAAACTCGTTAAACTCGCTAAATGACTTTGGAAACTCCTGTCCGAATAGCTGTGCCGTATCGCCTTTATATAACTTTTGCATTACATCAGTATCTGCATAGGTTATCTTGATGGTAGAAATATCACTACCGTTGAATACCTTTACAGCCTTTTTGCCTGCAGAATACCCCTGATCATATGGGTCTGAGAAAAGTGTAACATACGCACTCTGACCAACAGTAGTATCGCCTGCAACAGTAACCACACCGTTCTCATTTGCAAGCGATGTAATGGTATCCATCTGGTCAGTCAGCATGCTACCATACGGAATATAAATAGCCGAGCACTCATCACAAACCTGCTGAATTCTTTCATCTAATGTAAGATCGGTAATTATCGAATCAGATGCAGTATCAGAAGACGCACTTGTGTCAACATCCTCAGAATCAGTAGACTCATCATTAGTATCATCGACTGATTCCTCATCCGAATCATCAGCATCCTCGGTAACAACCTTTCCGCTGGTCCAATACTGGGACACAGCTGCCACTCTAGTGGATGATGGAGAATTGATTCCATCGCTATTAGAGCCACTTTCCTCACCAATAGAAACCACATCGTTATCCATGCCTTCTTTGGCTGATGCCGCTACATATTTGTTAGGCGAAAGAGCCTCTGAGCTATCGCTCTCCTCTTCCTCAATAGCTGTATCGCTGGCAGGAATAATATATTCCTTCCATGGAATACCTGCCTGGTCCAAATAAGTCTCGAAAATTTCATTCTGATATATTGAATCAGTATCCTCAGGAGAGAATAATAATCCGACTGCCTGCAAATCATCAGTCGCCTCTATCATAAGAGAAACCTGGTCGACAATAGATGGCTTACTGCTGACACCGGTAACATTCATGCCCGTCGTCCTATCCCACGAGCTGCCGTCAGTAGATACGATTCTAAGTGTCCCCTTGAAATCAACAACACCCGTAGCAACGATTGGTATAGTATCTGTCGCAGTAGTCGCTGACAAAAGCATCTTCTTGCCTGTCGTAAAAATCAAATCAGGCTCAGCCTCAACTGCCTGCGATGCGACCTCATCCGTGTTCGTATCATCATCTGTTGAAATAACGGTAACGGTCACGCCATCTCCGAGATAATCTGATAACGCATCAGAAAACCCCTCAAGGAAATACTGACTATCAATTACATCACTATCAACACAAGCAACAACATTATAAGTAACAGTCTCCTCTTCCTCCTGACCAGTACCGTCATCGGATGTGTCATCGGAACTACTTTTACCGCATCCAACAACAGAGAATGCAAGGCCAAAAACAAGAAGCAGACTAAGTAATCTCTTTTTCATCTTATTTTATACTCCAATTATTTCGCATTTTAATTCGATACTAAATTTTAATTTCAAACAGTAAATAAGTCAAATATTTTTCCTCGCATGTATAATCAAGAAAGAGTTTTGCTTTGCAAAATGTAAACAGTGCGAGCCGGCAATTGCTGCAAGCAATTAACTTCTACTGTCGGCGAGACACCTCTTACAAGCGTAGCTTGTTTTTTACTTTATAAGAATTACAAAGTAATTTCCTAGTTAAAGTAAAAAAGCGCTCCGGGCCATACATACCCGAAGCGCCTACTATAAGTTCATTATTGTTTAAAGTTGTCAGTGATTATCAATTGATTAGTCATCGTATGATGAAACAGTGATTGTGTATGAACTTGTACCCTCTACATATACTGTTCCGTCTGTACCTACAATTGATACTGTATTGCCATCTTCATCTACGATGGTACCGTTGTTTGTAAGTGATGTAAGAACTGAATCGCCTGTTACAATCCATTTTGATGTTGAGTCGATTGTAAGATTAGCGTAGCCATCTCCACCATCACCTGCACATGATTCGTCATCGATGAATGCACCTGTAAGAACAGATCCATCACTCATAGTAAAATCAAGTGTTGAGATTGAATCCCAGATTACATCACCTTCCATTTCCTGATTTACAGCTGTAAATGTAGTCTGAGCTCCATTAGCTCCCGATGAGCCCCAACCTCTCTGGTTGTTATTGCCTGTTACCTTTAGGAAGAAATCGTTGTCGTCAGCGTAGGTTATGTCTACATTCTCAAGATAGAATGTTGACTCTGTATTTGTTGTGTAGAACATACCACCATTCTTGGCAGTGATTGATCCACCTGTCATGCTAAATGTTGAATTACCAACCTCTGAATCACCGGACATTGACTGATAGAGAATGATATTCCAGTCACAATCGTTCTGATCATTTGTTGGCATATTACCTGTCAAATCACAGTCAGTGAGTGTAAGTGAGTTGAGTCCCTCGATACATACTGCCTCTGCACCGTTTGCTGTAAGTGTTGCATTTGAAATAGTAATATCTGCTGTACAATATACTGCAGGAGAACCTGAACCATTAGATGTGTATGTACCACCATCTACAACCATTGTTCCGCCGCCTCTGTCTGAACGAATAGCTGCTGCAGAGCCACCGTATGTAGTAATTGTATTGTCATTTGCATAAAGAGTTCCACCACCTGCTACATGGATTCCGCCTGATGTATCCTGCTGTGTAGTAATTGTACAGTTATTCACATATGCAACGCCATCACCATACGCATATACACCGGCTCCACCTGCTGCATCAGATTCAATTGTTGAATCCTCAACAGTGAGTGTTCCGCCTGTTGTAAGCAAAGTAGCGCCAACTCCATAAAAGCTAGAATTGTCGCCGCCGGTGCTGTCATCTGAAGTTCTTGTAATAGTTGAATCTGTAACTGTTACGTCTCCGTCTGTTACGAGAATCGCATTTTCATCAGTGCCTGTAGAGGCGATTGTCTCGCCCTCTACAGTTGCATCATCTGAATACTCATACAAAGCTGTATAAGTAATATCTGCTGCTGATGTCATGTTTCCGCCACCCATGGCTGAATCCATTCCACCGAGAATTTCTACTGACTCTACGTTGCCGTCTGCATCAAATGTTACAGCAACCTGTGCTCCTACAGAAATGCTATCAAGTGAAAGCTCTGTAGCATCACCACCCATATCAGAAGGTGCCTCGCCATCGCCTGATGGTGCCTCGCCATCATCACTTGGCTTGTCGCCCATATCTGAAGGTGCCTCTGAATCGTCTGTTGTAGCCTCGTCTGTTGTAGCCTCGTCTGACAACTCATCTGTTGTCTCTTCGTCTGATGTCTCCTCTGTAGTATCAGCATCATCTGATGTTGTATCTGTGCTTTCCTCAGCTGCAGCATCATCCGGCTTCTCAGGAGCCTCGCCGTCGTCTGATGGTGCCTGTCCGTCATCTGATGGAGCCTCACCATCACCTGAAGGTGCTTCGCCATCGCTTGATGGCTGCTCGCCACCTCCTGCCATACTCATTGAGTATGTTGTATCATCGGTTACAGTGATGTCAGCCGACTCATCACCTAATGTAATTTCTCCGGTGTCTTCATCGTAAGTGCCAACAGTGATTGTAAATCCTGAATCACTTACCGCCGTAACCTCTCCATAAATTGTCTCACTTGCATAAGATGTGGTCGACTCAGAACCACATGCGATTAATGATCCGCAAATCATTGCGGCCGTCATCATTAATGCCGTAAGTCTTTTCTTCATTATTTTCTGTCCTCCTAATTTTTTACGAAGTCTTATGTCCATCAAGTGTGTCGCATTCTGACTTCCAATTCGCTTCGACAGATTGTATTTTCGTACTCCAATGTGAACAATCCAGAGTTTATTATGTGAACTTACCATGAAGATTCTTTTAATATTTCGTGTGTTAGACTTTTAACCTACTTGGAACGTTATATTTTCACCTTCTTTATTCAGTCTATTAAATGTATAATGTTGTCGGAAAACTTTTTATTATTTTACTACTTGTCAAACTTCTTGACATGTGGTACTATGATAGTAACTATAAGTATCGATATCTATGTCCCGCGTTAGACAAAGGATTGTCGAAGGCACTATTTTCAAGGAAGAAAGGAGGGGACGTCTCATGGCACGCATTGATGCGGCTTATAACTACTTCATGTCTGTCTATGGCAAAGACATAGGCAATCGTTATGAGTCCCACAAAAAGAGCGAATTACGCGACACATACAATAGAATAGTCAAGGCCAATAAAGACTCTCCTCTCTACAAGTTTGACGATTCAGAGGACATCGGTCAATTTGCCATCGACATCAAGGAGCACGCCAATGCAATGTCTCTTTCAGTATCCAATCTGTCTACCGACACCGGTGACATTGAATCAATACTGGACAAGCGCGTGGCATTCACCTCAGATAGGGATGCTGTGGATGTGCTTTATGTCGGCGACAATGACGGCAGTTCTGACGAGTTTACCGTAGAGGTCGATTCACTGGCTACTCCGCAGGTCAACGTCGGCAATTACCTCAATCCTAATGCCAGGGATTTCGAGGAGGGCCAATATTCATTTGATCTGGATACAAGGAATCACTCATACGAGTTCCAATACAATGTCAACAAGGGCGAGACTGACCTAGACATACAGCGCAAAGTCATCCGTCTGATTAATAGCAGTGATGTAGGGCTTAGTGCACAGCTTGTTAGCAATGACAGCGGTGCCAATGCTATTCAGATACAATCAAAGGCGACCGGTCTTGCGGAGGGCGAGAATTATATTTTCAATATTTCCTCAGGCACCGCATGGAATGAACTGAATACCCTTGGCATCCAGAATATGGTATCGCAGGCCAGCAATTCCAGCTTCAAGCTCAACGGAAATGAGCATACCTCATTATCCAATACATTTACTGTCAACAAATCCTTTGAGCTAATATTGAAAGACACTACGTCGTCTCCTGTCACCATAGGGCTTATGAATGATACCGAGGCGCTCTCGCAGGGTGTCAACCAGCTACTCGACAGCTACAACAGCATGCTCGATATCGGATTGAAATACAATGGAGCACATCAGAATCGCACCTTGTACAATGAGATTTCGGCTATATCTCGAGGAATGAGCGATTCTCTTGGCTCAGTAGGAATATCCACCGATGGTGTTTCTCATATGTTCCTGGACAAGGATGAACTATCAGCGGCTATCAATTCCGGCGACAGAAGCAATGCATTCAACACACTCAACAATCTCAAGAATGCCATTGGCAATGCCGCCAACAGAGCATCGGTTAATCCTCTGGCGTACGTTGACAAAGCAATTGTAGAATACAAGAATCCAAATAAATCACTGGCTGCGCCGTATGCAAACAGTGCATACTCCGGCATGATGGTAAGCTACGACCTCTAGAAACAAAAAGTTATTTGTTACTAGAGGTCATTTGCTGTGAATAGTAATTTTTCAATCTATATCTTACCAAGTATTTCATTGATGCGCCTCTCGTAGGTGCATTCTTTTTTTACGAATTCGTAGCCGGCGGTGGCTATGGCGGTACGCTCATCGTCGTGAGCGAGATAATACTTTACCTTTTCTCGCAAATCATCCTCGCTGTAATAGCAAACTAGATGCTTTTCATTTTCAAATATAAGCGGTATCTCCGCCTGAAAATTTGTAAGCAAAAATCCCCCTGAGCCGAGCACATCATAGACGCGCAGTGGTACGCCGCTTTTGATATTGGGAATTGTCATATTCAGATTTATTTTGCTTTGATTGAAAACCTTTGGCATTTCTGCAAAATAATCTACACTACCTCTATAATTTACGCGCAACAAGTCATTAGAATTAGAATTGGTATAAAGGCTTACCTTATAATGCTTTGATAAATCTATCAATATACTGCGTCGCTGCTTTTGTGCTATTTTAAAACCTAGGGTAGTAACAGAAAATATCAGATTCAAATCCGACAGAGAATCCTCTGATTTTTCTAATTCAAAATAATTCTCAAGCTCCATAAGTATCTCAGGAGTTAGCATCCTATCAATGATATTTACGCCCTGCAAATCCTTCTGCGCTTCCATTGTCGCCTCAAAATATCCACGCAAATAATCCGGCAGAGTGTATTCCATTTTGTCGTAGGAATTCTTCTCGTAGAGAGAACCGACAAAGCTAATTTCATTCTCATAATTTGAGAGATCATCAGAATTCTTTAGTAGATAATCTATACGCTCAGTATTAACCGCAAGTGGCAAATGATAAACATTCTTCACTCCCATCCCGGCAAATTCTCTCACATTGGTGATGTCAAAAAGAAATATCCTGTTTACATCATTAAAAACTGACTGATGATACATGGATATCAGGGGATTATCGCAGCTCCAACACACATAAGGCAATCCATATTCCTGGCACACATTGGATATAAGTGGAAAATAATTGACCGTAAAAAAGAAATCAAAGGCTTCCTCCCTTATAATTGCCCTAAGTGAATCTGCAAATTCCTCATCCACATCATAATTAAGGAGGTCTTGATAAACCTCCTTAATCTCATATCCCATCCTAAAAAAAGTTTCTTTGATATCCCGATAGTTGTATGCTTTCCATCGGTACATTAAAATCTTTTTCATTCTAATAATGTGCTTACTCCATAGGTTTGCTTTAGTATACCCTCGAGCTGGGATTTGACAGAATCTGCCTCAGATTGATGCCCTGCAGCAACAAGGTCTTCTATCTGCTTTCTAAGGCCTGTCTCCAACTCATACATTTGGTGAAATTTGTCCGGATCATTTGCCTGCGCCTCGAGTGCTATTATCCTATCACCATATAAACGCGCCAGATTATTTATCGCTGAATCTGTAATATTACGGATTCCTAAGGCGTTCTTTAGTATATCAAGAGCCTTTTTGTGATCTATTTCCTCAACCTTGAAATAGTCAGTAAGCCAATTAGCAAGTCTACATTCTGTTGGTATAAAGTCAGTATCCGCCACATCCTCCATCCACTCTCTATGCAATTTGTCCCACTCATTGACCGTAGCAATATACTGTCTGAACAGACCTGCCAGCTCACTGTATCTACTCCACGGAACCTCTGTAACTGCCAACTTTTCAAGCATACGGACATCGATAAAAAGCCCCATCTCCTTCTCACCCTTTGTCGTTTTGAATGCCTTTTTCAAGTTGTCCAATTGCTCCATAGTGACAGACGCAAACATCTTCTCAATCTCAGCCTGCATAACATCTCTGAGTCCCGGGCGAACAAAGAATTTGTCCAGCACATCTCTGATTTCCTTTTTATATCCATTTTCCATGGATTTCTGAATCAGGGTAACAACGAACCCTTTATTGATTCGCACTACCTGAGTGTTCCATTTTATCTTGCGATAATAATGAACCACAGGACCATAATCGTTATTTCTAAGAGCACATGTAATACGATAGCAGTACATCATATTAATGTGCATATCATCAAAAACATCAGTTATAAATATGCCGCTTTCCAGAAACATCCGCGATTTATCCTGCGCCTTTTCATTTAGCTGATTGATATAAAACTCTGTTGCTTCAATACATTCATCATTCATGTCCTTTACAAACAGAGCCTTGGCTGCATATATAGAGAACTTTGCCTTGGCAAGGTCTGTGAGCATATCCGACTTTATATTTTCATGATAAAAATCTATCAGCTCATCTATTTGCTTCTTGCCCTCGTAAGCAATTGCAATTCCACAAACAAACGTACCATTATAATTACGCGCCTCCTCAACAGTATCTTTTAGCCTATCCACCATCTCCATTCCGTATTGGCAGATATCGATAAGCTCGTCATAATACTTGATTGCGCGATATTCCTGAGCCAGCTGATACGGCCAGCGCATTTCATCAGGGTCCTCCTCAATCATGTCCTTTAGCAACGGAATATTGCGCATTGAATGTCTGAAATTTTCCTCCGGATCCTTGTACACGTATCCAAAGTGTCCCGCATGGGCATCAAGGAAAACTGCATTCCCGTAGGAAGGCTCAATAAACTCATGGACCTTTCCCTTGAAATAAGTATGCGGCGTAACAGTACACAGGCGCACTACCTCAACGTCCTGATATTCAATGGCTTCAAAGTCCAAATAATTGCGCTGATAATATCCTCCAATGTTGTACTCCACACATTTAGGGTTATTAAAAAACTTAATCATGTCTGAGCAATCAAGGAAAAACTCGTCGTCGTCGATAAACAAAAACATCTTTCCATTGGCCTGATCCAGCTGGAAATTACGGGCTGCCGCAAAGTCATTAATCCAGGTGAATTCAAAAACCTCATCTGCGTATTTATCGACAATGGCTCTGGTCTCTGGACTACACCCTGTATCCACAACCTGAATTTCCGAATCTGTCGCATTCCTAAGCGGCATGAGAGATTTAAGACAACGCTCTGTAGTCTCAGCCCTGCCACAGCACAATAGTCCAATTGTCAGCATTTTTGTTTTGGGTTTATTATTCATATAATCACCAAAAGGCTCGCCATATAGCGAGCCTTACCTTTATATTAATATGTTCCGATAACAAGTGGTCGTGTCATCTCCGCTCCCTCATCAAGTGGGCCGGCGTTGTTCAAACACAAATCAATCAATCTGTTAATTTCTTTTGATACGATTCGTTTCTCACCGGGTGCATCAACAAGTCCTCTAAAATCGTAAACGTCTATACTCTTTATTTCTACTATCCTGTCCTCGATGTCTGTGAGAATCTTTGAGAGGATACCCTCTATGTCAAGCTTGTGGTCTATTACTAATTCTCTGTCATCAAGGTTCTCACTTATATCGTAAATCATGTTGCAGTAAGTTTCAAACTTTTCTACTATATCCGAATAATCCATTCCCATGGTCTCCAGATATTCGCCTAATACCAAGGCTTTCTGCTGGCACTCGATCAGTACTCTAAGGTCTGCGGCTTCATCTCCCGTTCCGCCATTTGCAAATCTAGCATTTGTTGCGTACAGTTCCAACACCATCGTTAACATCTTGTTGCGTGTAAAATATGCCATAAGCCTTACCCCTCTATACTATATAAATTTCTTTGACTTTCAAAAATCAAAGAAAAGATTTTTCAAAGTTACTATTTAGTTTTATTTAATTTGTCCCCACCTCGTTGATGAGGTGGGGACTTATATTATGCTGCTAATTTTAGATTACTGTAAGAGCTGAAGTACGCCCTGTGTAGCCTGATTTGCCTGAGCCAGCATTGACTGTCCAGCCTGCTGTAAGATATTGTTCTTGCTGTACTCAACCATTTCATCGGCCATATCTGTATCACGGATACGAGACTCTGCTGATTCTGTATTCTCAACTACGTTATCAAGGTTTGCGATAGAGTGCTCGAGTCTGTTCTGGATAGCACCAAGTTCTGCACGCTGTGCTGATACTCTCTGGATTGCATCTGCGATAGCATCTATTGCGTATGTAGCGATCTTGCCAGTTGCATCGGATACATTGATTCCTGCGATTCCGATTGACTTAGCATTCATAGCTTCGAGAGTAACATTAATCTTGTTTGTCATGGCTGCGTCTGCACCTACATGAAGGTTAAGTGTCAGAGCATTCTGGATGTTTACATTACCCTTTGTGATAGAGAAGCTAATTGTTGTAGAAGTCTGCGTCTCACCATCGATAGTCTTGGTAACTACTGCCTCTGTCCACTTGTACTCTCCAACTGCCTGCCAAGCCTTACCACCTGCTGCTGTCCATGTATCAACCTTTGCTGCGGAATCTGTTGCGCCGATTGAAGATGCTGATTTAAGCTCTATAGCTACCATCTTGTATGCTGCTGTTGCCTTAATAAGTGTAACATTAGCATCATCAATACCTGTAGTTGCATTATATGATGTAGAGAATCTTGTTACCTCATTACCATTGTATTTGATGGTAGATCCTGCTGTAATGAGCTTGCTAAGGTATGCATTTGTAACCTTTGCATTGGCGATATCTGTTCCTATATTATCTGCATTAATTGTGTATGTCTTGCCATCAATTGAAATTGTATCACCCGCTGTAAGATTCCATGTATTAGAATCCTTATTGTAATATTCTGTGATATGAAGAGCCTGTGCTGCCTCCCAGTTATCAGTTGCGCCGATTGTATACTGAGTTCCACCGATTGTATACTTTTCACCGGCCTCAAGAGACTCCATTGTAAATGTAGCTCTTGTTGTATTCTGTACCAATGTACCATCAAGACCTGCATCATGTGCATCGATGTACATTCTTCTAAGTCCTACATCACCTTTGAGAAGGTATGTCTCATTAAACTTTGTAGTAGAAGCGATACGATCGATTTCCTGTGTGAGCTGGTCAATTTCGTTTTGGATATCGTCACGATCTGATTCTGAGTTAGTTCCATTGGCTGCCTGTACTGCCAACTCATTCATTCTCTGAAGCATGTCGTGAACTTCTGTGAGGGCACCTTCAGCTGTCTGCACTGAAGATACACCGTCAGATGCGTTTGTAGAAGCCTGGCTCAAACCACGAATCTGCTTTCTCATCTTCTCAGAAATTGAAAGACCTGCTGCATCATCAGCTGCTCTATTAATTCTGTAACCAGAAGAAAGTTTCTCAGTGCTCTTTGACTGTCCGTCAGTTGTAATGTTCAATGTTCTTGAAGCATTAGCTGCCTGCATGTTGTGTTGTACTACCATAATAAATTCCTCCATGAGATTCTGCTGCATCCTTGTAGCATTTAAATCCGTTTTGATGATAGCCCAACATCCGTGTCTGGCCTTGGTTATTAAATTTGTTTTTTAAGATTCGAATTCGATATTTGTAAGGGAAATTGTTCCTTACACCTTATTTATCGAGACCTGTGGAAAAAACTTTACCCCTTTTTTGAAAATTTTTTCATTTTGTCTATTTTTTGTCATAAAATGTAGAAATCAAAAAAGCCGCCAATCCCTTGAATTTACTGGGTTTTGGCGACTTTACGATCTGTATAAAATATATCCAAAATTTTGTTAAATTTTCTGAAAATGTAGCAGGAATTTCCATATTTCCAGCCACTCTTCCTCGCGCTTACCTAGACTATGTGGAGTGGCTTAACTTATATATTACGCAATAAAACTATTTTTTCTTATCGAGGAACGCCGGATCGGCAGTAGAGGCAGGTGCCATCATGCTTTTATAATAGCTGCTAACCACATCACTACTCTTTTTGATTTCGCGAGCCTCCTTGCGGATATTGGCAAAACGTGTCTTGGCATATTCTTTATTCTTATATTCACTGGTTTCCACATCCGCTGTCAGCTCAGTAATTCGTCGAATTAAATCCTGCATCAGGCGAATCTCATCGGCATATGATTCTCTATCCTCATTGAGAATGTCCTTTACCTTATTAAACAGCTGCTCAAATCCATCATCCAATAGAACAATACGATCTATTAGCTCTGCCTTCATATTGATATTCTTCTCCAGATCATCCGGTGTGGAATTAGGATTCTGAAGTATTGCGGTCTGCTCCTTATTTCTTATAAGAAGTACTCGCAGGATATCCACCTTTTTCTCAAGGGACTCTCTAAGCATAATAATGTAATCCAAATTTGTCATAACCTCTCCTTTCAACCATGTCTGCTATTGTAAGAATAAATATTGCATCCTACACTCTTAAGCCAAATATACCTTAATCTTAAATAGAAACAGCCCCTCTACGAGGGGCTGCATGATAATTCAATTATCCGACACTTTTTGTCGCGTCTAACTTTTTACCATTGGCGGTTGATTTCATTACCTCTTTCCAGGTATCTCGCATTGTACGCAGATGCTTCAGCACCTCCTCGAGATTCTTGGCATCCTTGGTAATCATAGCATGTCTCAAGCAGCTCCTAAGATAAGTATACACTGCCTGAAAATCCTTTGCCACAGGATATTTTGTATCAAGAGTAATCTCGAACTCTTCGATTATCCTATCAACCTTCCTAATATTATTGTGGGCTTTTTCTATATCATTATTCTCACATGCAACGATAGCTATGTTACAAAACTTTATTGCTCCTTCATATAGCATCAGTGTAAGTTCCGCCGGTGATGCGGTAAGGATTCTGTTTTTTGCATAAGCATCATAACCATTCATTGGTGTCATAGGCTTGCCCCCTTGTTAATTCCTTTTAATACTTCTAGCCAAGCAATGATGAAAGCGAAGATGAGTTGCTCTGGAGAGTTGCCAGCGCCGACTCCATTGCGGAGAACTTCTTGTAATAAGCTTCCTCCATATCTTCCACCCTGGTTGTCCACGTTTTAATCAGATCTGTATAGCTTGAGTACTCAGATGCCATCTCCTTGTCGTTGTAAACCGTGTAAACAGATTTTACAGCCGAAGATTTCATCTTTGTATCCAATGCCGAATACAAACCACTGGTAACATTTTTCATGAAGTCGATTACCGCATCCGGATCCTCGGTAAGAGCCTTCAAAAGCTTATCAGTATTACCTGATGTATTGCTGTCCTCAGAATCACCATCAATATGATATGCGTAATTCTCATTATCGGCAGCATTTAATGTTCCCAATGTGTGTATACCAAACGTTGACCATGAATAGGTTGTTCCATTATAGTCATAGGTCCGCATCATCGATGTGGTCATTGTCGAAATCAGCGAACTGAGACTACTATCTCTGCGGAGCAATGAATCCTTTATCTTCTGCTCCCATTTCTCAATCTCAGTCTCTGACATCTCTGCCTTTTCATCATCGGTAAGAGGCTCATAGTCTGATGCAGATTCAGCGTTGTACAATTTCATCATCTCATTGATAACGCTATTGTAACTAGACAGAAATTCCTTTACCTTGTCATAAAGTCCGGTAACATCTGTAGATGTATTAAGAGTGATCGGCGAATCTGTATCTGTTTTCGCAAGGCACTCTATTGTCAATCCGTTTACCGTTATTGCACTTGATGATGAACTATACTCAATTCCGTTTAATTTGATTACGGAATCTTCACCATTAATCTTGGTTCCTCTAGGGTCGCTTGATAAATCAGCACTACCTGTAGTAGCTGCAGCCTCAACTCTGGTGTAAACCGCCGCCACAGCTTCCGTTGCATCAGTCTGAATCCAATCAAACGTAGATCCCATCACACTATTCACATAGGAAATAAAATCCTCATTGCTGTCTATCAATGACTGTGCCGTCTCTTTTTCCTCATCAGTCGCATTTGAATCCTGGAGAGTTACATATGCGTTATGAATACTAAAAATCTTGGATTGCAGACTGGACTTTGTTGCATCACCGTCAAACTCATCATCTGTATAGGTTGCATAGCTTTTGTCTGTCTCCATCCGGCTGATATCATCCTCTGTGACAAGTCCAAGAACAGAGAGTGCCTTTAGTCCTGCTACATTTGTGCCAAGCAATGAAAAATCATTGTCAACGCCGGATTCCTTGGCGCTTACAAAAATTCTTTTATTGCTCGAATCAAATGATGCAGTGATTCCTGCTTTATTTAATTTGGAAACAAACTGACCCACTGTAGTTGTGCTATCTACGGAAATACTTGTGGTTGTTCCACCTATTGTAGCATTGATAGTGCCGGTGTCCTTGTTTTCCTCAAACTCATAGCCCAAATCTGCCAGTGTAGTATCTTCGGTAACAGTACTGCCCAATTGTCCACTGGTAAGAAATCCCGTCTTCGCCAGATTTGTAATCTCAAGCGTCTGTGTGCCATTGATTGCAGATGCTCCCGCTGTAACCGATGCTTTTGTCGAATCTGAAACCGAGGTCTTTTTCAACGCATAATTCGAAGAATAACGAAGATTACCTACGCTTGTATACAAGCTGTATACCTTGCTATTCAAACTCTTCCAGGCGTCCTGTTTCCAGCTCAGCTTGGTCTGGGCTTTTACATATTTTTCTTTCTTGTAGCTATAGGCTGATACAAGTGCATCAACAATAGACTCTGTATCAAGACCTGATGCTAAGCCCGAAATTCTAATAGGCATATACTACCTCCTATCGTTTTTCATCAACCATTATTCCTGCTAATTCCCATGCCTTCGCAATGAGATCGAGGGTCTCCTCAGCCGGGAACTCCTTGATGACCTCCTTGGTCTCCTTATCAACCATCTTGATTGTTACACGGTTTGTACCCTCATGAATGCCGAAAACTGCCTCAGTATTACTATTTGCAGAATTAATTTTGCTGACAGCTTCCTTCAATGATGAGGTAACCTGAGAAGCCTCAGGAGCTTCCTGACCATCAGCATTGGCATTAGGGTTTCTGTATTCTGAATCACCTGACCTCAGTTCCTTGGCTGCGGTAGTGAAATCAACTGTTCCATTATCCCTTTGAACCGGTTGTGCTGGCGTAGTCATTCCTGAACTTCCCTGTCCCTGGTAGTTGCTTACTGCACTACTTACTTCGCCTATTTTCATTCCTTTCCACCTCCATGTGTTGAATTTCTAAAGTTTAATTTCTTTAGCAATTTTAAAAAATTATAGGTTTTTGATTTTCCTCAGAAAATCAAGAACCAGACAATACCAACATTTATCCGAAGGAGAAATGTTGTCCCGCAAGAATCCTGCTTTCTCAGGACCCGATTTCTCATTCTGATAAATCGGGGTAGTTACGATTATTGAAAAACTGATGTTTTTCAATAATCTAGACATATTACAGGAAATTACTAGTCTTCTAATTTGTTTATCGGAAGGGAGCGTGTGAAAGTTTATAGTTGAGTTGGAGAAAATAAAAAAATCGAGTAGATTGCATGTAGAATTTGTATAAAGTAGATCTTACATGTAGAAACATGAGCGATTAAACATGTAGAATTTTGAAATAGCAATTCTTACATGTAGAAATATTGGCATGTCGACATGTAAGATTCCAAAACATGAAAATTCACATGTTAAATTAAAGGAATAAAAGCATGTAAAATTCAAAATTACTTAATCATACATGCCGAGATTCAAATAAATCAACATGTAAAATATTATAATAGAATTTTCTACATGCTAAAGATCAGAAAAATTGACATGCAAAAATTAGAATATGTTTTCTTGCATGCTGAAAATTCATTTTATAGCATGTAAACCTATACTTTATTGTGATATTCCCAGCCACTCTTCCAAATGCTCCGTGCTCCCGGAGGGCACCTTCCATACTTTCGCTTAGGCAACCTACCGCTAACGCGGTACCTCCTAAGCTCAGCATGGT
>FLNY01005021.1_pt1 | contig 25336 bp, 18 predicted proteins | sample 1140381 | NCBI WGS metagenome assembly FLNY01 (sample SAMEA3878172, study PRJEB12797) | bioreactor metagenome | biome: Moose rumen | place: Sweden | collected 2011-10
GCGGCTTTATGCGGTATTAATCCATCTTTCGATGGGCTGTACCCCTCTGGAGGGCAGGTTACATACGCGTTACTCACCCGTGCGCCGGTCGCCACCCGAAGTGCTGCCCCTCGACTTGCATGTGTTAGGCCTGTCGCTAGCGTTCATCCTGAGCCAGGATCAAACTCTTCGTTGTAAGTTTTTTATGTTTAACCTTCAACTCAAAGTCCAAACCTGACTGCTATTCCATTGATTCATCCTTTATCAGGAATTGAACGGTAAAGCTCTTTCACCTTGCTCTACCCATTCTAATAGTACTACTTGCTATTCTGTATGTAATCAGTTTCAACTGTTCAAAGAACGTCGCTTTCTCAAAAAGGGAGAGAAAGCAAGTGCAAAGATAGAGCAAAAATTTGACATAACCAAATTTTCGCCAATCTTTTAACTTTGTTTAAGAAATAAAAGGTTCAAGACAATCATTTAAGACCCAAAACACGGAGTTTTGAGGTCAAAATGGCACTTGAAAATTGAAATAAATCCTCCTTTTTCTATAAAAGGTGGACGCTGAGGGATTCGAACCCCCGACCCTCTGCTTGTAAGGCAGACGCTCTGAACCAGCTGAGCTAAGCGTCCAAGTGAAATGATTTTACATTAGGGTCTTCTATTAATCGAGAATTTGAGAATTGTTGCAACAATTACAAGAGCCTCCCCCAAACCTCCCCCTGAAAGGAAGAGTCTATTGAAAGAAAGGGAAATTTCTCCAATTCTCGAATTCTTGATAAAAATTGGAATTAATAGATTTATCCTTTAGTAGTCCCTAGCAGAATCGAACTGCTCTTTAGAGAATGAAAATCTCTCGTCCTAACCGATAGACGAAGGGACCGGGAGTGGTACCTCTTGGAGTTGAACCAAGGACACATGGATTTTCAGTCCATTGCTCTACCACCTGAGCTAAGGTACCATAGAAGTACGGAGGATGAGACTCGAACTCACACAGCCAAACGGCCACTACCCCCTCAAAGTAGCGTGTCTACCAATTTCACCACCTCCGCATAGTTGTTGCGTACCCAGACCCGGGATCGAACCGGGATGGATTGCTCCACTGGTGTTTGAGACCAGCGCGTCTACCGATTCCGCCATCTGGGCGTTACTTTTCTGAGTTGAGCGGAAAACGGGACTCGGACCCGCGACCCCGACCTTGGCAAGGTCGTGCTCTACCAACTGAGCTATTTCCGCAAATGTTTGATTTCGCAAAAAGAAAGCGGTGCGTACGGGACTCGGACCCGTGACCTCCGCCGTGACAGGGCGGCATTCTAACCAACTGAACTAACGCACCGAAGTGACCCCGGAGGGGCTCGAACCCTCGACCCACTGATTAAGAGTCAGTTGCTCTACCAACTGAGCTACGGAGTCAAATAAACACCTTCCATTTTCATGGAAAGTGAAGATTTACTTCATCAAGTAACTTGAACCAATCAATCTTTCAAAGAACTTTTGGAATGATTTGTCATTCCGGAGAGCGGAAAACGGGACTCGGACCCGCGACCCCGACCTTGGCAAGGTCGTGCTCTACCAACTGAGCTATTTCCGCGTAGAGGAAAATAAATTCGTAGAGTGTGGGTGAAGATGGATTCGAACCACCGAAGTCGTAAGACAGCAGATTTACAGTCTGCCCCATTTGGCCACTCTGGTATTCACCCTGCCATATTTGCGCTCCAAGATGGGCTTGAACCAACGACCCCATGATTAACAGTCATGTGCTCTAACCAACTGAGCTATTGGAGCGAATTTTGCGGTTAAGCGGGTGCAAAGATAGGGGAAAGTTTTGAAACTACCAAATTTTTCTGCGAGTTTTTTTGAAAAAACTGCAAGTTTTGACAAAATAAGCCTCCAAAAAGACTATTTTTGGAAGTGGACATTGCAAAATTGACTTATTTTACGTATCTTTGCACCATGAAAGAACTGCTTTCCATCGTCACAATCTGCAAAAACAGTCGTGCAGGGTTGGAACGCACCCTCCGTTCGGTCATCGGCCAAAAGACGGATGAGGTGGAGTACATCGTCGTGGATGGCGGTTCGACCGACGGTTCGGCGGAACTCCTGAAGGAATACACCTTATATATAAATAAAGGGGTAAGCGAACCGGATAACGGCATCTATGATGCCATGAACAAAGGCATCGGGAGAAGCCAAGGCGAGTGGATTCTGTTTCTGAATGCCGGCGACATTTTGGTGAAAGATGCCGTTTCGACCTTCCTTGCGACCATCTCAAATCTTCAAAACACTCCTTATATTATATATGGTGACAGCTATGAGGGCGGAAAACTCATGCCCGCACGGGAACCCGCCTTTCTGAAGAGGCACATGCCGTGCTGCCATCAGGCCACCTTCTTCCGCAATACCGGGTTCCGTTATGACACAAGTTTCCGTCTGGCCGGTGACTACGCGCTGCTGCGCGACATCTGGGAGACTTGGGGAGACGAAGCTTTTCTACATATCCCCCATCCCATTGCAGAGTTCGACACCGCCGGTTTCTCCTCCACACACATTGTGCTGCAAAGGGAGGAATATCTGAGGGTTTATGACCGCTATGATGACCGAGGACTGTACTACACAGCCTTTAAGCTGCTGACCAAACTGCGGCTACCCATCCGCCTCCATTACGTCCTAAGAAAGTAGTTCCACAAAGAAATTAGGCGAAGAGCGATTACCTCTCAAGGCAAGCTCTCAATAATCTGATTCCACAGGTCGGCTTTGAGGGTTGCTACATCGGCATTAAGCGCCCTGGCAGCCAGTTTGCGGCGCGTATAGTTGATGGCCTGCGGCGTTTTGTGGACAATGTCGGCGATGGCCGATTGGGAGAATCCCATACGGATGAGCAGCGAGATGTTGCGTTCGTTATCGTCCATGAGGGCGACATGTGCGAGACGAGAGAGGAACCCGGGACTTTCACGTTGGTAGAACGAGTCTATCTGCTGCCAGATGGCGGCAGTGGCCTTGTGGTCGCGCAGCAGTGCGACATAAAAAGGCTCCCCAGTGAGTTGCATCCGTTCCCGGGTGAGATTTGAGACGGCTTGTTCGTATTGGGTATCATGTGCCTGGAGTTTCTCTTGGAGCACGGCTATTTGGTGCTGGCTCTCGACTTGCAGGGACTCGTAGCATTGCTCGGAATGCCGGCGCTGGAATTCCAGATTCTGAAGACGGCGAGCCACTTCCTCACGCTGCTGCTTGTTCCTATTATATATAATGTAAACAACCATAGCGAACACAATGAGCAGGGTTCCCACAATGAGGAGCAGAATTGTGCGCTGCATACCGGCCTTCTCCAACGAGGCCTGCTGAGCAGCTATCTTGCGTTCATTCTCGTAATTAGTTCGGATGCTCGCAATCTGTTCGCTCATACTCTCAATCACCCTTTGGTTCAAAGCCCTGCGATAGCTGTAAATATCTTGAATGACAGGCAAGTTCCCATTCTTTTTCCAAAGCTTATCTATAGAACATTCTTCTTTGAATCCATAAGCACACAGCTGGTCGTACTTCGTGCCTGACGCTATGATTTTGTCGGCGTACATTCTCGCGGAATCATACTGATGCAGACGAAAAGCGCCATAGGCTTCCACGATTAAAGTCTCTACTGACAGACGCTGCGACAGGCTGACGGGCTTATGCTCCATCAACACTGACGGAGTGATATGATAGAATTTCCGGACATAAAATGACTTACGCAGTTCCACCTGAATTCTCTGCGTTTCCTCCTGATTTCCGGCCGCAAGCGACAGTAGATAGCGGACTTCGTTGTTTATACTGTCACTGCAACGCGCATACAAAAGATAATTGGAGACAAGAGCGGCCGTATCATTTAGTGCCTTGTTGATTTCGATGGCCTTCCTGACCTCGGCACTGCCTTCATCCAGCATGCCTTGATTCACGCAGAACTGCGCCCGAAAAAAATGCTCCTTTGCGTCTTCGTGCAAGTCCGGCACGACATTTCCCTCCGATGTCTGATGACAGGAGGCCACAACTGTGAACACCAGAGAAATTTGCAACAATCTTTTCATTCTTGAAATTTTTGGTGCAAAGATAATGTTTTTTACAGTACTGTCCTAAAAAAGGACTTCAAAAAATATTCAAATTTTCAAGTTAATGCCAATTTGAATATTTTTTGAAGTGAAAAACTTTTATAAAAATCTTTATTTCTCTATCTTTGCCCCCGAATTGCATGCATGCTTCGCAGACCGACTGCTAAAAGGGGAAGTTTCCGAAAATCCAATAGAGTAGGAATAATTCAAGAATTTCAAAAGATGAGAAAACTCTTTATCATTAGTGTCTCCATGTTATTCTGCTTTTTCATGGGGGCGTATTGTCAAATTCAAATTATTTCAGACATGCCTCTAAACGAGTATGCCAAATTTCCGAAACAGGAATACAGGGGAATGAGTCAAATAAAATGCGTATATAAGCATATCGCAACTGACCCCCATCTTGACAATGAGCAGAGAACGGAATGTACAATGGAGATTGTACTGCTGAATGACTCGTGCAGCCTCACCCGAAACTATGGATGGTATCAAATAGATTCTGTCATAAATCAGAAAAACCGAAATCGAGTGAAATTCATGGAAGCATTGCAGTTGTCCAACACATACAAGCCTGGCAAAACGGGAGGAATTTATAAAGCCGGAAATATCGTCAAGGAGTTCGGTTCGATGTTTGGCACTCACTATTCTTATACGGAACACTTGCCAAATATCAACTGGCAATTGTATGACATCAGAAAGACCGTATGTGGCCACAAATGCCAAAAAGCTTTGGCGAATTATCGGGGAAGAGATTGGGAAGCATGGTACGCAGAGGACCTGCCATTTAGCAATGGGCCATATAAATTCAACGGCCTTCCCGGGTTGATTTTAGAGCTTTCCAGTTCAGACGGAGAACATCGGTATGTGGCGCAATTGGTAGAGTCGAGTGCAGAACATATTCTTGTTGATACAATCAGAGAAGTCTTTACAACCCGAGAAACATACTTCAAAACACTGATGAATTACAGAACCAATTCTTCGGGATATTTCAAGAAACTCACCTCATCGACCATTCAATTTCACAGGATGTTCTTCAACCCTGTTGAGAAAGATTTCAAATTTCTCAAACAGAATCCATGATATAAAATAATCAAATATAAAACAAAAGACGATTTTGAATAATTTCTCGCCGAGGCAACTTTATATTTTAAAGGTTGTCTATAAATTTTGTATAATTTGTTAATTGCCAAAACGTCGCCTAGAATGTAGGCAAGCGTTTGGCACTTGACTTTGGGTCTATCGATTATCGATGGCGATTTCCGCAACTGCCAAAACGTCGCCTAGATTCTAGGCAAGCTTTTGGCACTTGACTTTGGGTCTATCGATTATCGATGGCGATTTCCGCAACTGCCAAAACGTCGCCTAGATTCTGGGAAAGCTTTTGGCACTTGACTTTGGGTCCATCGGATACGGATGGAGGTTTCCGTAACTGCCAAAACGTTGCCTACAATTTAGGCAAGCTTTTGGCAATTTTGGAGGGAGCGACATTCTTACGGCCAATCTGCGGTTCCCTGCGGATAGCTCGACCCGAAGCTGCGGCTGAAAAGCGAACGGAGCGAGTAATAAGCGAGTTGACGTGGACATTTGGCACAACATCCATCGCACTCCAAGAGACAAGCCCCCGTGCTATGATATATCGCTCTTATGGGGCTTGCATGGCAGCCTCTCCACTGCCCGACAGCCTCTCCATAGCCCTCTTCTAAAGGAAAGGGAGCTGGAAGTCCGTCCGAGCGGGATGTTCGGTTATTCACCTTTTACCTCGCAATCACCATCTTCTTTCCGCCATGAATCATGAGACCGCGATACGTCTTGGGATCCACGCGGTGTCCTTCGAGGTTGTAGCAAGGCTGCTCTTCGTCTGCGGAGACCATCTCCACGGCTTCGATGGAATTGACCTCCGGCAAATCGGCAATTCGGAAACGATAGGTATCGAGATAATTCATGCGACGTTCAATCCAGTCGGAGAGCCATGAGAGTTCGGCTTTGAGGTCGAGTTTCAGACGGGCGATGTCGGTGTCATAGCTCCATTTCTTCTCCTCACGGGCGGCGGCTCCCGTAGTTTCGAAGCGGTCGATGTAGCGGGAGAAGCGTGCGATGAGGCTGTCGGTATGGAGCCATGTCTGTCGCAAATCGCGATAGCGATAGCGAATCGTGTCGTTGAAGCCCTTGACGTTCAGTTCCGAGACCCGGCGATAGATATTCCAGTCGCCATGTTCATTGTTGGTGATGTAGGTGCGATAGTCCTGTTCGGGTCGCATCAAGGCATTGTGATAATAAGCATCGCTCCACCGCTGTCCCATCACGGCATCCATGTCCCACACGCCGAAGGTGATGCGCGGGGACTCCTGGATGTCGTAGATGCCGTAGTAGAGGTTCTTGCCGTGGTTGTCGGTCGAGAGCATCACCTCAAGCAGGATGCAAAAGTCGAGAAAGACGGGATAGTCGAAATACTCCTCGAACTTCGCCTCGACCTCGGCATCCGAACCGGCGCAAATCAAGTTGACGGCATCGTAAAGCGGCTGCCAGAAGACAGGCTTCACATCGTCGATATCGGGATATTCGACAGCATAGTTACACCATTCCTCTCTGTAGCCATAGGAGGCTATCGAGGTTGCCTGACGGTTCGGAGTGGAATAGGACCGTACGTCTTTGTTGTGGCCCATAAACATCTCGTAGCTCCAGTCTTTGCCCTTGTAGAGGAATCCGTGGTGCGTCACGTTACCCGCAGCGTCGGTGGCATATTTCTTGAGTTTCATTTGTTTCCGGTCAACGCACTCCGTCAGGCAATAGATACCGCGATACTGGCCGTTGAGATAGAGTTCGACGAACTGTCCCCTTGTGCCGGACAGGGCTTTGGGCTCCTGCCCGAAATAGTAGGGTTTGTGGGCAAAGTCGTTCCAAAGGTCCGTCATCACGCGGTTGCGTACACGAATCATATCCACCTGACAGGCTTCCAGAATCCAATGGTTGTCGTTCCTCATCCCGAGAAACGAGGTCTCCAGTTTAGCTCCCTCCCCGTCGAGGAGTTTGACCGAATAGTTGCGTTTGTGTTTGTCGGCATTGTTGGTGATACCTCCGCGCCACTTGGCCTTCATGTGGAAAGTCTCGGCCTCGGCATCTGGATATTCTTTCACGGCAATCGTACCTTGGGCATAGTCATAACCGAAGGTTCCCGTGAGATATACTGCGGGGAGAGCATCCTCGCCAAGGGCACGGGTCGAAGCACAGACGAAGAGCAGCAAAAGAAACAACGGGTATCGTAACGTCATACTCAATAGGGTTTTGTGGCGCAAAGATACGGAAAAACGGCGAGATACCGGACGGAAAACCGAAAAAAACTGCAAAAAATTTCGTTATATTCGAATTATTGCGTATATTTGCAGCCAAGAAACCGTTAAAATGAGAATATTACTGATTGGAGAATACAGCAATGTGCATCATACCCTGGCCGAAGCTTTGCGCCGGCAAGGGCATGAAGTTTGGCTCGTTTCCGACGGTGACGGGTGGAAAGATTATCCCCGGGATGCCGACATTTCGCGCACGGCAGACGGCTGGAAAGGTTCATTGTGTTTGATTGGAAAGCTCGTCAAACTCCTCCCCCGAATGAAAGGCTGGGACGTTGTACAGCTCATCAATCCCGCCCCGCTCTACCTTACTCCGAAATGGAACCGATGGTTTTTCGGCTACCTGAAGCAGAACAACGGAAAGATTTCTTTGGGCTGTTACGGAGATGACTATACGGTGATGCAAGGCATGAAAAACGACCGATGGTTCGACTACACCGACCTCTGGGCCAACGGACAGGCGCTGGATTTCCCGCAGAATCGGATCCGCCTATCTCTCTGGCAGTCAGAAGAACGCCGCGAGCTGTGCCGGAAAGTGACCTCGGAGAGCGACTTTCTCATCCCCTGTCTCTACGAATACTGGAAAGTCTATAACACCATCGAAAACCGTTCCCGCCTGCATTACATCGGTCTTCCCGTTTCCGTCGGTACAGAGGACGGCATCCCCTTCTCTCCCAAAGGTATTGGCAGGAAAGTCAAGGTTCTTGTCGGCATCCAAAAGAGCCGGAGCATGACGAAAGGGACCGACAGGATGCTCCCCCTTCTGGAACGTTTGGCTGCGGAACATCCTGCCGAAATAGAACTGCAGAAAGCGGAGAATGTGCCATACGCCCGGTATCGGCAACTTCTGCAAGAAGCCGATGTCCTGGTCGATCAGCTCTACAGCTACACGCCCGCGATGAATGCTCTGGCGGCAATGGCAGCCGGCACTGTTGTCATTTCCGGCGGAGAAGAAGAATACTATCGGTTCATCGGAGAACCGGCACTGCGCCCTATCATCAACCTGCGGCCCGGAGACGACGAGGGAAACTGGGAAACCCTCTGCGAGACATTGTTGGACCGCGAAAAACTCCGGCAAATGTCACGGGAGAGCCGTGCCTTTGTGGGGAAGTATCACGATGCCGACCGAATTGCAGAGCAATATGTCGAGACCTGGACAGGAGCGGCTCAGCTGGAACCTAAACACACTCCGGCAATTTCTCCGGCGGGAGAACCCATTCACCTTGCAGCAGCCACCGATGCGGGCTATCTGAAATACTGCACAGCCATGCTGCTGTCGCTGGCCGACCATCACCGCGCAGAAAGGCTGGAGATACACCTGCTGACAAACGGTGTTTCGGACGAGGACAAACGCTATTTGGATAGTCTGATTGAAAACGTCCGACACCATATACATTATTATAATATAGCGGACACCCGCCTTGAAAGTCTGCCCCAAGGGAAAGAGAAATACATCTCGCGAATGACCTACAGCCGCCTGTTTTTGGGGGAGACATTGCCCGAAGAAATCGGGAAAGTCATCTATCTGGACTGCGACATCCTCATCGAAAGTTCACTGCGCCGCCTATGGGAGATTCCGATAGCGGGAAAACTGCTGGCGGCAGCGGAGGACCTCAACAGTGCCGACATAACCATCTACGGGCGGTTAGGCATTCTGCCACAGGAACACGTCTATTTCAACGCGGGCGTGTTGCTGCTCAACCTCCGCAAATGGCGTCAGGAAAATTGTCAGACGCGGGCGCTCGAAATCATTTCCCGTGCCGGCACGGGCGAAATCTCATTGGAGTACGGCGACCAGGATGTCCTGAACCTGTTGACCGTCGGACAGACAGAATATCTTCCTCTACGCTTTAACCTGCAGGACTTTCTGCTACGACAGAAAAAGCCGCCCCTTATGCGAGAAGCGGCTTTGAAAACCTGGGATAACGAAAGAGACCGTCCGGCAGTGATACATTTCACGTGGACATCCAAACCTTGGAGTTACCGCAGTTTCAATCCCTACGGAGAAAGATTTTGGGCCTATTTCGACCTCACCCGATGGAAAGGGGAACGGCCTGTATTCCGCCTCAAAGAAAGACTTTGGCGATGGGCCTACCGGATGGGAATCCGTATGAACCTTGTCAACCGTTATCACCCGTTATGAACAACCGGAGCCTATCTATCCAAGTCGGCAATGAGGTCGTCCAAGACCTGACGGAGATTGCTCTCCTGATTGAAATACGCTAACGTCTTTTCGTTAAATCCCTCACTCATGGCCAAAGGAATATCTTTGGCCTGTTCCATCATCTCCTGCCCGTGAGCGGTAAGGGAAACGATGACCTTGCGTCTGTCCGTTTTGTCCTGCCGTCGCACCAGAATCTTCTGCGCCTCCATACGCTGCAGAAGCGGCGTAATGGTATTGGTTTCAAGAAACAGACGTTTGGCAATATCGTTGACGGGCTGGTCGTCCTGTTCCCAAAGCACCATCAAGACCAGATACTGGGGATAGGTGATACCCAATTTGGCCAGAAGAGGCTGATAGTGCTTGGTTATCAGGCGCGAGACCGTGTAGAAACGGAAACAATACTGATTGTCGAGTTTGAGATGGTCGTAAATCATGCTTCAAAAGCATCAGGATACCGAGACCGGCGATTATAACAATTGATGAATATAAAATCTTAAAACATAAAATCGTCTTAAAGCTCGTTTGCGATATATTCATCCATCGCCTCGGGCGTAGCCGTAGGTTCGAAACGGCGAACCACCTTGCCTTCCTTGTTGATGAGAAACTTGGTGAAATTCCACTTGATGTCGGATTTCTTGTCGTAGTCGGGATCCTGTTTGCGGAGCATGCCGTCGAGCAGCGCCGACAGTTCATGACCTTCGTCCCAACCTGCAAAACCAGCCTGGCTCTTGAGCCACGTAAAGAGCGGGTCTTCGTTCTCGCCGTTCACATCGATTTTGGCATACATGGGGAAATTGACGCCATAGTTGAGCGAGCAGAACTCCTGAATCTCATCGTTCGTGCCGGGATCCTGACCCGCGAACTGGTTGCAGGGGAAACCTGCGATTACGAGACCCTTGTCCTGATATTTCTCCCAAAGAGCCTGCAGGCCCTGAAACTGGGGAGTAAAGCCGCACTTGCTGGCCGTGTTGACAACAAGGACAACTTTGCCCTTATACTGAGCGAGGCTCACATCCTCACCCTTTTTGTTCTTGACTGAGAAGTCGTACAATGTTTTTTCCATAACTTCTGGGTTTTGATTGTTTTGTTTTTTGTTTTGGTTACTTGTGCAGCTTGTAAAGCCGAACATTGACAATAAAATGCTTAAAAGGAAGAATCGTCCCATTATATTTTGTATTTTGTGTTGACGGTTTGTCTTTTTGGCACTGCAAAGATAAGGCAAAAATTTTATATCGCAAACGATTCGATTGAAAATCTTCAGAATTTTAAGTTTATTTTACATTGCAATTGGTCGCACGCGATGTTTTTGCAGATTTCTTAACAATTTATTGGCATAAAAAACGCGAGCGGAGGGTCCGTTCGCGTCTGTATGAAAGTCTGAAGCAACAGCGTTATCTTCTTCTGCGTCCGCCGAAATAGTCCCGGAGACCTTCGAGGTCGAAGCCCAACGAGAAGCGCAGCGTCTGGTCGAGAGCCGACTGCTGGGCTGTTGACAGCACATAACCGGCATCGATGTGGAAGACATTGAGCGTCACGCCTGCGCCGAACGTAAAGTATTTGCGGTCGCCTTTGTACTCGTTTTCATAATGATAGCCTGCGCGAAGGAAGAACCTGCGGTCGTAGGTGTACTCCAATCCGGCACCCCAGTTGATTTCATGCAATTCTTCGGTGAATCCTCCGGGCGCGTCGTTGAACGACTTGAAAATGCCCTTAATAGATGACATGTCGTAGTATTCCTGCTTGGCATCCTCCCAGGCCTGATTGTCGAGCTGGCCGTCCTCGTTATAGAACTGATAGGTCTGCGGGAAGGAGGGCACCAGGAGTTTGTTGGCATCGAAGTTGAGCGAGAGCAGGTTGTAGTCGTCGATGGGAAGGGTGAAGGAGGTACCGATACGCAGATTCGTGGGCAGGAACTGCTGGGTGGCACCGCCGTCGTAGGAAACCTTGGAGCCGATGTTCGAGATATTCAAACCCCAAGCCCACTGGCATTCGTTGGTTCCCACCATCGGATAAGCCGTATAGTAGGCTGCAATGTCGCCTGCGAAGGCGTTGGCCGGTTCCGAACCGTCGCCGTCATCGTAAGTCATGTCAGAACGGATGTAACGGAGCACGACGCCCATCGAGAAGTTCTCGGACAGCTTGCGCGAGTAGCCCACGTCAAAAGCCAACTCGTAGGGATTGATGACCTGAACGAGATTGCCCTCGGAGTTGTAAGCCTCCACCTCGCCCAAAGAGAAGTAGCGCAAGGAAGCCGAAACGGCCTGCAGGTCTTCGTAACCGAACTTCCAGTAGCCGGAAACGTAGCCGAGATTGATGCCCGACACTATTTTGCGGAGCCAGGGGGTATAGTTAATCGACAGACCTCCGCGCGAAAAAGCGAAAGCGTATTTGGCGGGATTCCAATACTGGGAAGCCTCGTCCGGTTCGGTCGCGGCACCGATGTCGCCCATCGAACCGCCGCGGGCATCGGGCGCAACAGCCAGCGAGATGGTTCCCGTCTGGATAGGATTGTACTGCTTGGCCATATCGGTTGTCGTTGTGGTCTCGGTCGATGTTTGGGCGAACGAGAGCGTCACTTGAAACAGCAGGACGAAGAATATGTTCAGGAATTTCTTCATTTTCAAAATCTTGTAACTTGAAACTTAAACTTGAATCTTGAAACTTGAAATCTTTGTATGCAGAGATAAAACGCAAAAAGTATTCATTTATTGCCCAACCACCATCAATAGCTTGGACTTTGACACAGAATCCGAGCCGTTTGACTTCAGATAAACCCTATAGACATAAAGACCGGGAGCCAATGTAAGGCCTGTCGAAGAAGCCAGCGACCACGTGGTGGACGATGCTCCGAGGAAAAGGGAACTCTCGTCGGCTGCCATACTGTTATTCAAATGGGTGGGGTTGTCGGCGGTCACAGGATAAACCACATCGGCCGAGGACACAGAAGCCTCGCCTTCCCACACCTTCGTGCCCGTTTGGCTCCACACCTGGATGGTCGTTGTCGTTTGGGACTCCGGACGGTTGTGCATCACACGGAAGGTGACCGCCTCTCCCACTTTCGCGGGATTGGGATAGACTTGACAAACCACTTCCTGCGGGGCATTTGCGGCACTCACGGTGAACTGGAACGTCGAGTCGGAATGGTTGTTCCATACGTCCCAGATGCGGAACGTCGCTTCGTAGGTGCCCTCGTCGAGTTGGGGTATCGAGAAACGGACGTTACCGGCCTTCGAATTGCCCGTAAAGGTGGTGAAGTAATTGTTCAGCACATATTGTACGGCCGTTGTATAGGACTTTGAAAGCGAACGTATGGTCAGCGAGATGTCGTGCCCCACACTGTTGCCTGTGGCATTGAAGCCCGAACTGTCGGCCACCTCGGCGAAGAAATAGGGGGTCACATTCACCACATCGCCGCTCTTGAAGTTCTGCTGGTTGAGGAACAGCGTCCTGATTGCGGGACCTGTCGTGTCGGTTTCTGCCGAAGTTCCCGCTTCCAGCACAAAGCGGTCAAAGTATCCCTGTCCTTCTTCCCCGTTTTCTCCGCAGGCATACAGGTTCAACAGTCCTGTCAAGTCCTTATAGGAAACGTCCTGCGGAACGACAAAAGAGAACTCAAATTCGCCATTCCGAATCACATCGCGGCCCGAGAACACTTTCCTGGTGCGTGTGGTGAACCGGAGGGGCTGGTTCGAAGCATCGGTTTGGTAAAGTCCTTTGTCGGCGGTCAGCGTATCGACGGCATCGTAGATGTTTGGATAGACCAGTCCCTGGAAGTCGGTATCGGTCTCGTCGGTTCCCGTCTTGAGCACACGTCCCTTCATCGTCACGCGCCGAAGCGTCGGGAGCGAGAAATTGCCGGTGTGCGAAGCCACTGTCTCTCCGTTGATGGCCGTCAGTTCCATCTCCTGTTCGGGGTAGGCCAGAGTCATTGCGGGGTCGCCAAGGAGGCAGAACGAAAGTTTGTTGGCATCGCTCGCCATCGCCACTTTGGCGGCTTTCATGATGTCTCCCAGCCGATAGCGCGTTCCGTCGTCAAAGCGGTTGAACAAATTTTCTATCAGATGGAGGTTGAGGCTTCGGTTCTGCTGGGCATAAACCACACGCGTCGTAGTAAACATCGCTGCCGCGCCTCCGTTGCTGTTCAGTATCAGGGCTTCGCCCATCGAGAGATTGTCGGCATCGTAACGTGACACATCGCATGTAGCCGTCACCCAAACGGGCAGATGTTTCATGTTCAGAGCCGACGCTTTGGCCGTGTACATGATGCGTTCGTTGGTGATGCCCTCCTCGTTGCCGTGTCCGGCATAATTCACCAGCAGCACACCTTGCTGGAGGGCTTCGTCGAACTCCTGCCTTGCGTCGGGATAGTCTGTACCGGAGGCCGACGTGGTCTGTGTATAGGCCGGGAGGTAGATTTTCTGATACACATATTCCTTGTGTCCCTCCTCCAACAGGGCATTCACCATCGCCTCGTTGTGGAGCGTATGGAGGTTGGGACTGTCCGTCTCGCTCTCGGTGATTTTGTCGTCATCCGAAAGGAAGAGCAGTCGGTTTTTCCAGGCTCCGTAATACTGGTTGTTGCTGTAGCGGACAATCTTGTTGAGCACATTGGCTGCGTCGGCTTCTGTGTGGACGGGAATGCGTCCTATGCCCAAATCGACGCCATAGGAGGATATCAGATAGCGTCCGTATGTATCCGTGGCTCCGCCGTCGCTGTCATCGAGGAATCCGAAGTAATCGTCACAGCAATAGCTGGCCGTCTGCACCAGCGAAGCGTCCGTCTCGTAGGTCGGCAGATAATAGTTGGAGGCGGCTGCCGCGCGGTTGTCGTAGCTTCCGTCGCCGAAAAGAAGGAAATACCTCAGCACAGGGGACGAGTGCTCCCCTTCAGCCCTGTCATAAAACATTTTCAGGAAGAGCCGGACTGCCGTCACATTGGGTGTGCCCGACGAGAATTCGTTGTAGATTTGCTGGGGCGTAACCACAATCACCGACAATCCGTCGTGCTCGGCCCTGTAGTCGGCCAGCGTATTGGCATAACTCTGCAGAGCCTGGGGTACCAGAATGACCATGTCTGCCTGCGGAAGGGCGTGAAGGTTTTGATTCCGCACATTTCCCACTTTCGTCACACTCTTGAAGTTCTTTCCGTCCAAATCCACAAGCGCGTATTCTCTGATACCCCGGCTTTGGGGCACAAAAGCGCCGTCCTCCGTGGCCTGGAGGCGGATATTCTCGGGCTCCGTAACGTCCCACACCTCCCAGTTGCCGCTTTGGGTTATCCTGTATTTCAGCAACTGCGACTGTGCTGCGACCTCCCGGAAGAGGATGTGCGAATGGTCCCAATCGGTGACCGTCAGGTCACGTTTTCCCTGCCAGCGAATCCAGTTCAGGCGGGCGACAGACGGAGTCGAAGAGGATGAGTAGGTCAAATCGACCTCGCATACGCCGTCCCCCGTCAGCGGGAAGTTCTGGTTCACATACACCTCGCTGGCCACCGTATAACCCGAAGCTGCCGACAGATTGCCTGTCGCACGCGTCGAGCCTACGCCGACCGTCAGTGTGGAAGCTACATTCGAAATGAAATTGACCGTCACTCTCACATTGCCCTCATTGAACGGGCACTCCGACTTGAACGACTGGGCCTGGGTCATCAGGAACGACTCGCCGTAGAATTCTCGTCCCGTTTCGCCCACATTGACCGCATCCGTCTCGTGCAGATAGTGGGCATCGTATGTCGTCACCGTCGAACTTGTTGTTTCCGACGATGACGGAAGGGTCTCCATCGCGCGGGAAGCCTCTTCTTTCTCGTGGAGGAAATAACAGGCTTTGTCGCTGTAGGCATTCTGCCTGTGGCGGAAGCCCCATGACGCATTGGCGTAGTACCAGCTCACCACTCCCCGCCCGTAGAAGAGTATTCTCTCCCGAGCGGCATCGTTCAGCACCGGCACTTCGGGCAGGTCGTCGATGTGCGCCGTTGCAAAGCTCTCCTCCAGCAGATGTCCGCCGTAGCCGTAAACGCCCACGTTTGCCGGATTGGAGAACCCCATCTTGCGAAGCTGCGAGTAGGTGATTTCATAGACACCGTCTTCCTCTCCGTTGAGCGCTATCTTCACCCAGTCGCCCGTGGCCAACACAGATTGGGACGCCCATGTATGAACGCCCGCCTCTGTCGTCCCGACCGACAAGAGGATGACACATATATATAATATAATATGGTTGAAGAATCTCATATTCCTAAGAATAACGAGAAACTTTCTTTTTTATTGTGTTTATGCGGGTGTTTGACCTTTCACCCTTCACCTTTGACCTTTGACCCTTCACCTTTGACCCTTCACCTTTGACCTTTGACCCTTCACCTTTGACCTTTGACCTTTGACCTTTGACCCTTCACCTTTCACCTTTGACCTTTCACCCTTCACCTTTGACCTTTGACTTTTGACCTTTGACCCTTCACCCTTGAGCCACTTGTCAAAGAATTCCAGTACCTCGCCCTGCATCTCCCGGTTGCAAGTGTGCGGCGTATCGAAAAGTTTGCCTACAAAACGGTCGCCTGCACCCTGACTCTCCCACGTCTGCCGCATCGTGGCGTAGGCATCCTTTACCCCGCCCACTGGGAAGAGTTTGTCCTGTGTGCCGTTGAAGAACAGCGTCGGTTTGGGGCAGGCGATTGAAGCCACATGGGGATAGTCCATCCAGCGGCGCAAGCCCGGAATCAGCATCGAGTAAGCCGACCCCCCGCGGTTCTGGTTGTTCGTCAGCGTCATCAGCGAGTCCGTCGTATTCATCCAGCAGACATTCGCCGAAGCCTTCACCACATCACTCAGGGCACTCAGCATCCACGACCGGTACGCACCCATCGACCATCCCATCGAGCCGATTCTGTCAGGATCCACCCAGGGGAGCGAGGCCGTGAACTCTGCCGTCAGTATGTCGTCCTGGTTGATGAACGCGCCCCACGAACTGCCCATTTGCAGGAAATTGGCTGCCAGCGCCTGCTGCACGTCATAGACCTCCTGACGCGTCCATTTCCGGGGCCTTCCCTTCTTATCGACGTTCTGCACACTCCTCTCGCCCCACAACAGGGCATCGACCGCGATGACCACATATCCGTGCGCCGCCAGATAGTCGCCCGGGAATTGCCCCTCGTAGCCTTTGCTCCACGCTTCCGCATCGTCCGCTATTTCCTGCTCCACTCCGAAGGGACGTATCATCTTCTCCTTGCCTATCAGGAAATGCGCTCCGTGGTCGTGAAGCAGCACTACCGCCGGATGTCGTCCTTCGCCGTCGGGCACCAACACATACGCCGGCACCCTCGACCAAGTGCTCAAGTTGAATTCTATTTTCAGAGCCCGGTACCCCTCGCGCTGCTCTTCGTCCTTGATTTCCATCTCCCAATCGTCCGGACGGCGTTGTACGTTCTGCATCAGTTCCAACACTTTCGCCCTCGCCACCTTCCGCCAAACGTCGAAATCCGCAATCCCTCCCCTCTCCCACGCCAACGGGAAGTCCAGTTCGGCTTTCATCTTGTCATGGAACACAGGCATCGCGCCCTTCAGCTCGAAACCTGAATCTTGAAACTTGAAACCTGAATCTTGCGCCCCGCAAAGCGGCGCAATCAGGACGGACAGCAATAGGAGCAAACGTTTCATATTTCTTCGGTTTTTGGGGGCAAAGATAATGTATTTTCCCGAAAAAACGCCATTTTCCCGGTGGAATTTTTAAAAAAGAGGTGGAAAAATTTGTCAAACAAAAAAAATCCACTATATTTGCTCCATTCAAAATCCACTACCTGAAACTTGTCCCCGTTTTCGTCCCCGTTAATAAAAACCTGAAACATGAAACTTGAAACTTATATATGTCTCGTTCTCCTGTTGCTCATTCCCGCCGCAACCGAAGCACAGCCCATACTCAAATGCCACCAATTCAAGAGCGGCGAAGAGATGAACCACAGCCGCGTGTCCTGTTTTGCCCAGGACGAACACGGCGTCCTCTGGCTCGGCACTTGGATTGGGCTCTGCCGCTACGACGGACAGGATTTCCAATTCTTCCGTTCGGAACCGCCCCGCGGCCAAACCCAATCTTCCAGCCGCATTGTCGATATCAGCATCGACAGCGAGGGTCATATCTGGTGCGTATCCAACGACTCTAAACTCTATAGGTTCGACCCCAAGACATCGCTCTGCCAAGCCATCTTCCCCCTCCCCGACCCCGCTTCCCTTCCCGTCCAGGAAGTGCGGCAGGGCACGCGCTCCGTCTTTTGTCTGCCCCGCAACCGGGTCACGTGGGTTGTCATGCGCGACGGCTCCCTCCTCCGTTTCAACAACACCAATCCCGCCGACTACCTCACCCTTCCCCTCGAATACGGAACCACACAGCAAGTCTATCAGATCTCAGAGGACCAACAGGGACGGGAGTGGATTCTCACCGACCGCGGTGTGTTCATTCACGGCGAGTCCGCAATGAGCGACTTCCCCTTCAACAAAATCACGCTGATCGACGACAAAATCTTCCTCTCGTCCGCCAACGGCTATTTTGCGGAGTACAGCGAGGGGAAACTGCGCTTTGTCAATCTTCCCAAGAGTGTCAAGAACATTACCCGAGCCCATTCGCTGGGCAACCATCACATCGCACTCTGCACCACCACAGGTCTTGTGCTCTACAACACGGTCTCCGACAGCATCGACATCATCGACCGCACCGAAACGGGCGGAACCCTCTCCCGTGTCACGTATGCCGAATGCGATTCCCGGGGACGCATTTGGATTTACACGGCCCTCACCGACGACCTTTATCTCCTCACCCCTGGAGCCTCTTCCGTCCGGCAGCTCCCCGTGCCCAAAGTCAGGGAACGTGAAGACCGGCTGCACTTCGTGGCGGAAGACGAGACCGGCTGTGTCTGGCTGAAACCCTATCGCAACGACCTCTGTTTCTGGGACGAAACCTTGCAGCAGCTGCGACCCTACACCGATGCCACCGCCGACGGACAGGAACTTCCCTTCCTGACCTACAATTTTCTCTATCTCGACCATCAGAAGAACCTCTGGATTTCGAGCGGCACGGAGCTGTTCCGGCTCACAACCCAAGAACGGCAATTCGTGTTCCGCCAAGAACCCGGCGTGGAAGAAGTGCGTGCCCTGCTGGCCGACGATTCCCTGCACCTCATCTACGGAGACAAACATCACGGACTGCTCTGCCGGACCACTGTCGGCCTTACCTCCGGCCGCCGGACGGAGCCCGACAAGTGCACGCGCGAGTATCTGACGCCCCAAGGGCAATGGAGCCGCACTCCGGTTCCGCTCTCTGCCCACGGCATCTACAGTCTCATGCGCGACACCGAGGGCATCGTGTGGGTCGGAACACGCGGCGACGGTCTCTATCGTCTCGAACCCCGCGACGGAGGCTTCTCTGTGCGGCATTATGTCCACAGCGACAAAGAGTCCTTCTCGCTCAGCAACAACAACATCTACGACCTCTACGAAGACGAACGGCATCACATCTGGATTGCCACCTTCGGCGGCGGTCTTAACCTGATGGACCGTCGGTTCAGTCCGGAGAACATCCGATTCATCAACCACAACAACATTCTGCAGAACTATCCTTTCGACGACTTCCGCTATGTACGCAGCATCGCCGGCGACGGCAAGGGCACCCTCCTTGCGGGCACCAGCACGGGTCTGTTGAATTTCACCTCCCGCTACCAGCGTCCGGCCGAGATTGTTTTCCGGCGTCAGCGTCATTCCTCCTCCCTCCCCGACGGACTGCCCAACGATGTGGTTATGTCCACCCTGTGGGCTGCAGACTCTGCCTTCTATGTAGGCACCTACGGGCGGGGCATCAGCCGCATTCTCAACGCCTCGGCCCTCGACGACACCCTTCGGTTCCACACCTATTTGAACAGAGACTATCCGGCAGGCGACGTTGCGCTCACAGCCCAGACCGACCTCCGAGGACGCATCTGGACTGTGGCGGAGCCGGGCATCTCCTGCTTCGATCCGGCCACCCGTACGCTTTCCTACTACGACAAGACCGACTTCGACCGCTATTACATCCTGGGGGAAGCCAAGCCCCTTGTGATGCCCGGCGGTGAAATGATAGTAGGCGGCAAGGACGGTTTTCTGATGTTCAACACGACGACGCTCCGCAAGTCCGACTTCTCGCCCGAAATCGTCTTCACCGGCATCCAGTATCCCGGAGACAATGCCAACCGCATCTTCTTCAACGACCTGGACACCCTCACGCTCACATCCGACCATCGCAGTGTGAACATCCGCTTTGCCGCCCTCGATTTCCGTCCGTCGCGCCTCCTATGCTACGCCTACAAAACCGATGCCGCCGGCAGCGAATGGACCTACACCACCACGCCTGTGGTCAATTACGTGAACCTTCCGGCCGGCAGTTTCCGTCTTTTGGTACGCTCCACCAATTCCGACGGCGTGTGGTGCGACAATGCCCGAGCGCTCACCATCCGGGTGCTCCCCACCTTCTGGGAGACGCCTTGGGCACTTGTTCTCTACCTGCTCGGCATCATTGCGCTCATCGCCTTGGTTGTATTCATCTACAGCTACATCTACCGTCTGCGCCGCTCGGTCTATATCGAAAAGGAAATGGCCGCTGTCAAAGTCAACTTTTTTACCGACATCAGCCACGAACTGCGCACACCGCTCACCCTCATCGACGGCCCCATCGGCGATGTCTTGGCTCAGGAACCGCTCTCCAAACAGGCCCGTTCCCACCTCGAACTGGCCCACAAGAACACCTCCCGCATGCTCGAACTCGTCAACCAGATTCTCGACTTCCGCAAGGTACAGACCCGTCATGTGCGTCTCTCTCTCCGACGGGAAGATGTCGTTGCATTGGTCACCCGTGTCAAGAACTGTTTCAACGACCTTGCGACCCAAAAACACATCGATTACCGGCTTGAGAGCGAACCGATGCCTGCAGAACGGTCTCTTTTGTGGCTCGATGCCGACAAGGTGGAGAAAGTGCTCTTCAACCTCCTCTCCAACGCTTTCAAATATACCGACGACGGAAAAGCCGTGGCAGTACGGGTATCTGTGCAGAATGACCGCCTCCTGCTCGTCGTTTCCGACAGCGGACGGGGCATCGAAGCGTCCCGCCTGAACAGCATCTTCGACCGCTTCGTGTCGCTGAACTCGCCCGGCGACATGCAACCCTCTTCGGGCATCGGCCTCAATCTGGTCAAAGAACTCGTACAACTCCATCACGGCACGGTCTCCGTCGAGAGCAGCCCGGGACAGGGTTCTGTCTTCACCGTCAGTCTCCCCGCCACGCGCGAAGCCTACCAGACTGACCCGCTCGCCGATTTCCTCGTGGAGGATACTGCATCCTTCCCCTCCGCTTCGACCTTCCTGACTCAGGAAAAAGCGCCGTCGGAATCTGTCGAACGCCCCACACGAAAGCTCACCGTTCTCGTGGTCGAAGACAACGAAGAGTTGCGTCAGTTCATCGTCTCCATCCTTCAGAACGACTATCGGATACTCGAAGCGTCCAACGGCAAAGATGCCCTTTCCATAGCGCGCACCGAAGAGGTGGGATTCATTCTCACCGATGTGATGATGCCCGTCATGGACGGCATGGAAATGATACGGCAAATCAAGTCCGACCCGCTCATCTGTCACATTCCCATTGTGGTACTCTCGGCCAAATCGTCTGTTGACGACCGCATCGAAGGCCTCGAGAACGGCATCGACGATTATCTCACGAAGCCCTTCTCCGCCACCTATCTCAAGGCGCGTATGGCCAACCTCATCCACCAGCGCCAAATGCTCCAGCAGTCCTTCTTTGCCGGCATGCTCACCGAAAGCGCCGCGCCGACCTCCGGCAGCGGGACGGCAGAATCTTCCGATGGCAAGGAAGACGAGACATCGTATGCCTCCGTATTGTCGGCACCGCAGCTCATGGAATACGACAAAGAGTTTGTACGCACCCTCATGGACTATTTCAACCGCAACATCTCGATGCCCGATCTTTCTGTGGGCGACCTTGCCTCGGCCGTCAACATGAGCCGCACGTCCTTCTACCGCAAACTCAAGTCGGTATTGGGTCTCACGCCCGTCGATTTCATACGTCAAGTACGCATCCGCCGTGCGGTTCGGATGATTAACGACGGCGAGACATCCCTCTCCCAGATTGCATACGCAGTCGGATTCTCCGACCCCAAATATTTCTCCAAATGTTTCAAACGCGACATGGGCATGCCCCCCGCCGAATACAAAATCAAGGCGCAAAAATAAAATTCCACCTTTACGACTTCCCGTTTTTTCGAAATTTCGGGATGATTTTGCTAAACAGGACTGCCAAAACACTCAACAGAACAACAAAAATACAAGCCTATAAAAAATTTCCACCTATTTGGTCAATTTTTACACCGCCCTTTGGTGGAAATATTATATCTTTGCAATCGTAAATAATTTGTTTTCAGTAAATTCATGGTATATAAGCTGCATTAAGAGCAAAGTCTGAGCGATCAGCCTTTGCTCTGATTTTGTTTATGGCATCGTCCCGGGCAGCAGGACGGGAGGATGCTCTATATATGCAAACCGCCGAGGCTCTCTTTGGCCAGAGAATCTCGGCGGATGAAGTGTGTGAAGGGAGAAGGGGCTTACTCTGTCTAAGCCCAGGTCTGGCCGATGTCCCAGTGGGGGGCCTTCTTGACTATGGTCTTCGCGAGGGGCAGGTCGAACTCGTCGATGATTTGGTCTATGGCCTCAGGGCTCTGGTCTATCCACGTGCCCACGGCAATGATATACTGGTCATCGGCAGGCTGGTAGAACACGCGTCCACGGGGTTTCATCTGGTATTCGCCCTTGTAGGGTCCGGTGCCGTCACCATGATACTTCTGTCGGCGCAGCAGTTTCTTCCACACGTCTTCGTGCATCTCGCTGCAGGTTATCAGTCCGCCGCCGGCGTTTGGCTTCAGATAGTCAGTGCGCTTGTGCGACACTACACCATAGAGTTCCCGTCGCGTAGCGTTATACCAGAAGATGCCGACTTTCGGTTCGTCGCCAGCGCCTCGGTTGCGTGCCATCGTCTCCATGGCTTCCTGGTACTGCTTCGAGTCCATCTCGCCAACCTCTACTGCCGCCTCACCTTGAGGTGTATCGTCCGTTGTGTCGTCGATGATTTCTATGTTGTCGAGTTTCCTGATGGCTGTTGCCACGGCATCGCTCACCAGATTGTTCAACTGCTCGAGCGAGAGGCTGTACTTCTTCTCTTCCATAGTTGTGTCGTTTTACGTTGTTACGGCTGCAAAGATAAGCATTTTCCGCGAGATTTGGTCGCCTTACGGCTCAAAATCTTCCAAAATCGGGGTCAAAATCTCACATTCGATAGCCTTTTGATAGATTTTCGATTAGATTTTGTAGGATTTTGAGCGGAGCGACCCTGCTTTCTTTTTCAAAGGGAAGATCTGTTAATTCTTATTTTTATCAAGAATTCGAGAATTGGAGAATTATTTCCTTTGTTTCAATAGCCTCTCCCTTCAGGATGAGGTTTTGAGGAGGCTCATGGAACGGTTGCAGCATTTCTCCAATTCTCAAATTCTTGATTAATAGAAGAGTCCTCAACATATAATTACCATGAATGGCCCATTAATTTTCCATTAATGAATAATTCATGAGAAATTCGTGGCAATTCGTGTTGGAAAAACGAAAACGCCGGGGCATCGCGGTTGCGGATGTCTCGGCGGATATTTTTCCTGTGGTGAGGGAGGAACTACTCTTTGACGAGCCTCGTCTGCATGAACTCGTCGAGTGTGACGAGGTTCAACTGCGGGAACGGCGTGTCGCGGAGCACTCTGAAGTGGCTGTCTTCGGACACCAGATAGTCGGCTCCGGCGGCGAAGGCACTGTCCACGAACTTGTTGTCGTCCGGGTCGGCGGTGATGATGCCCATGCGGAAGTGCGGATCCACGAGTTGCACGTTCTCCTGGTTCAGTATCAGCATGACCACGTTCTCGGCCACGGTGGGCGTTATCTGCTGCTCCAGTATCTCCTGGTACTCGTCCAGTATCTCGTTAGATACGCAGAGTGTGAAGCGTCCCGCAAGGAAGGCATCCCATATCGGGCGATAGGGACTCTTGCGCGAGACAATTTGCAGCAGGCAGTTCGTGTCAATCACTACGGGATTCATGGCCACCTCTTATTTATTATAAGGTGTGCGGAAGTGCGAGCCTCGCAGTTCCTGAAGACGTTTCTCGCCGAACTCGCCGCTCTCCCAAAGGGCATCCATCTCTTCGTCAATCTGCTTGGCGTAGAACGCTGCCAGTTGTTGGCGCAGCCGTTCCAGTCCCGTTGCGGTTCTGATGTGCGACACCAGGTTGAACACCTGTACTTGTGCCGGAGTGAAGGTTATTGCTTCCATAATCTTATCGTTTTTACGTTTTCTGGCTGCAAAGATAAGCATTTTCTGCGAGAATTGGTCGCCTTTCGGCTCAAAATCTTTCAAAATCGGGGTCAAAATCTCACATTCGATAGCCTTTTGATAGATTTTCGATTAGATTTTGTAGGATTTTGAGCGGAGCGACCCCTTTCGCTGCCGTTGGTCGCCTGTCGGCGAGAAATCTTCCAAATCTGTTCAAAATCTTTCAGTCCATTGTCTTTTATTAGATTTTATATCCTAAACCGACCATACATGAGACAGACGGACGGCCTCACCCCCGGCTCCTCTCCAAAGGGCGAGGGAAGTGAATTGCAAACCGCCGAGGCTCTCTTTGGCCAGAGAATCTCGGCGGGTGTTTTTCTGTGAAGGGATGGTCTATTGACCACTCGTCATTATCTTTATCATTTCAGTAGGAGTCACGACGATTGGGCTCTTGGGGAAGTGCTTCAGGTTGCCGTCACCATATAGGCCCCGTCCTTTGTCAGTGCCACCTCGTAGAACACGCGGTCATCGGGGTCGGGAAAGTCCTCGCTGCTCGTTGTGGGGTCAAGGTATATGCCTGTCTTCACCAGGTCGATGACGGCCTGTATGCGCTCGTCGCTGAAGTCGAACTTTGATCGGTGCAGCACATCGTCGTACTCGTTCAGTATGTCTTCGTTGTAGAGTAGCACGATGCGACCGTCAAGCACATAGTCAAGCAGGGCGACTGTCGGCGATTCTGGCCTTCGCGACATCAGGGCCGACACAAGGACGTTGGTGTCGAACACGGCGTAAAATGTCTTTGTCATTCCGTTGCCTTGCGTGTTGCCCTTGCCTGAAAGATTTCGTCGTTGATGTCGTCAAGCGTCATGGCATCGTTACCATTCTGCTCGCTCTGCCTGCGCATGGCTTCTATTGCCTGACGAGCTTTCTGCCGTGCTGCCTGCTGGCGGGCATTGAAGTCGGTGAGCAGGGCCTCCAGCTGTTGCTGAATCCATGAGGTCATCAGCGATTCGCTGGCAAAAGACTGGCGCGTCTGCCGTACCAGTTCATCGTTCAAAGAAATGTTGTACATGCACATAATCCTACCGTTTAATCAGTTTGACGGTGCAAAGATAAGCATTTTCTGCGAGAATTGGTCGCCTTTCGGCTCAAAATCTTTCAAAATCGGGGTCAAAATCTCACATTCGATAGCCTTTTGATAGATTTTCTTATAGATTTTGTGGGATTTTGAGCGGAGCGACCCCTTTCGCTGCCGTTGGTCGCCTGTCGTCTCAAAATCTTTCAAAATCTGTTTCAAAATCTCACATTCGATAGCCTTTTGATAGATTTTCTTATAGATTTTGTGGGATTTTGAGCGGAGCGACCCCTTTCGCTGCCGTTGGTCGCCT
>FLNY01000176.1_pt1 | contig 25259 bp, 12 predicted proteins | sample 1140381 | NCBI WGS metagenome assembly FLNY01 (sample SAMEA3878172, study PRJEB12797) | bioreactor metagenome | biome: Moose rumen | place: Sweden | collected 2011-10
CCAACTGGGATGTGCAGAATAGGCTGACAAGAAGTTGAGCACCTCGTCGCGCGAAGCGAGGCTATTGACGGCAAAGTCGACAAATACTTTGCGTCGGAAGTCGGTAGTGGGGATGCTCTCAAACAGATGACGATCTATGCAGTGTGGCTGACCATAGTTGGCAGCATAGCCACACCCCGAAGACATAGGATCGATTTCTATACACATCTGACTTCCCCAACTACTGTCGGCGTCGTTGAGCAAAATACATGGGTCGTCGGTAGCAAAACGAACTGCCCAAATCCACGATGGTGTTGGAGTGTTGAAACCATTGTTGGGGTCGGTCCACTGAGCCTCGTCCATTAGCGGATGTCCTTCTTGTGCCAAACGAGCGTAGTGAACAGCGTCGGTCCAGTTTTGCATGACGAGACATGCACGTGCACGAAGACCGTATATAGCATTCAGCCCAACGTGGTAGACATCGGTTGGGTCGTCGAGTTCGGCAGTCAAATACTTTTCGGCATTGTCAAGGTCGTCAAGTATAAACTTCCAAATCTGTTCGTTGGTGGCATTTGGGTTGTTGGTGGCTGCGTCGGTGGTCGTATTTTCGGTAACGATGGGGACAGTTATACACTCCTTGTTAAGTGCATAGGTTGTCTTGCCATACATCTGTGCGAGGTCGGAATACATGGCAGCACGTGTGGCGTAAGCACGACCGACATTTCGACGGTCGTCGTCGGACGTTGCATTGGCTGCACCAGCAATTATGGCATTGCAGTTCTTTATCCACGTGTAGTAGAGCGTCCATGGGAATTGGGCGATGACGCTATTGGGGCGGAGATCGACGACCCCGTACCAGTAGCTATACCACGTGGCTCGAGTAGCATCGTCTTGTCCCATGACATCGCGCATGACCATGAGCGATGGGTAGCCGAAATCGAATGGATATTGGTCGTCTTCGCTATAAACAAACTTGCCAGCGAGCGAAGATGAAATAGCATCGGCAAGCACTGTAGCATTGCCACTATTGTTGATTTGCTCAATGGTTACTGTGGAGTCTTGTGGCTCTATTTCGTCGATGCAAGCAGTGAGGGTGGCTACCGAAGCAAGCGTAGCTAACGAAAATATATATCTGGTATTCATTAGTGAAATGCGATTAAGGGGTGAAAGTTTTAGAATGTTAGCTGTATACCACCAGAGATAGTGCGCACGGGGCTAAAGTTCGACACCGTTTCGGTAGACTTGTATGAGTAGCGTGGGTCGAGACCTTGGCGAGCCGACCAAAAGTTGATGTTTTCAGCACTTGCATAGACACGCAAGCGACTGATTCCTGCTTTGCTTGTCAGGTCGGATGGGAGAGTATAGCCTAAGACTGCCGACGAAAAGTTAAGGTAGCTGGCATTCGTCAAGAAACGATCGCTTGCCGCAGTGGCGTCGACGTCGCCCATTTGCCAACGCGGAATGTCGCTCTGAGTGTTATTGGGGCTCCAGCCACGTTTCCAGTCCTTGTGGTAGTTATGACCGGGGTCTTGCTGCGTCTTGGCAGCAGGTGTCATAAGATCTGCATACTGAGCATCGTATATTTTGCCGCCAATCTGATAGTCGAAAGCGGCAGAGAAATCGAAGCCATGCCATGTAAGATTGGTCGAGAAGCCACCATAGAATTTAGGCAGAATGCAGCCCTTGGCGTAGTATGTTGCTTTGGTGGCATCGGTTGTCGTGCCAGAACGCTTACTGCCAGGGCGCGAGGTGATGTTTACTTCGCTATTCCCAGCATTGCTAAGGTCTTCATCGTAGTAGTATAGAGCTTCGCCATGTTCGTTGACCCCAGCATATTCAAGGGTCATATAGTTGTAAAGAGGCTCACCTTCTTCGTACCACAATTGGTAGCTATAGAATCCACCATTGCCAGCCGTCACAACTTCGGGCAACGAGATAATCTTGGTGGTGTTGTGAGCGATGTTGGCTGTCAGAGTCCAATCGAGGTCATCGGTTCTGACGACTGCACCTGCCAGAGTGAGTTCAAAACCCGTATTTCGAATGTCGCCCACGTTGCTATAATAGCTTCGTGTGCCAAGACTTTCGGGCACAGGCAATTCAAAAAGCAGGTCGGTCGTTTTCTTGGTATAGAAATCGAAACTACCATTTATTCGACGGCTAAGCATTCCGAACTCCAAACCGACATTGGCGTTTGTTGTTGTCTCCCACGTAATCTCCTTGTTGCCTATGCGGTCGAAGACTGCACTCATGCTGGTCTCTGATGCTTTTTGGAGGACATAGGTGTCGGCAAAGGCATAGTCGGCAATGTTGTCGTTGCCTTGCTGACCAATGGAGAACTTAACTTTTAGCTCGTCGAAGAGCCACGTAGTATCGCCCATAAACTCTTCCTTAGAGACTATCCATGCTACGCCAGCCGACCAGAAGTTGCCCCAACGATGGTCGGTGTCGAAACGACTTGATGCGTCGCGTCGGAAACTACCTTGCGCATAGTAAGTGTCGGCAAAGTTGTATTGAACAGTGCCAAAAACGCCTTCGACATTGTAGCGCGTCGTGTTGCTACGACTGTCTGTCTTGGTGGCAAAAGCATTTATTTCGGGTATCGAACGAGAAAACGAGCCTTGTGCAAAAGACTGCAGTGTTTTCTTTTGAGCATCGTAATATTCATGACCGAGCATGACGGTCAGACCATGGCTTCCAAAATTGTTCAGATAGCTTACTGTCTGAACGTGGTTTTGCTGAAGGTTATTAACGTCTTTCTTTTCGATATATCCACCCACAGAAGCCTTGCTGCCATATACGGCATTTTCGTAGTCGGTATACTGACTGCTATTGCTAATGACTGTAGAATTAATATCGGCTTTCCAATGTTCGCCAAAAGTAAGCGAAGCCCCTATGCTACCACTAAAATGGTTACGAAGTTCTTCCACATTGTTGTATTCGTTGTTGCCAATGGGGTTGCCAGAGATAAATGCAGAACTGCGGTCAAAATTCACACCACTGCCATCGGCAGGAAGATCGAAACCACCCTTGACGAGTCCCCCACCCTTACCAAAGTCATATATCTTGTTGCCCGAAGCATCGGTGGCTACGACAGGATTGCCCGAAGCATCGATAGTACGTACGTAGAGCGGATAGATTGGGGCAATGCGCGAGGTGAAGAACATCACATTGGCTTCAGACAGTGATGGCTTTTCGTCTTCGCCGTCGCCACTATAACTCATGTTGGCGTTTTGAGTTACCTTAGAGTTAGAATAACCAACATTGGCACTTAGGCGAAGCCATTCTTTTATCTGATAGTCGGCTTTCAGGCGGGCCGAGAAACGTCGAAGACCTGTGTGTTCGATAATTCCGTTGTCTTTCAAGTAGCCAATGCCCGCAAAGTAGTTACCTTTTTCGGTGCCACCCTTACCGCTAACAGTATATTCTTGCCTGAGCGAACGACGATAGGCTTCGTCGGTCCAGTCGTCGGGCAAGACGTGATATGTGTTGCCATCAATGCCCGTATAGGTGTAGCCCAACTGAGCTGCTGAATTCATATTACCCTTGTCGTCGAACATCTGTTGCCCATCAGGAAGGGTATACATACGATAGCCGAGCTCACGGAAAAGGTTATTGTTGGCTTTAGCTGTTGCTTCATCAGCCGAAAGATTATTGGCATAGAATAGCTGATTGCGTCGCTCGGTGTAGTAAGCTTGCAAATATTCTGCAGGGTCTGTGATGACATCGTAGTCTTTGACACTGCGACTATTGACACCCCAACGGGCTTCAACATTTATTTCTGAAGCCGCAAGTGAGCCTTTCTTGGTGGTTATGAGAATTACGCCAGCCGCACCACGAGCACCATACAGAGCTGCCGAAGCGGCATCTTTAAGAACCGAAATACTCTCGATGTCATCTGGTGGCAAACTTGACAAGTCGCCATCGAATGGTGCACCATCGACAATGACTAGCGGGTCGGTGCCTGCATAAAGACTCGATATACCACGTATCTTGAGCTTACCATTGTCGGCACCCGGGTCGCCCGAACCACCACGAAGTTGCAATCCGGGCACCTGACCTGCCAACGTATTCGTAACGTTGCCAGCCGTGCGCCTGCTGATGTCGTCGGCACTAACAACTGCCACCGAACCCGTAAAAGCCTGACGCTTTTGCGTGCCATAGGCCACGACAATCACTTCGTCCATATCGATACTCTCGTCTTCAAGGACAATGTCTGTTTGCCCAGAATTAAGGTCGAGAATTGCTGTTGTGTAGCCAATAAAAGAGGCTTGTAGAGTGTCGACACCAGCAGGAACGCTGAGCGAGTAGTTGCCATCCATGTCGGAAATTGTGCCAGTCGTTGTACCAGGGACAACTATGGTTACGCCCGGCAGTGGCTGACCTTGCGAGTCGCGCACGGTGCCACTTATGTTGCGACTTTGCGCGTAGGCACACAATGAACAAACAAGCGTCAAGAAAAGTAGTAAGATATTTCTCATAACTGAATAGGTATATGGTTACAAATTTAACAAAGTGAATATAAAATAACAAAACGTATAAAAATATAACAGCACATTCGGGATAGGTTCACAAATCGTCATATCTGAGTATTGATTCGGAAAACGACATGCGATTACTTTGCCATAAATCATTAAACCTCAAATAGATATGAACAACGTCTCGAAGACAGTAGCTCTATGGCTACTTAGCATTTGTGGCATTGCCTGCCATTCCATCTGCGACATCTTGCCTATGTTTTGGGGCAAAGACATGGCCATCGTAGCGACAGATGGCAACATGGACCAAGGCATGGCATTCTTCATGATGACAATGGCATTCCTCATGCCAGCATGCGGCATTCTCTGCCTGCTCATCAACGAAAAAGCCAAAAGCATGAAACTGATCAACTTTGTACTTTCGGTCGTAATGGCTCTGCTCAACATTATGCACGCGTTTATGGAGATCCCTAGCGAAAACGCTGGTCAGTATGCCATCCTACCTCTTATGGTCGTCATCTGTTGCATGCTAACATGGCAAAGCTATAAAGTCTTGAAAAACAAATAGAACCAACACCTACTCGCCCGTAAAAACGACGTTGACGAGTAGGTGTTACATTCTTTTTACGACAAAAAGTTGGGTTGAGTTTTGCAATTTATAAAAATACATATACCTTTGCAGTCGTTAAAAGAAACGCGGAAATAGCTCAGTTGGTAGAGCACAACCTTGCCAAGGTTGGGGTCGCGAGTTCGAGTCTCGTTTTCCGCTCTACATATTGGAAAAGTGTATGCGCAGGTGGTGAAATTGGTATACACGCTACTTTGAGGGGGTAGTGGCAGCAATGTCGTGTGAGTTCGAGTCTCATCCTGCGCACAAAAGAGTGAATCTTACGGAAGTGGGGTTCACTCTTTTTGTGTGTAGATAAGCATTTATAACATTTTTCAAAATAAAATCTCGATGCACAAACGTGCGTGCATCGAGATTAAGATGTGTAGGTGTACGAAGAGACAGATTAAATCTGCGGATGTAGAGCTATCCTAAAATGTTGGCACAATTTGTAGTCTCAGCATCAATACCAATAAATGATAGAAATTAATTAGCAGGAACGCACACGGGACGAACCGACAAACCGTTGCTACGGGAGGAGCTGTGCGCATCGCGGAAGACATTTAAGCTATCGAAGAAGAGGTGGACCGCACCGTTAGGGAGGGAGCAGAGGAGAGATGACCAGTAGTAGCCGTAGTCTAGAGAGGAATCGTTGCAGATGCTGGCGGCGGGCAAGAAGATCGTGTTGGAGTTAACCTTGCTGCGAAAAAGGTGGCCAGAGACTCCATTCTGTGTGGTCCAAGTCCATATGCAGTTATCTCGCAACTCCTGAAATTCGTCAAAGGTGGGCATACGCCACGTGCCGCCGAGGAGGACATGGGCTACGTCGTCATCACTATCGAGGGTGGTCTTGTCGTCATAGAAGCCATCGTTGCCATGGGTGCTTGCATTGTCCTGAGGGACGTATTTGGTGAAAGAAGCATCAGTACCTTTGCACCACTTGTAGGTGCTCCAATCGAAGACCTCTTTTGTTTCCGTCTCGCCCCAAGCGTAGTAAGAGCCAATTTCATACCTGCGAAAGCGAATGCAGAGATTAGCGCATTAACAGCGCCAAAACTATCTCCAAACAATGCTTTTGCATTATCATTTTCTGCTATGTCGTCAAAGAAGTGCTCGGCCCACCAATGTGTCAACCATCCAAATGTCTAAACAAACAGCTATTGCGGATACCCATACAATCTTTGGCTGAATCTCAGTTTCATCGTTATCCGTCTTGTCATTATCACTTGAAGTATCAGAGGAATGTGATTGATGAAACCAACAACGCATTATAATAGGTATTACGTTGATTCCAAACAACAATATGGCGACTATTATGATTTGCATGCTCATGACTTATATATAACTACATTAGGCTATTGAATAGATCCGTTTCTGTTTTAGCAATCCTCTATTATCACATCAAACTTGATATCCTTGTTACGGAACAAGTTGATTTTCGTGTCGTACGTTATGGTCTTAACGTCAAAATATTCATTATGCGGTTGTCGACCAATATTCCACTCGTTGATGAAACCTCCATCTGGATAGATGGACAATCTCTTACTACCACAAGCAATTGTGAGCACACGCCAATGTGTAAGAGTGTTTTTACCAACAGAAACAACAGGTATCAATGTTCCATCGATATTAGCATCATACCTGAGATCCTCAAGCCAAGCATTAGTCAGACGCTCAAGCCAAGCATTTCGTAATTCTGACGTTGGCTGATTAGCAGTAATGCTATTCAAATTTCCATGGTCATCCCTATATGATTCAACCAGGTACTCTATCGTAAAGCCATTCCCTATTCGCTTTAGGAAATACGACATTGTTTGAATAGTGAGAACCATTCCCATGATACTCTTAAGATGCTCGTCCTGATACGACACCTTCAACTTGCCACCATTCTGCTTAGCATACGCTATGAATTGATCAATGAGACCATTGGATTTCGTATGAAGAATTTGACCCAATTGACAAGTATTAATCTCCTTGTTTTCATTACCTGTCAATTTCAGAAGCATAGTTGATGACCTGTAAGACAGATCTATTGTATCCGCATCAGAAATTGGATTGTCGACCCGAACAAAAAACATTGTGTCGTTACCCCACTGAGCATTCAATTGCGAATGTTCTTTGTTACTCATAAAGTAAAGCCGCCCATCAATGTAAGCGATAGGATAAATTCCTTTGCTAGCCCAATGGTTCTTCACCTTCTTAACGTCATTACCCTTTGCCCATGCATTGATCTCTCTGCAAATCGATACAATCGGATCAATCATGACTCTCTGTTCGGACTCCATTACGCAGAACGACGTTGTTTGGCTCTTCATAATAAAGCGATTCAAGAACTGGGGTTGCCAACCTGTTTCATTTCCGTCGTAATCCCATTGCTTATAATCGTTATCAACAAAAAGTACATGCCCTTGGTGAGACTGCTCAAATGCCTTCTCTAAATCATAGAGTGTTGTCTGCGATGGAGCACCATCAGGAAATACTTCTTTTATATCCTGTGGTACCGAATCTCCGACCTCTTCCTCTTCTTCTATCCACGATATAGCAGCGTCAACATCAATGTATCTTGCGAAACGAAGTGTGAACTTATCAAGGAGCATATCCTTCGATTTCTTATCACGAGCCTCTGTAAGTAGCTTTTTAGAAGCTTTGATTACATCCTTCATCACCTGCATGTTAGCCATCTGATTGGCATATCCAGCACCTCCTGGATTACAATCAAACACGCAGAGATGTCCGTTAGGCATGATGGCAAAATCAACAGCTCCTCGCTCCTTACCAAGTATGTCAACCAAGGTCTGTGTAAAAACAACGCCAAGAGTGAATAGTAAATTCTCTTCTTCATCTCGGTTAGACATCCACTTATTCTTACCCTTGTGACGAATTCTTATTTCGCTATAATCGGTCTGTATCAAATCACCGATGATTACGTTGCGCTTGATCTTGTTTTTGTCATTAGAACAACTACAAGCTTTGCGTATATCTTTGCCTGTGATTGCAAAATGATAGTTAGGCTTCTCAGGTTGTCCCTCTTTGCGTTTCGCAATCATTGGATTAAACTCGTATGGGAATCTTAGAGGTTCATCCTTATCCGCTACACCTTCCTCTATTACCGTCCGACCACAACGCGGACAGAAACAATAGCCGTACCCCTTACCTTCGTTATAGTAGAGTATCTTAGCATTTCCAGATTCGCTGTTCGGACGAACCGAAAACAGATGTGGTTCTGTTACGTTATTTGACCAATCATCTGCGTCTATCAACTGCGCACTTACTCGCGTATAGTCATTATTGTCTATGATACGGGTCTTGTCTTCGTTCATGTCTGGCATGAAGCCAACAGGCTGTATCATTTCTAGACAATAGTCATCGTTAACAGACCACTTTATCTGATTGCTTAGTTTATTGTCATCGATGACTGTTTTATCACTATTGCGGCATATCGACTTGTATGACTTGTTGTTGTCATCATACATGTTTGTTATTTCAACCCCTCGAACAGTGTATACGACACCATCAACGACTACGCTATTGCCTGGTGCATATTGTGCAATAGCATCACGCAAACTGTATGATGGATTAGATGAAGACATCGGTGTGAAAAAGTCCTTCAGTCCATTGCTGTTCAAGTCAAGCGTCAAAACGTTGACAGGCATGTTGGCATTAGGGGTGAAACGACTGGTCGCCCAAAAGTTCAAAAGACGTTTGTATAGGATCTCGATATACTGCATCTTCAGCTTGATTCGAAATTTGTCACTTATCGGACCACTTCCAGAGAATGCTGTTTTGTAGTCAATGAGTCTGTTTCGTAATTCTGCATAGCAACGCTCGTTTACTTCTTGCGCATTCTTTAAGACCTGAGTTAGTTGTCCTTCATAAACAGTCCCCTTTAGAAGAACTAACAGATCCTCACGAACGTCATGCTCCAGCGGTTTTGCACACGATTGGTTGAATTTTTCATACATCGTTCCTGCTGGATTGCCAAGTAAGTCATTAGGATCTGCTTCACTCGAACCATTCAGAATGACAATTTTGCCATTGCTAACGCGGACCTCAAACGGTGTATAGTAGTCGGCTACCTTTTGAGTTAAACGGCCACCATTTGTGCCCTCAGTAAAGACACCAAAGGAACGTATAAGGAAAGAATTGACGTGTCGCTGAACCACTTGCGGGCTCTTCAAGTCTACTGTTGGGACACGAACAGGACGGTTTATTATCTTCGCTATCGGATTATTCAAAGTGCGCAAGCCAATAACATCAGATCCACACAACGTTATACATGCACTTCGCACTTTATTATTACGTCCACTTCGACCTGCACGCTGTTTGTAATTAGCTGGCTGAGGTGGTACACTCGAAAGCATTACAACTTCCAAATTACCAAGGTTAACACCCATTTCCATAGTAGTCGAGCAAGCTAATATGTTGATCGTATGGTCCCTGAACCTCGATTGAAGCTCTCGCGCGACACTTTTATCAACTTGGGCAGTATGCTCCTGTTGAATAAACAAATTAGGGAACATGTGAATATCCTCCAATCTATCAGAGAACACACCATCAGTCCCCCAAATATTATTATTCCAAAGCAAGGCACGATGAGTTTGCGCCCATACGGCTATAGCTTTCTTATTTCCTTCCTTTCCTGATCCACGATAATATGGGAAAGGTCCCCATTTAGAATGAAGATCCTCATGAAGCTCCGTTGGTTGGCTTCCTTCAAGATAAGGCGAAAACCGTTTGAAGTTATTTCCAATAGGACGCAAGCAAACTGCATGACGATTACCCTCGGTCTTCGTATCACAGAGATAGACGTCATCATACAATTTGAAACAAAGGTCATTCAGATTGAAACGGAATGCATTGTCTTTATCATTTACGAAATGCCCATCTTCCAATCTCTGACCGACCTGAAGGATCTTATATTCATCGCCAGTCAAAGTTGTCCACAAAGCGTCAATGACGTCTGAAATCTCATTGAAATATTGGCGTTGAGCATCATTGATTGTCAATGAATTACTATTATCACGAGCAATCAAAGCACACAAGTATCTTACGACACGAGCCTGAGAAATCTTACCTTGTTCAAGTTTTGGTTTGTTGAATGGTCGTCTGCGAGGCTTCTCTGTAGCAAATCGAACTGTAGAGAATATGTCCAGCTTGTCATTTCCAGGAATGCGCAGATAGAATGATTGGTTGTTTCGGACTGTATAGTCAAGATATACTTGCATCAGATCTCTCCAATCCTCCTCCGTTATTCTATTGGACGGATTGCGAATAATGTCATTGAAGTCCTTCACCGCTTGTGGCAACTTGACTTGCTTCAACTGCGGATAACAAGTTTCAAACAAGCCTAAAGTTTCAGGAGATGCCGCTGAAGCAGGACGGTGAGATAGGTACATCACCATGATACTCTGCACGTACTTGTCCAATATCTCATCAGAAGGGCGTCCGTCTTCAATTTCGTCGCTATCTCCCGAACGCTTCACAAACACAGACGCAAAGACAGGACAATACGGATCGCTCTTGATAAGCTCAGCTATCTCAGACCATGTCATGTAATTGCAAGACATCTGAGCCAATTGCCCTTGAACTACTTGGGCATCATTTGACATAAGATTCAGCATAGCAGTTAGTAGTTCTCTATCAGTTGGATTTGTCTGAATCTCTGCCTGAATCTTAGCTTTTGCCGACTCTTTGGTCAATCCGTGAGCTTGCCTTTTGCACAATTCATGGTAGACTGTACTATAGAACCACATGCGTTCCTGCTCCAAATTCTGTTTCAGAGTTGCTTTTGCAGCAGCTTGACGACTGTCAACAAAACTGATATATTGCTGTCCTTCATGAAGCATGCTATCAGGATTCTTCGACTTGCCCTTTCCAAGTTGGTCGAGGATGCTTGGTGCAAGCATACGAGAAATGAAGTCGGCAGAAAGACGAAATTTTTGGAGCCTATTATCTTCCATATTGCCATTAGCATCGCCATCTGCTTGCTTGTCTATGTCACTTCTTCGTGTCTGCTTGGTATTGCAGTAAGGACAGCAACATTGCGTGTTGCCTACAAGACGCCAGTTCCCCCCGGATGAAGCTTCTGCTTGCGTTAGTGGTAATAGTTTTGCTCCTGGTAGTATTCTAAACTGCACATTGTTATCACCCTTCGTGTTGCTCTGGTTAGTAAGACCGAAGATGGCATACTTCTTTGTCGATTTTTCATCTTCTGTATCCACCAAATCAAACATATCACTATCATCGCTCATCAATGCCTCGTATGTCCAATCATTGATGTCAACCATTGCTACGGCCACATACTCACCGCAATTTTTGCATCGGCTCAATTCAAGCAACGGTGTTCCCTCTTCTGTAGTATTGGCTTTATTTTCGCCAATCTTATTCCCTATTGTGTTCTCTGTATAGATTTTGAACGACCCGTCAGAATGCTCATTCAGACGAACAAACAATCCGTTATTAGGCACTCGATAGAAATAGTGCACCTTCAGCTTCATGTCTGGAGCAAGCATACCAGCTGCTTTATATCTAATTTCTTCTCGCTGACACATCTCGTCAAGCCATTGTAGCTTCTCGCTAATCGATGCTTCTTGCGGATAGAGTTCGTCTAAGGCAATATAATCTGACTTGAAAATCTTTCGCCACCTAGCTTCGTCTTCTCCTTTGGGAATTTCATTCTCTCCAATACGAGTTCCACCGATAACCTCGATTTGATCTAGCTTGACACCTGTTATTCCAGCAATAAACTCTTTGAGCTCCTTTTCGTCTTTTGCTTTATCCTCTCCATTTCCAAAGGTTGCAGAAGATGTGGCGAAATGAACATCCTGGGCATCTACTTTGAATGCGAGAAGTACACGACGAAGAAGCATCGCTAACTCAGCTGCTCCAGCTCCTGTATACGAGTGCGTTTCGTCTATGACAACCCATCTAAGACTATTCTTGCCAGCTACAATAATCTTGGAATCAGCACCTCTAAGCAGAATGTATTCCAACATTGTAGGATTGGTCAAAACGATGTTAGGTGGAGTGTTACGTACATCCTTACGTGTATACACCATGTGTGGGAACTCCACGTCCTTAAGCTCATAATGACCTTTCTCGTTTGGCTCTGATCTTACGAATTCGTATTTACCTCCTGTAACTTGTTCTATTCTTCTGCGTAGCTTTTCAGCATCAGCAGAACTATCCGTATCCTTCGGCTCAATTTCAGGCAAGTCCCCATTGTATACCGTGTAAGTCAAATGTGTGCCTGTTGACTCTTCCGCAGCACTAAGCAACTTCTCAAGACGCTCTTTCTGATCCTCCATAAGTGCGTTCAAAGGATATAAGAATAGTGCCTGTATTTCATTAGGCTTAGCATTCTGTGAAAGGTCATGTATGAGCGGTAACATAAAGCACTCCGTCTTTCCTGAACCTGTACCAGTTGTTACAACGATCGATTTTGGTTTTCCTTCCGCTGTTCGCTGATTCAAGAGTGTGTCCCAACACTTATATTGATGTTCGTATGGCGCATCAGAAAACGTCCATAGCGAACCAACTAAGGCTTTAGCTTCTTCTACCATATTGGGCGCGACATGAATATACGAGTTCATACATTGCACCACAGGAACGGCATTCTTCGGAGCAAATAAATCGCTAATCAACGACTTCATTTGTTTGACGTATGAGCGTTGACTGTCGTTATGCGATTCTCCACACCACATTGCAACTAGTGCTCTTTCAACTGCTGTACGGTTGTTGTTATATAGTTCAGAAAAATTCATATCCTGAGTAGTTTATTCGTTATCTATGTTAATACCGTGTTTATGCCAATCAAAACCGAACTCTTCGCCAAAACAAATCAGACCTTCTTTGTCTTTATTGGTAAGGTTTCCTCTTCTTACGTCAAAAAGTGGCTCATACAATTCCTTGATGACGTTACCACCTCTTTCCATCATTTCTCGTAATGGTTGCATCAGAAAGAAATACGTTCTTGTCTCATTGGCGATTTCAAAGCATCTAATAATGGAGACATCTATTCCGTCGAATCCCCATGGACCATCATCAAATTGAAGAGGATAGTTACAAGTCAAATCTGTGTTCTTGCTGAGATCTTGGAAGATTATACCAAAGTCTGGAGTATCAGTATGCGATGCAACTTGAGGTTCTACACCTTTGTCGTAATTCCAGACAAGAGCTTCTTGTCCTTCCCAATTTGCATCCTCTTTACTCAAGCCGAAACTCACTATCAAGCAATCTGGTGCCATCGTGTCGAACAGTTTCCCTACATACTTGGCATTTTCTGTCCATTTGACAATAGCTGCCATCCCTACACTTGGGTTTCCCGATATGTTCAAGAAGTCATCTGAGTATATGCTGCGCATATTCTTGCATTCGTACGCCTGGTAGCCATGTTTGCTAAAGTCGTTTAATTGTACTCGTTGCTTGAATATGTATGGGAGCTCCAGTTTCTCTTCTCCATGCAGATACTTGACAATTCTTCCATCAAGCAGAACTTCCTTTATTAATGTTGGTCGATAGACATCTACTTCGTAGTAGCTATCTCCTTCTCCGAATTTGACAGGACGTGTCGGTTCCAGCATAATACCATCCATTGGTATCATGTCTTGTTGTGCCGATTCTTGTTTGCTAAAGTCTCTATATCTGATACACTCTGCATCGTAATCGCGGGCAATAGGAATGCTAGTACTTAGGCATGGAAGATAAGCTACATTCATTTTGTACCTTTGGTTCTTTGCCGTGATTCTTAGTGTCACATCTCCGTACGGAGGTTCATTTTCGTCTGTCCAAAGCGTATAGTCACCGTTAGTCTTCTTGTACTCTATCCCTTGAATCTGAGTGTCTTCCTCGGGACAAGAATTAACTATGTCGTCCCTCGTGGCAAAATGTCGTACAACGACATCTTCTTTTCCGAAAATAACAGGCAATTCATCAACATCATACTCCTCGCTTATGTCAGGATCGTCTATGTAGTAGTGGCGAATATTGCCACCGTTCACATAGTGTATAGTGTTAGTATATAGTCTTGTCGTAACTTGATCGAAACCTATTCTATTGAATAGCGTTATCTCTTTACCTTTATCATCGACAAAGGTGATTGAGTCGTATATGTAGACCCAGTTCCATGTCTCGCTTACGCCATATTGCTGGTCGCGGAACTGTTTACGATACACATCAATCGATAAGGACGAATCCTTCAGTTGGCATCCGTTCGAGAATAGTAATGCTGTCTGCTTCTGTGCGTTCTGTGTTGACGTCCATGTATAACCGTATGCCTCAGCTCGCCACAATTGAATATATTCTGTTGTATCTTGTGTCTGTGCAATGTATTCGTTTCCGCTATCATCTTTCACTACCACCTCTATCTTATCGAATCGACATGAAGGTACGTTCTTTACTTGCACACCTCTTTCCACACCCAATGTAACAAAGTCATTAACGCCATGATTGAGGTATGTTATAATAGGACTTTCCATCGTCTGCGGCTCAACAACGCTGTCTCCGTTCTTGAATCTTACGTATACGTATAGGCGCTGCAGATTCTCTGGGTTAGGCACACCCCACAGATGTACTCTGTCGTAACGTAAATATTGATGCGAGCCCCCACCAACTTCTTCTGGCTTTAGCCAACACCTAAGACGACGGGTCATATATGTATAATCGGGCGAGAACGTCACTGCCCACTCAAGTCGAAATTTCGACCTAAATATATCATCGTTTGCTGCTTTGATGGTGGCAACAAATCGATTTACGTCCGAATGCTCATTTCCAAGATCGTCCTGATGGAACGGCATATTCCCATTTAATATTTCTCTCAGATATTCATATAGGGAATGCTGCCGTTTTATGCTTTCACGGAAAGCTATTGCACGCGATTCATCATCAATGTTTTCGAGGGTATAATCCTCCCCATGATATATGCGGCACAAGCCTTTCAGGAATCTCATTTTGTCATTCCTGTTTAGCTCATGCTGTATGGCTAGGCCACCTAACACATATATGGAATACATCAGGCGAGCTGTTCCATTGTCATCTTTGTACAGATAGTTCTTGAGACTTATACCACTGTTCTCCCAGAGCGTTTTATAATCGACTCCATCAATCAGCATATTCTTATTGCCACTTTGGTAGCGTCGCTTGTACCACTCTGCCATGTAAATGATGGTGGTCACAGCATTCTCTGACTTAGCCAATACACAGACTCCCTTAGTCTCAACAATAGACTTCAACCAGATTTCAAGCTCATTGAAATCTGCTTCCGACAATCGTAGTCTCCACACATAAGGCTGACTGATGTCGAACTGCGCTATCTTGTCCAGGAGTTGTCGACTCAGTCTTCCTTCCATACCTTTATGCTTTTCTTTTCTCCTCTATATGCCGTCCTTAACTCCCGTAGTGTCAGAGGGCCTTCTTTGCCATGATGTATCATGGAGTGACAATTTGAACAAAGCGGCACCAGATTCTCTACGTAGTCGTCAGGAAGACTCTCGTTGTACGTCGAAATCATTTTTAGGTGATGAACTTCTATGAACCTATCACCTAACTCTTCACCGTATAATTCAGCGAAGTTCATTCCACAGCATTGACATTGATAACCATATTTATCAATGCAGGTCTGACGCAACGACGGATTTCGCTTCACCACCTCTCGCTCTTGCTCAACGTGCCGACGTTCTCCCTCTGTCATTTCTCTCTCATGGGGTTTGGTAGTGGCTGACGTGGAATGCGTTGATGTCTTTGGGGCTTTCACGTCCCCCTCGATATTGATTTTTTGACTAAAGAGTTTTTGAAATGCTTTCGATTCCAGAAAACTTGAATATCTTCCCAAATGAAAAGAGTACTGATGTTCAATAGCATCATCCTCTGCCCTCATTTTTTCGTCATTCGCTATTCTATTTCGTACACTATCGTAAAAGCGATGATCGGTATTTTCGTATATGCTTGTAAAATTGCTGCTTACATATTTGCGGATGAAGTTTCCCAAATCTACCTCTGTAAAGTTTGCAAACGCCTCGGCATTAGGGTTGCGCTTCGACAACTCTTCTATGTACGCCTTGCGTATTACTTCTACTGATGGTATTTTGAGATTCTTCGTCATAACTAAATTCTATTTTTTCTTGTACGAACGATTCTTGTTTCCACCCTGCGCTTCCAGATAGCCAAACTCCGTAAGTTGGCGCAGGTAGCGCTTGGTCGTGGTCTCTGTATAACCGAAACGAGCAACCACCTCTTCGGTCGTCACTTCTTCTTTATCGGCCATATAATCTAAAATATCGACCATTTTCTCCGCCAAAGATGGCTTTATCGACCATTTATCGACCATTTTCTCCATCAAAACATGTTTATCGACCACTTTCTCTGTCGTCGATTGGATGTATTGGTCTATCTCGCTCTTCAAGTGTTTGCAGTGAAGTGCTGTCATGCAGTCGAGGAAGATGTTTATGTCATCGTTCTCTCGGGTGTCTATCAGGGCTTGTATATATTCCGCCTTGTCGTCTTTGAGAACCTTAGTAGGCAGCACTCCAAACTCCCATTGCAATAGGTTCATCAGTAGCCTGCACGTGCGTCCGTTGCCATCGGCCCACGGATGTATGCTGACCAACTCGTAGTGTGCCCAGAAGCTTAGGTCGTATATCGCTGTCACATTAGTCGTGTCTACCGTCTTGCGTCTCTTGTTGAGTTCCTCGCAAAATGCAGCAAGGCGTTCTGGAACTTTCTGATACGACATGTACGATTTGCCACCTACGCCAGCCGTGACGTTCAGCTTGCGCAGCTCTCCTTTCGCTGCCGAGAACGACCCGCCTATCACGTTATATTCGCTGCCTGTTCGCGCCATCACTTTGCTCGCAAGTGTTATCAGCCAGTCAACCGTAATGGGCTCATGCTTTGCAATCCACTTTCGCCCATATTCGTATGCAGCCTTTAGGTCGAGATTCATCATCTGCTCCACTATCGTTCGCTTGCTCGATGTGATGCCTTCGTCGAACAACAGCTGTGCTTCTACCTCGGTGACTGTGGAGCCCTCAATGGCTGTGGAGTGCGTAATGATGGAGTACAGATAGAACTTTTCGAAGTCTATCTGATTCGATATGCCCAGTGCCTCATGCTGTTGTAGCAGTTTTAGTAGCTGTTCTCTACTTCCGTTCATCACTTCTTCCTCCGTTCCAATTCTGACACGGTACGATCAACGACTTCCTGAAGCTGATACGTAGCTACGCCAAGCGGCTTGTTGATGTCTTTCAATGACCATTCAACCACCGTTTTGTCTGTCGATTTGCATATAATCAAGCCCACTGAGGGATTGTCGCCTTCACCGCGCAACAGTTGGTCTGCTGCCGTAACGTAGAAATTCAGTTTGCCCGCAAATTCGGGAACATACTTCACGGCCTTCAGTTCGATAATGACATATCGGTGCTGAGGAATATGATAGAACACCAGATCGGGAAAGAATGTCTGCCCGCCTGGCATCTGCAACTCCATCTGCCGACCTACGTATGAGAAGCCCTTGCCGAGTTCCAAGAGAAAACGTGTGACGTTGGCAACCAATGCGTCCTCAAGGTCTTTCTCGTCGTAGCGAGCTTTCATCGTCAGGAACTCAAAGTTGTATGGGTCTTTCAATATCTCTTTGGCCGACTCTATCTGCGCCTCAGGCAGTGTGGTGCCGAAATTGGTCTTGGCAGTGCCCTCTCGCTTGTATAGCTTGGCTGCTATTTGGTCTTCCAATGCAGGACGAGACCAATTGTTATCAATAGTCTTGTTGACATAGAACAAGGCTTCGTCCATTGAATTGCACTTAGTGAATATCTCAATATGCTGCCCCCAAGGAATAAGACCAAATCTTTCTGGCATCTCTAATTCGTCAACGACCCGTTGACGATTTTCATTGATGCGTTTCGGTTGGGCAAAGTCCAATTCGTCAGCAGCCTGCTGACGAATTACAACTTGCTCATAATAAAATGCATACCAACGCTTTATGTATTTTAAGTTGGTGACAGAAAACCCTGTTGCGTTCGGAAACATTGTACGCATATCAAGGCTCAACTGATTGAAAAAACCACTTCCCCATTTGCTCTCTGCCTGCTTCTGAACGATGTCTCGCCCCAGCTCCCAATAGTATTCGAGCAAAGCAGCATTCACACGTACCGCCGCCTTCGCCTGGCTTCGCTGAAAGCGGCGCTTAAAATCCGATAGCCATTCCACATACTCTGGATCCGCTATAGTGCCTTCGCTATATACAAATCTCGGTCTATCTTCCATCTCTTTTTCCCTCAGCTCGTCTCTAATCCATTGGTGCAATATGTTCATTGATGAATGCTATTTCATCAAGTCCCAACTCATACTTCACAAAAAGTTGCTGATCTATATCATCAACACTTCTCGTCCAATCTATGTCAGAATCTGGCGTGAAGTCTTGAATGGGTACATTCGCCCAAGTTTCCTTCGGATTATCTTGGGTTACTTTTAGCGTCCCTAATAACGTTCGAGCAAATTTGGTTTTTACATACTTTAGGCAAGCTTCAGCTTCTTCTTTTGTCTCAAATTTTCCGACACTCAGGAAAGTAAGGGTATGCCCGATTACGGGCTGCCCGATTACGGGCTGCCCGATTACGGGCGTAGATAAAACCTCTCCTATAGCTCCTGTTCCATTTGCTTTAGGAACAAACACTTTGTACTTATCGATGTTGTCGGGGCATTTTACGTATTTACGCTTCGTCCAAAGATACGCACGCTCATTATTTACCCTGCCAAGAATCTGGATGTAATCGTCTTCATCACTAGGCTTGTTTTCCGAAAACAACTCAGGATACTGACTAAAAGCTGTAGAATTAAGATCATACCTATGTCCTTTGCTATGTCGACCTTCTATCTCTGGATGCTCAGAATATGCCTCTTCGGTAATCCTATATAAATCACGAGGATAAACTAAATCAGAGAAAGAAACAAAACTCTTGTTTTTGATCTTGTCAAGAATGCTATGCAGCTCTTCAAAAGCAGAGAACGTTCCTATTGGCCCTATCTCTCTAGTGTTGTCCCAAAATGTCGTTGCAATGCCACCCTTAACATCTACGTTCGGAAATACTTCAATACTGTTAGCCCAATATTGAGAAACAATAAAATGAGGATTGCTTTTGATTCTTTTATTCCATTCTTTGGGTGTTTTCCCCGCATCAAACAGGAATCGGGCAGGATGAATCATCGTCCCGTACACCGACAATTGACTGGCCACATCTATAAATAGATGATAGACAGGGTTGGCGCCGTTACCATTTCCTCCGTTTACTTCTTGATATGGCGGATTCCCCACCACAGCACTAAACTTTATCATCTCTTTGCTTGTTGTTCCTTTCCAGAATCCCAAACTCTTCAACTCCTTTACGAGTTCATCTTGGTTATCTGATGCTTTCTCTACTAGTTTTTCTGCTTTTATATTTGCTTTCTTTTCTACTTGTCTAAAGCCAAATAGCGTGCGGCGAGTAATACCTGCAGCCATTGGTGTGTTGCAAATCACAAACATGTTGTCTGCGACAATATCATCCCATACGACTTGTTCTTCTTGCACGCTAATCGTTTCGGGGGCAATGCGCTCTGCTCTTACATACTCCTCCAATCGGCGACGGTAAAGAGAATATGTCACGTATAGCGGATACAGACCAGTCTTGGAATTAATCTCCAAAATTTTGGTCTGTACTTCACCTCCATCATCAACGCTGTTAAACAACTCTTGCGTCACATCACCTTGGTCTATAAAGCGTGGCTTATCTATCTGTCCATTCTTTTCGTCGAAAGTCTCGTCGAAGAAGCACCATCCACCTATGGTGTCGCTCATGTGCATATTCACCACGCGCCACGGTGTAAGAACAGTTTCCTTGTCTGGATTGCGGAAGTACGAGAATATCTCTGTAATCTGCTTTATGCGGTCCTCTACGTGCATGAAGTCGGCCTCGCGCACCAATTCGCGATACCTCTTGCCTGCCTCCATGAAGCGCGTAGCGTTGAAGCACTTCTTTATCTTATTGAAGTCATCCTTGGTGATTTTCTGCATAAACTCCTTCCACGACTCGTCCTTGATCTTTCGTGTAAAGTTGTCTATGGTCAAGTCTTCCGTAGTGTCTCCCGCATCAGCACCGCCATACATTAGCAGCGGTATGCGCAATGCTATGCCTCGTATGTTGGTAATGCGTTTCCTGAACTCCTCGCGCTCCTCCTTCGCCTTCTCGCGCTTGGCCATTCGTTCCGCTTCCTCTTTTATCCATTGCTGCTTTTCTTCTTCGCTCCAGGACTCCCACTGTTTCTTGAACTCTGCATCTTTTTCGGTCTTCTTCCTTGCCTTCGCCGAGGCTTCGGCTTTCTTTTGTGCAATCTTGGCTTCCCAAGCCGCACGTTGTTCAGGCGTCATGTGGCTGAGGTCGACTGTTGTCTTGGCTTCCTTGCGTTTCTCGTCCGCCGCTTGGCCTCCATTCTCACCAATGTGGTTTATCACTTCGGGAGCGACGCTGTTGAGTTCCTCTTGGTTATATAGGCAAGGATCATCAAAACCCTTACGAACAAGTCGGTCGATGAATACGCTCTCAAGTTTCTTATAAATGTCATCGATGCTAAGTGGCGACATTTGTCCTCCCGTCATAGATATTACAGGACATAGATCGACGAAGTCTTTTACGGTCTCTTTGTCGCGCATCTCCTGCGTCTTATCTTCATCGCCTTCTTTAGCTTTATTGGCATCTTTCTTTGTAATAGAGGAGAACTTTGCAGTTTCTGCCACTATCTTGAGTGTACGGTCAGGTGCGAAGTCGAATACGTAGCATTGTGTTTTCATCTTCCCGTCGTGCGTCTTATATGGCGACTGCACTCGGAAGATAGTCTGCATATATGTAGCTGCATTGTCGCCTCCCTTTAGGTAGAGCACCGCAGTCCATGGTTCTACCGTCACTCCTGTTGTCAACCGACCGCACGATATGGTTATCGTCCATGTTTTTTCTGGCATTTCACCGATGGCACTATTGACAACGTCGAGAGCCGTTTCCTGCTGCTCGTCTGTCTCTACATTGCCAGCCACATTCACTATTTTGAACCGTCTGAATGTAGGGTGTTCTTTGAGCATCGTTTCAAGAGCTTTCGCTTCGTCTATGTGGCTCACAACCCACAGCGTATGTCTGAACATACTGCGATACTCATTTGTGGAGAATGGAAAATTGTTGGTGTCGTCCTTGGTGCAGAGCAAATCGAGGAACTTCTTGACGTCTTCCTCGTGCACAAAGCGACCTTTCGCACCCTCTGGCATGATTGCATGATCTGCCTTGGGATTGCCCGTCCATGTACGGAAAAACTCGTTGAACGTAAATACGCCATCTTGGTCAAGCACCTGACTGATGTTCTTCCTAATGTCGTATGTGAAGATGTTCATCTGTGGCAGGTCGGCATACGGGTTCTTTTCATTCGGATGCTCGACTTCCCATCTGAGTTTGGCCTGCTGCTCTGCTATGTAATCCCATGTGAAAACTTCTTTCTCAGCATCGAAGTCCTCATATAGGTTAAACGGAGTACCCGACAGATGGAGCATCTTAGTCTTCTCCTTTTTCAAGAAGTCCTTTATGACGCTTTCGCCAAGTGCCGTTCGAGTACCTTCATGAGCCTCGTCTATGATTACTAAGTCCCATTTTGTCTTCAGAATGTCAGCTTTCAGCTTTTCGTTCTCTTTGACGTCAGAGTGACCGAATAAGGTCTCTTGTTGTTCTTTAGTGCTATTCTTTGCAAGAGTCTTGACGTTTACAAGCTCTGACAATCTGAGATATTGCATCGAAACGAAGAATACATAGTGATTGCCATCGGTCTCTACAAATCTCTCCAAATCGTAGAAGTTGCCTCGATTGTCGGCATCAGAACGAGTGCCAAAATCGTACTTGCAACGAATATCACAATTCTCGCTTATCGCACTACCAAAGACCTGCTCAAAAGCTTTCATCCATCCATCACCTACTGCAGGTCGATGTGTAACGATAAGTGTACGCCTGACATCCATCTCGCGTGCCAGTTGCAGGGCACATATAGTCTTACCAAAACGCATCTTCGCGTTCCATAGAAACTGTCTGTATTCAGAAAGTGGAGTGTACACATAGCCAGTTTTACTTCCGCTTTTAGAGCAAAAACGTTCTTTGGCTCTGTCTATGGCATCGCGCTGTTCGGGCCTAAGCACAATAAGATCATCTCCAAACAAACTTGTTTGGAAACTATCCTTTATTTCTTCTAGTGTCGTGTACGTTGCCATAATCTATGAGTTTTTCAGTTTCTATTCAATAGTGACGCAAATGTCTGCTTTGGCGCATCCTTATCATGAAAGTCTTGCGTTGTCAACGTCGCTTTTTTCAAGTTTACTCCGTGAAAGAAATCTTTGATAAGACAATATCCTTCAAAAGGTCCCTCTGGCTCAAGCTGAGGCCGTTTGGGAATGGCTAAGCCTTGTTGTTCCGCAATTAAAAGGCTATTGTTCATTAGAGTCTCTAATTGTTCTTGCTTCTCTTCGAATTTCTTGAGTTCAAGATTGTATGATTCTATACGAGTCAAGCGTCGCTTTATGTCTTCTTCATGCCCAGGTAATCCAAATGTCATACCGTCCATCTGCCAGATATTCCACGAGATTATGTAGGCCACGCCTGGCATAATGCGCATCTTGTTTTGATTGAACTTATCTTCTCCGAACTGCTCGATATAGTGTTCCACAAACGTGAAAAATAGAGCTTCGCGAGCCAACAGCAAGTTATCACCTTGCCATTCAAAACCGTATGTTGCTCGCAATGCTATCTTAGCCCACAATATCCATTCTTTGCTGTCTTTCGCATTCTCCGAAACTATGCGGAGTTTGCGGTCGAGCATTCCTATTCGATACTTTGCTATTTGATTAAATTCCCCCGTCACGACGTCATATCGATTGGCTAGATATGGAGCTTCTCCACACGTCATCTCCAATCGCACATCAGCTACATATTCTTTCCACGTTTTATCTTCAGTAAACACAATCTTCTCCTCATTGTTTATCCAAGCTTGAGGATTGTTGGGGTCTGGATAGTTGAAAAGACCTTCAGTTCGACCAAACCACGCTTCGTCAACGAGGTTGTTCTGTGCATTACATATCCATGCTGGCGTAAAAACTTCCGCCTTGTCTTTTACCCTCTGCGTCTGCTCCTCTTTTGTTTTTACCGCTCTTGGACGTATGAGTTTGTTGTTGTCTCCTGTTATCTTATCAATTGTTATATAGTCATGAAAAGTATATCCTTCGCCCCTTTCTGCATACGAGTCGGTAGCCCAGTAGATGTTTTTCTGAGTCGTATGATCCTTTAGAAGATTCATACATACTTGCTCGCCGTAATTGAGGAGCATCTGAGTTTCACTTATGTCAGCTTCTGTCGCCATTCTTTACGTAATCTCACCTACAAATTTACCTCTCTTCTGTGCAGCCAATCTTCACTGAAGAATATTTTTTTCTCGCCTCCTCTATTTTTTCAGCTATTCGCCGTCTCAACCTCTCTGGCTCAAGCACCTCCACTTGCGGACCGTATGAGAATATTTGCGCCTCAAGTTCTTTGTTCGACCTAACTGTTATACTCAGCGTGTGCTCCCCCTCATCGATGATTTCCTGCGTGTGGTGTATCGGCTTCGACACGACATAAGGAAAACGTTTCTCGTCAAACTTCAATACTACTTTTTCGGCTGTAAGGTGATCATCAGGGATAGTGACACCTACAATGTCTTTGAAGTATTGCTTGAAATCTACACTCTCGTTCGGCACAAACGCGACATCTGTTTTAACCTCGAACCGCACAATTCTGTCTAAGGCCCTGTTCGTTATTTGGTTGCCATACTGCTTGTTCACTTCAAGTCCGAACAAGAACCAGCGGTTGTTGAATTGCTTTAGGTAATAAGGATGTATTAGTGCTGCCAGCTCCGTTCCCTTATACGAGCGATAGGTCATCAATATTGGCAGTTGATTTACCGTGGCATCTATCAAGTCCGAGAGAAATTCCAATCCTTTGAGCTGCTCGTTCTGCTCAAACTCTACCACGCTGTCGCTATTGGGCTTCACGTCGAATCGACATTCAAGTTTCGAGATAACCTCTTCGAGCCATGCATTGGATGGTATACCTCTATATTTGCCAAGCATCTCTATGGTAGAGCGAAGGCTCGTAAGTTCCTCTGGAGAAAGCGGATTGTTGAAAATGCTGTATTCAGGGTCCTCGTACCTATAGTAACGCTTCTTGCCGTCGCCCGAAAGATATGCCTTGGTAGGAGCGTTATACGGACGATTCCTCATATTCTCTATGTCCACCCTAAGTTGCCGAGTGTTTACTCGTGTGCCGAGAAGGTCATATAGTTTATCACCGACAATCTCCATCAAATCCTCAAACGTATATTTACGATTGAAGTTCTTGAAGCAGTTGTCCAGAATCTGGTATCTCAGCTGAGCGTTTTTATTTGTAGGCATATCGGCTATTTGTTGTCCTCGAAGGCATCCATCCTCACAAGGTCATTTATCTCGCATTTCAGACACTTCGCTATTTCTATCAAGTTCTCAAGACTTGGCTGCGTTGCGTTTGTCACCCATTTGGATATAGTTGCTGGGTCTTTGTCCATCATCCTCGCCAACTCTTTAGCGCAACAATGGTAAGCTGCGACAAGGACGAAGACGACGGTCCTGACTACAGCAAGTTCAACACGCTCTTCTCTACTGTGAAGACGTTTGTAGACAAGCTCGATAGTAGCTCTACCTACTCGTACCCAATCAATGGCTCTGCGAAGAAGACTACTTCGGACTACATGTTTGAGGTCAAGCCAGTAGGCCGATTGATAGCTGTCACGCCCAAGTCATCCATGACGAAGAGCGAACTCACTGTTGTCAAGGAGGCGAACGTAATGAAAGACATTTATCTCAATAATGCCAATGGTATTACTATCGATTGTAGAAGATGAAACGGAAGGAGATGAACTATGAAGCCTGTAAAGAATCGAATATTCTGTGTGGATTGCCAGCACCCTAAAATGCTTTTCGAATCGAAGAGCAAGGCTATGAACTTTATCAAATTCAACGCTGACGAGATCATGGAGGAGAGTGGCGTAGCACCTACTCGTGCTTACTTTTGCAACTCTTGCTGCGGATGGCATGTAACGAGCCATGTTCATCCTCCATCAAGAGTTGATCGAATTAA
>FLNY01002084.1_pt1 | contig 25249 bp, 22 predicted proteins | sample 1140381 | NCBI WGS metagenome assembly FLNY01 (sample SAMEA3878172, study PRJEB12797) | bioreactor metagenome | biome: Moose rumen | place: Sweden | collected 2011-10
ACAAAATCAAAATATGACGGCGAAAAGGAAAAGCAAAAGAAGTATGCCAAGCTTGGCGCTAAAATCACCGATAACATACCACATAAGATTTTCGGATTAAAAACAACGGACGAGGAATACTGGGGATTGCGCGAAATTCTCAGCGAGGACGAGGTGGATATCGCTTTGTCAATGAAGCAGCGTAAATGGTATACCTTTGAGCAGCTGTGTGAAATGAACAAAAAGAATATGAGCACAGAAAAAGTAAAAGAAACGCTGGAGCAGCTTTGCTACCATGGCTTTGTGGAATATGATTACGGCGACCATTATGACGACAACGGTCCGATTGAGGGTGCGCCAAAGGAAATCCGCTACCGTACCAGCTACTTTGTTCCCGGCAGTGCAGAGCTGTTCAACTCTTCGGTTGATCGTATTAAGAAGAATCCTCCTGTAGCAAAAATGTTTGAACGTATGACCTTCCTTCCGGTTGAGCATATAACCTCAATGGTGCCTCCGGGAGGCGACGGAATCGGTATGCACGTTATCCCCGTTGAAAAGGAGGTTAACGCCAATCGTGAGGCAATCAGCCTTGAAAAGATTTCCTACTGGTTACAGAAATATGAAGGTCACCTGTCAGCAGGCATCTGCTCCTGCCGTTATTCCCGTGCCGAAATCGGCGAGGGCTGTACGGATGACGGCGATGACTGGTGCATCCAGGTAGGCGATATGGCGGATTATACCGTTGAAACCGGCAGAGCACACTACATAACTAAAGAGGAAGCGCTTAACATTCTGCAGAAGGCAGAGGACAATGGCTACGTTCACCAGATTACTAATATTGACGGCTCCGACCATATTTTTGATATCTGTAACTGTAATGTCAAAATCTGTAACGCTCTGCGTACCTCGCTGTTGTTCAATACGCCGAATATGTCCAGAAGCGCCTATACCGCTAATGTAACAAAGGATAACTGCGTTGCCTGCGGTCGCTGTGTTGAAGTATGTCCTGCAGGTGCCGTCAAGCTCGGTCAGAAGCTCTGTAAGAAAGACGGTACCGAGGTAAAATATCCTAAAGCTGTCCTTCCCGACAAGATTAGTTGGGGCAAATATGCTTGGGATGAAAATTACAGAGATACCGCAAGAGTTAATACGCATAAGACGGGTACCGCTCCCTGTAAGGCTGCCTGTCCGGCTCACGTGCCGATTCAGGGTTATCTGAAGATGGCGAAGGAGGGCAGATACGATGAAGCGCTTGCCCTAATCAAGCTGGAAAATCCGTTTCCCGCTATATGCGGACGTGTCTGCAACAAGCGTTGTGAGGATGCCTGCACACGCGGCACTATTGACAAGCCTGTTGCTATTGATGATGTCAAGAAATTCCTTGCAGAGCGTGACCTGCACGCCGACACAAGATATATCCCGAAAAAGATTACCAAGAGGGTCAGCGGAGAATGGGAACAAAAAATTGCTATTATCGGCGCAGGTCCCGCCGGTCTTTCCGCTGCATACTATCTTGCTACTATGGGTTATAAGCCTACTGTATTCGAAAAGAATGAAAAGGCAGGCGGCATGATGACCTACGGTATTCCTGCCTTTAAGCTGGAAAAGGATGTTATTGACGCAGAAATTGATATAATACGTGCACTCGGTGCCGATATCAAGTGCGGCATTGAGGTAGGCAAGGATGTTACGATAAGCGAGCTTAAGGAACAGGGCTACGAAGCCTTCTACATAGCTATCGGTTGTCAGGGCGGCAGACTGCCTGGCGTTCCCGGCGATACTGCCGAGGGTACGGAAATTGCTGTTAAATTCCTCGAAAAAGCACTATCAGACACTGCAAAAGACCTCAGTGGCGACGTAGTGGTTATCGGCGGCGGTAATGTTGCTATTGACTGTGCAAGAACCGCTCACAGAAAGGGTGCCGAAACAGTAGCGATGTACTGTTTGGAATCACGTGATACAATGCCCGCCTCCCTGGAGGAAATTGAAGAAGCCGAGGAAGAAAACGTAAAGATTAATCCGGGCTGGGGACCGAAGGAAATACTCACGGATGAAAGCGGTAAGGCGTGCGGCGTTGTGCTTAAGAGATGTCTGTCCACTATTGACCCCGAAACCGGCAGATTCTCACCGAAGTATGATGAGAACGATACTATAACCGTTAAAGCCAACAAGGTAGTATTCGCTATCGGTCAGGCAATCGAATGGGGCAAGCTGCTGGAGGGCACCGACGTTACCTTCCACCACGGCAACTATCCGGTAGCAGATGCCTTTACATATCAGACCAATGATCCGTGTATATTCGTCGGAGGCGATGTATTCACCGGTCCTAAGTTTGTTATCGACGCTATCGGTCAGGGACACGAGGCGGCTGAATCTCTTTCAAGATTTGTTTCTAAAAACAACGTATCCCAGACGCTTGGAAGAGACCGCCGTTACTTCAAGGAGCTTGATAAAAACAATATCGCTATTGATTCCTACGATGTTGCGCAGCGACAGATTCCGCCGATTGACAATACGATTGATTACAAGAGCAGCTTTGTTGATAATCGTTTGATATTCACCGAGGAGCAGGTTAAGACGGAAACCTCCCGTTGTCTAAGCTGCGGTGCAAGCATTGTTGATCCCAACAAGTGTATCGGCTGCGGTCTTTGCACTACCAAATGTGAATTCGACGCTATCCATCTTGTACGTGACCATCCCGACGCTTCTAATATGCGCAGGGCAGAGGACAAGGTAGGCGGTTTAGCTGCGTATGCAATTCCGAGAGCGTTTAAGATCATTCTGAATAGCGGCTCAGAGGAAGCAAAGTCGATGCGCAAAAAGCGCAAGGAATACAATAAGGCAACCAAGGAGTTCCGCAAGACGCATCCGCACACAGGCAACAGCGTGGATATTGAAGAGATGATGAAGGACTGATTTCTGTACGGAGGAAAACAAAGTGCATGAAATGGGAATAATTATCAACCTCGCCAAAACTCTGGACGAAACGGCTGAGGAGCAACACATCATCAATATCGGCAAGGTAACGTTGCAGGTCGGCGAGGTATCGGGTATTATGACGGATTTATTCGTGGATTGCTGGAACTATTTTAAAGGAAGACACCCCGTTCTCAAGGACAGTGAACTTATCTTGGAAACCATACCCGCGGTTACCTATTGCTCTAACTGTGAACAGACCTATGAAACGGTGAAATACGGCAAAGAATGTCCGTATTGCCATAGTGGCGAAACATGGCTTGTTCAGGGCAACGAATGTGTTATTAAGGAAATTGAAGCCGAAACCGAATAAAAAGCTGGATGGAGAGTGCTTCGGCGCTCTCCGCTTTGCGTGAGGAAATATGATATATCAAATTCTTAATATAAATGATATCAGCGCTTCTGAATATGCCCGTTTTTATGCGTTGATGAGCAAGGAAAAGCAAGCGCGCGTCAACCGATATCACTTTGAAGCGGACAAAAAACGCAGTATCGCCGGTGAGCTTCTGGCAAGGCGCCTGCTCAGCGAATACTGTAATATAACGCCAGAGCAAATTGTCTTTGGCGTAAAGGAAAAGGGCAAACCCTTTGCAGAGGGCGTAAACGCATATTTTAATATCAGCCATAGCGGAAACTGGGCTCTTTGCGCTGTTGATACAGCGCCTGTGGGCGTTGATATTGAGGTTATACAGGAAGCTGACAGGCTCCTTATTCAGCGTGTTTGTAATATGGAGGAACGTGCATACATATTTAATAATAGTATTTCTTCTGTTGCGAAGAATCGACGTTTTCTGGAAGTCTGGACCTTTAAGGAGGCTTGCTTCAAATGCGTAGGAAGCGGACTCGGCGATTTCAGCCGGTTTCGTTTTTTTGATACGTCAATCAAAAAGAAAGTGCTTAGTGAAAAAGAGTATATTGCGACTATCGTTAGCATAGAAAAAGAGGTTGAAATATAAAAGAATTTATTTTATAATATATAGGTAATAGTATCACTATTCATTGAACAATTAGGAATAAGGAGAATGATTTATGCCAAGAGATGTCAATCCGGCTATTCATGTGAATGAAAGGGATTTTCCCCTTCAGGATTATCACTGTGATGACCCGGAAAAGAAAAAATTAGTCACCAAGCTTGCCCTGATGATTACGGATAACATCCCTCGTAAGCTACCCGGAGCTATGAAGGAAAACCATATGGATTTCTGGATTCTTGACCGTTTGCTTACCAAGGATGAGGTTAAGTTTATGCTTAGCTTCAAGAAACGCCGTGTTCCGCTCAGAATCGGTGAGCTTGCCAAGCGCAACAATATGAGCGTTGAAGAAGCGCAGAAGATTGTTGACCATATTCTGTGGATTGGTCTGCTCGAGCAGAACAGAGAAAATCCGGATAGGGAACGTCAGTTCTTAATTCCTAAATGGGTAGTGGGCTCGGGCGAATATATGGTTGAGCACAAAACTCTGTGCGATACGAATCCCGAGGTCGCAACGATGTTTAATCTGGCGCCGCAGGAGCCGCTGGAGCTTGCCTCCAAGCTTATTCCTCCGGGAGGCGCCGGAATCGGTATGCACGTTATTCCGGTTGAAAAGGCAATCGAGCACGAGAGCAAATCTGTTTCCGTTGAACATCTGTCGCACTGGTTAGAGAAGTATGACAAATTCTGCTCAATGGTTTGCGCTTGCCGTAAGGCACAGCGTGTAAGAGGCGAGGGCGTTGGCGATATTGAAGGTCATATGTGCATTGCCGTAGGCGATATGGCGGAATTTCTTGTTGAAAGCGGAAAAGACGCACGTTATATCACCCGTGAGGAAGCACTGGAAATCATCCTTCGCAGTGAAAAGAAGGGATATGTTCACCAGATTACTAACCTTGACGGACCAGAAAAGATTGTTGGCATCTGCAACTGTTCACCCGGCAGCTGCTACGGACTGAGAACCTCTCAGCTCTTTAATACTCCGAATATGTCTCGCTCCTCATACAGGGCGCATGTCGAGCCTGAGAAGTGCGTAGCGTGCGGCAAATGCGTAGAAGTTTGTCCTGCAGGCGCTGCAAGACTCGGACAAAAGCTTTGCAAGGCTGACGGCTCTAAGGTTGTTTATCCAATGCATGACCTTCCGGATGATCATGCCTGGGGCGAGGACAGATGGGATAAGGATTACCGCGACCATAACAAGATTAACTGCTATGACCAGGGTACTTCTCCTTGTAAAACAGCCTGTCCGGCACACCTTGCCGTACAAGGCTATATCAAGATGGCGGCAGAAGGCAGATATAAGGACGCACTTAAGCTGATTCGTCAGGACAATCCTTTCCCCGCCGTATGTGGTGCAGTTTGTAACAGAAGATGTGAGGACAGATGTACAAGAGGCTTAGTTGATAAGCCCGTTGCAATTGACGAGATTAAGAAGTTTCTTGCTTACCGTGAGCTTGACGCAGGCGAGGATTATATTCCCGAGGTTTGCTATAACGGCGTTGGCGAGCAGTGGGACGATTATAAAATTGCTGTTATCGGTGCAGGTCCTGCAGGTCTTTCCGCCGCGTATTACCTTAGAACAGAGGGCTATCCCGTAACCGTATTTGAAAAAGAGAGTCGTCCGGGCGGTATGCTGACCAACGGTATTCCGAATTTCCGTCTTGACAAGAAGGTTGTTGAGGCTGAAATTGACATCATCAAAAAGATGGGCGCCGAAATTAAGTGCGGCGTAGAAGTTGGAAAGGATATTACCCTTGACGAGCTGCGTGCTCAGGGCTATAAGGCATTCTATATTGCCATTGGTCTGCAGGGCGGAAGACTTGCCGGCGTACCAGGTGAGGACGCAGCGGGCGTTGAAAGCGGCGTATCCTTCCTCAGAAGAATTAATCAGGATGAAAGCATTAAGCTTGACGGCGATGTAGTTGTTGTAGGCGGCGGTAATGTCGCAGCAGATGTTGCCAGAACTGCAGCAAGAGCCACTAACGGCAAGGTAACTATGCTTTGTCTGGAACAGCGTGACGAAATGCCGGCTGCAAAGGATGAAATTGCTGAGGTCGAAGAGGAAAACATTGAGATTCTCAACGGTTGGGGACCAAAAGAGGTTATCAAGAACGAGGACGGTACAGTAAAGGCTATCGTCTTTAAGAAGTGTCTGTCCGTATTTGATGAGCAGCACCGCTTCTCACCAAAGTATGATGAGGAAGATACCATTACCGTCGAGTGCAATAACGTGCTTATGGCAATCGGTCAAAGTGCTGAATGGGGCAAGCTGCTGGAGGGCTCCAAGGTTGAGCTTAACAGAAACGGCACAGCCGTTGCCGATACGGTTACCTATCAGACAGGCGAGCCGGATATCTTCGTAGGCGGCGACATCTATCATGGCGCTCGCTTTGCTATCGACGCTATTGCCGACGGTAAAGAAGGTATGGTTTCCATCAACCGTTTTGTACACGAAGGTCAGTCGCTCACCATCGGTAGAGATTTACGCCAGTTCATTGAGCTTGACCGCGATGATATCCGCGTGGATTCCTATGACAATGCTGACCGTCAGGCGCCCGGCATGCGTGAAGGCGATCCGCTTAAGACCTATGAGGATCTGCGCCAGCCTTTCACCGAAGAACAGGTTAAGGCTGAGGCTAACAGATGTCTCGGGTGTGGTGCTACAACCGTTGACCTCAACCAGTGTATCGGATGCGGTCTTTGTACCACCAGATGCGAATTTGACGCGATTCACCTTTCCAGAGATATTCCGCAGGCGAGCGAAATGCACACCGCTGAGGAAATGATGAAGGTTGTCGGACCTTATGCACTCAAGCGCTCTATGAATATTATTAAGCGCAGAATGCAGGATAAAAAGGCGGCAAAATAACAAAATACATAAAGCTCAAGGAGAGTATAACGAAAGCCTCGGCAACCGCCGAGGCTTTTTCTATTGTTTTGTTTTTAAATTCAGAAATTGCTTTGAACTCGTCAGAAAGAGGGTATTATTCTGCCGTCAGCTTTTACATCCTTTCTCGTATACCCATATATCTTTATTTAATTTTGGCATTTTTCTTTTTATCCGCTGTTTTTATACAACTAATGGTGCCAAAAATTTTGTCCCCAAACCCTTTAAACTTTTTCTGTGATAAGCTGTGATAAGAATTTATACAGGGCAGAGACAGGCAAATTAAGCAGCTTTGTTAGTTGACTAAAACAAATCATTGTGCTATTCTAATATAAACTATTATTTTAGACCATTTTAGGAGGAAGCCTTATGCACGAATCAGGTGAAATGTATCTTGAAACGATTTATATTTTATCACAAAAAAGCCCTGCAGTACGCTCAATAGACGTTGCGGCGGAAATGGGCTTTTCAAAGCCGAGCGTAAGCAGAGGTATGGGCTTGCTCAAAAAAGGCGATTTTATTACGGTTGACGATAAGGGCTATATTGAACTAACTGAAACGGGTCTTGAATACGCAAAGAAGATTTATGAAAGACATACTGTTTTAACAGAACTGCTTGTCAGCTTCGGTATTGATGAGGAAACCGCCGCCGAGGATGCCTGCAGAATTGAGCACGTCATTTCGGATAAGTCTATGAGCGCAATTAAAGAAAAACTTAACAAATAAATTATCCCCCCTGTTTTGATGAACAGGGGGGATAATTTATTTGATTTTGTCTATATAGTCTCTCAGCGTTTCTTCCTCCATTGCTCCGATATGATAATCAACAAGATAACCGTTTTCATCAATAAATAAAGTCATCGGTATTGAGGTGACGTTGTATGCATACGCAGCAGAGGTATCGCTGTCATAATAAACGGGAAAAGTATAGCCGTTTTCCTGAACAAAGGCTTTTACACCGTCAACTGTTTCTCGGTTGCCGTCGGTCAGATCAACCATCATAAAGGTAACCTCGTCGCCCATTTCCCGAAAAAGCGTATCGAAATGCGGCAGCTCCTGCTTGCAGGGCGGACACCAGGTTGCCCAAAAGTTTACAACAATCGGCTTCCCGATATTGCCCGACAACTCAATTCCGTTGCCGTCACCGTCATAGACGGTAAAATTCTGTGCCGTGTTGCTTTGTGCCTGCTGCGTTTGCGGTGACGAGGTTTCGTTTTCAACCTTGTCGGCGAGCTTGTTATAGGCAAATACCGAGCCTGCAATCACAACAACAAGCAGGACGGAAAGTATAATCAGATTTCTGTATTTTTTCATAATACACCTCACGAAAGAAATGCAATTAGTTTATTCATCAAACCAAGCGACATAAATAATCCAACCACGATTAAGAATATTCCGCACACGAGGTTTATCTGTCTGTAATGCTTTTTAATTTTGTCAAAGGCTGAGGTCAGCTTTTCTATCAGTATTGCCGAAAGCAGAAACGGTATTCCCATACCAAGCGAATATACAAGGAGCAGAAGCGTGCCCTTCAGCGCTGTTCCCGAGCTTGCGGCGAGCATAATTGCCGAGCCTAAAAACGCACCTACGCACGGTGTCAGGCTTACGGAATATATAATACCGAATAATAGTGCCGAAAAGAAGGAATTAACCTCGGGTTTCTTTTCCATTCCTTTAAAGAATTTCAGGTGAATAATATCAAGATAAGAAAGCCCGAAAATGATAACAATAATACCGCTGACAATGTTGACAACCGTTTGGTGTTTCATCAAAAGCGAGCTGACGGCACCTGCAAATAACCCGAGCAGGCAGAACACGCCCGTAAAGCCGAGCACGAAGCCCAGCGGTCTTGTGATTTTATTACTTCTCTTTTCGCTGCCGCCCGTAAGATAAGTGATATACACGGGCAAAAGAGGAAGCGTGCATGGCGAAATAAACGAGATAACGCCCTCTAAGAAAGTTACAATATAATCCATATCAATAGGATAACCATTTTTTATTTTGTTGTCAACCGAAAGATAATACCCCTGCTCTTTGTGAGCAGGGGTTGAAAAATAGAAGCCTTAATAAAAAGATGAAAGGAAGGAAAGAAAATGAAAAAAGTCTTGCAGAAAAATGGTGGCTTCTAAATGTCGGATATCTTGGGCTGATTCTTATTAGCAGTTTTCTGAAAGGGCAATTATACCTATATAGTTAGCATATGCTAATTTGAGAAAAAGTCAAGAGTTAATTTGTGAATTTTTAATATTTTTTAATTTTATTGACATATTGTTTTTGCTGTGATAGAATACAAAATCATATACAAGTTAGCAATTACTAACTGATTGGAGGATTACTATGAAACAAAGATCTTTTTCAAATATTGCACTTGACGCATTAACTGCGCTTATAGCGTTAGTTCTGCTTATCGGTTCCTTTACCTTTTTGAAAACCTGTCCCGGTATGGAGGACGGCTCGTGGATGGCTTGCCATTGGGCAGGTCAGGCAATCAGCGGCGTAAGTGCGGTTATTGCTGCTTTAAGTATTGCTAATATATTTATAAAAGATAAAGGCTTTAAGGCTGGCTTATCCGTAGGTATTGTGCTTAATGCTATACTAAATGCGCTTATTCCCGGAACGCTGATTAATACCTGTATGATGCCTGATATGCAGTGCAATGCCGTAACAAAGCCTGCGGTTGCAGTTCTCAGCGGCGTGCTTGCTGTTTTAGCAATCATTAACGTTCTTTTATCGCTTAAAAAAGAGAGCAAATAATGAACATCAATAGATTACCGATTAAAAATTTACAGCATAAGGCAGGCAGGTCCACAGCACTTATGGTTGTTGTGCTTTTGCTTTCTGTTTCAATGCTTAGCGGCTCGCTGATTGTCGGCAGCCTTCAGAGCGGACTTAACAGCCTTGAAACAAGGCTTGGTGCGGATATCATCGTTGTACCTGACGAAGCAAAATCGAAAAAGGATTTGGAGTCAATTTTGCTTGACGGCGTTCCCGGATATTTCTATATGGATAAGGTATATCTTGACAAGGTTGCCGAGCGTGAGGGCGTAAAGAAGGTATCGGCACAGTATTATCTTGCTTCAACGAAGGCGGGCTGTTGTTCCATGCCTGTGCAGATTATCGGCTTTGACCCGGAAACCGATTTTACCGTTACACCGTGGATTGCAAAAAGCTACGGAAAAGAGTTAGGTCTTTATGATGTTGTGGCAGGCTACAATATAAATAAAGCAATTGGCGGGCAGGTAACCTTTTTCGGAAAGGATTGCACTATCGTTGCAAAGCTTGACAGAACGGGAACGGAGCTCGATAATGCCGTCTATGCAAATTTTGACACTACAAAGGCGCTTATTGAAGCATCAAAGGAAAACAGCTTTTCGTTTTTTTCAAACCATAATCCCGATGAGATTATTTCTTCTATTTTGATTGATGTTGAGGACGGTTACAGCATTGACGAGGTTGTTGGAGATATTAATATTCACATTAAAGGCGTTGAGGCAACGGCAACAAAAAGTATGCTCTCAGGCGTATCGGACAGCCTTTCGGGAATCGCAAGGATTATCAAGCTGCTTGTGGGCGCCGTATGGCTTTTGGTGCTTATCATATTGCTTGTTGTATTCTCATCTATGATAAACGAGCGCAAAAAGGAATTTGCCGTTTTGCGTGTTGCAGGTATGTCAAGAGCAATGCTTGCAAAAGTAATACTAATGGAATCTGCACTTGTCAGCCTGATTGGCGGAATAACGGGCTGTGCCTTCTCGCTCATAATGATATATCCGTTCAGCACTATGATTGAAAACGAGCTCGGTATGCCGTTCTTAACCCCAAACGTCAGCAGAGCCGCAGTGCTTACTGCCGTAACACTATTTCTGACGGTGCTTGCAGGTGCGGCAGCCTCCTCTTACGCTGCGGTAAAGCTCAGTAAGGTTGACACGGGACTCATACTGAAAGAGGGTAATTAAATGATATTAAAGGCTGAAAATATTTCTAAAAAATTTCCGAGAAAGCTGAAGGAAGCAAACTTTTTCTACGCCGTTAATCCGCTTGATTTCACTCTTGAGCAAGGCAAGGTTACAGAGATAATCGGAAGGTCAGGCAGCGGAAAAACAACGCTTTTGAATATGCTTTCAGGCTTGCTGTCGCCGTCGGACGGCAGCGTTATGCTTGACGAAAATGATATCTATTCTCTTCCCGATAAGGAGCTGTCAGCACTAAGAAACGAGCACTTCGGCGTTGTTCCGCAGGGACATACGGGACTTGAAAACCTGACGGTGCTTGAAAACGTGCTGCTGCCTTATGCGCTTTATCATAAGGATAACAAAGCGGAAGAAAGGGCACTTGAGCTGCTTGAAAGGGTGGATATTCTAACCCTTGCCGAAGCGTATCCGAGCGAGCTTTCGGGCGGCGAGGTCAGAAGGCTTGCAATCGCAAGAGCACTTATTATGAATCCCGAATTTGTTTTTGCAGACGAGCCTACGGGCGACCTTGACGATGAAAATACCGAATCGGTGTTACAGTTATTCAGAGAGCTTGCAGACGACGGCACCGCCGTTTTGCTCGTTACGCATGAAGCAGAGGCTAAAAAATTTGCCGATATAATCTATATGATGAACAGCGGAAACATAAAAACGGTTAGCAACGGCTAATTATTTTTTAGATTTCTATTGACATTCAAAAATAATTATGTTATAAAGAATACGAATTAAAGGTTAGCATTAGGTAACCGATATGGTCAGCGCCGCTGACCATTTATAAAAGGCAATTGGTTAGCAATCACTAACCGACGGAGGCGATGCTTTACGAATATAAAAACAACAGAGAAACGAATAGTTGCCTTTATGTTTGCTGCATTGGTGGCAATAGTTGCGTTGTTCCCTGTAAGCGCTTTTGCCGATGATGAAATACCGCACTATGCAACGTGGGAGGAGGCACAGCCCGTTTACTTCCCTGACAGCACCAGCACCAATATGAACGAGGTCGCATATGCTATAGACCTGTGTATGCAGGCAGGGCTCCAAAATTACGAAGCCGGCAATATGGACGCAGCATATAAATGTATGCAGGACGGCTATTACGGATATTACGAGGTCTGCGGTTTTGAAAGACAGACGATGAGCCGTATTTCCGGCGCGCGTAAAAATGAAATTGAGCTTTTGTATAAAGCCTGCCGTCAGTCTGTTAAGAAGGACCAGGGCATAGAGGTGGCAAAAGCAAATGTTGAAGAACTGACAACTAAATTGTACGAGGATGCATTATTGTTGAGTCCTACAACTGAGGCATTTGAAAAGCTGACAGGCTCAGCGAGCGGCGGCACAAAGGTAACCTCTGGCGCGTTTTTCCTTGAAGCATTCATCATTCTGCTTCGTGAAGGCTTAGAGGCAATCCTCGTTATCGGCGGCATTATCGCTTATCTTGTAAAGTCAGGTAACAAAAACAAGCTCAAGCCCGTTTACATCGGCTCGGTTGTAGCTATTGCGTGCAGTGCACTTGCCGCTTGGATACTTGGCATACTTAAAGCCAAGAGCTCAATGTTCGGCGCGTCGCAGGAGGTTATTGAAGGCGTTACGGCGCTTCTTGCGGTTGCGGTACTGTTCTATGTCAGCAACTGGATGCTTAAAAAGTCCGAAACAGAAACGTGGAACAGATATATCAACGATAAGGTTGAGGGCTCTGTTTCAAAGGGCAGTATGTTTGCACTGGGTTTCACTGCCTTCCTTGCAGTATTCCGTGAGGGCGCGGAGGTAATTCTGTTTTACCAGCCAATGCTTTCAGACGCAAAGGACCAGAATATAGGCTCCGGCGCAATTTGGCTCGGAGTGGTAGCGGCTGTTGCAATACTTGCGGTTGTATTTATTGCAATTCGCTTCTTCTCAATCAAGCTTCCGCTCAAGCCGTTCTTCCTTGCAACAAGTATTTTAATGGCTATAATGTCTATCGCCTTCCTCGGCTCAGGCATTAAAGAGCTTCTCGAGGGCGACGCAATCAACCTTTGGAACGTTCATATTCCCGTTATTTCAGACCTTGTTGCAAAGATACCAGAAAACGATGTTCTTGATACCTTTGGAATTTATCCGCATATTGAGACTATCGTTCCCCAGCTTGTGCTTCTTGTTATTACTATTGTGCTTTTCATCATTGCACAGAAGAAAAACAAGAAAATCAAAAAGGAACTTGCCGATAAGGCAGAATAAAACGGATTTAACTCTTACGACATAAAGAGTAAATTAATAAATATATTTTCTTTTCGAAAGGAGAAAAACACTATGTCAAAGAAAATGAAGGGCATTATCGCAGCAGTACTTTGCGTTGCTTTAATTGCAGTTGTATTTGTTGCTTGCTCAAACAACAAGACTACAGACGATCAGTCAACCGCACCTGCAGCTTCTAATACAGCTGACACAACAGAGCCGGCCGAAGATGAAGGCGACGCAGGCTTCACTGAAATCCCGATTTTCGAGGATGAAGAGCTTGAATTCATTAACCTTTCCGCTGTTTACTTCCAGCCCGTTCCTATGAGCGACGGAACAAAGGCGGAGGATTATGATATCCACCTTGAGGCTGATATTGCTGCTCTTGAGAACAGCTTTGGTTATGAGCTTGGCTCATGGATTCCTTATCTTACCGTTGATTATGATGTAATCAAAGCTGACGGCACAAGCGCTGCAAAGGGTACATTTATGGAAATGGCTGCTTCTGACGGTCCGCACTACGGCGCTAACATTAAGCTTCCCGATGCTGGTACTTACAGCCTTAAGATTACAATCCACAGCCCTGCTGATAACGATTATCTTCTTCATACCGACTCACTTACAGGCCCCGGCGCTAAGTCATTTGACGAAGCATTTAAGGACGGTGTGCTCGAGTACACATATGAAGGCTGGAACTACGAAGGTCCTGTTGAGATTCCTGCTAACTAAGGATTTCTTAAAAGTTAATTAAAACTAACACTAATCCGCAGAGTTTTCTCTGCGGATTTTTGTGCTTGCACACTAATAAATATATTTATAATAAAAATAGGTTGATTTTTTTATGAAAAGTATTATAATAGTGTTGAGTTATCCGCGGCTAACTTATTTTTTTGAAATTTAGGTTGCCTATTGCTAACTCAAATCCACCCAGAGGTAAACATTATGCTTAAATATTTAGTGCTTCTAACAAGCGATTTAATGTCTGCCGGTATTATTATCGGTATGCTGTTCGCGTACATAAAGTATAATTACAGGGAAATCGGAAAGAAAATCATTTTTGGAGCCTTTGGCTTTTCCATTTTTGCTTCTGCGATAATGACTGCTCTGTTGAATACAAAAAACGCTGTCAGCCAGAAGCTGAACATCGGTTATTTGGCGTATATCAATATCGGGCTGTTTGCTATATTTATTTTAGCATTTCTGCTTTTGCTTGTTTTCAGCATTACGCCGATACGCAAAAAGACGAAAACTGCAGGCGAAATTGTAACCTATATTGCCGCCTCGCTTATGATATTTGTGCTTTGCTTTTATAAGCTGCCAACAGTATTTGCTTATCCGTTCCACTTTGATTTATCGGATAACACGGTACTGTCCACCGACTTTATCTACCGTTTTATCGGCTGTCTGTTCGGTTTCATATTGGCACTTGTTTCGGCAACAGCGGCATATAAGGCTGAAAAGGCTATTAAAAGCCCGCTCAACAAAATATTCCTGTTTATCATTATGTTTATTCAGGCGTTTTATTTTGCAGGAACGGGCGTACAGCTTTTAAGGCAGAGAAGATTAATACCTCAATCAAACTTTACCTTTAAGCTCATTATGCTTGTCAACAATTACAGCGAATATTTCATTATCGCGGTTACCGTTGTAGCTCTTCTTGCAGCCATCTATCTGTATTTTGACAACAGAAAAATTAAGGAGGAATACTCAAATTCCGCACAGCTCAGAAAAATCAAGGCAAGAATGAGAAGGCAGAGGCGTTGGTCGGCGGTGCTCCTTATCTGCACAATACTTGCGGTTGTAAATCTAACGGCTATTGACGCATATAACAATAAGGAGCCTGACGAGGCTCCCGTTGAAGAATGTATTGACGAGGGCGATAATTTAATCATACCTTATACAATGGTTGAGGATGGACATCTTCACCGCTTCGGCTATACAACGGACGACGGAATTTTAGTAAAGTTTATTGTTGTTCAAAAGCCGGGCACGACAACCTACGGCGTAGGACTTGATGCCTGCGACATCTGCGGAGACGCGGGTTATTATGAAAGAGATGAACAAATCGTTTGCCGCCGCTGCGATGTTGTTATGAACAAAAACACCATCGGCTTCAAGGGCGGATGTAATCCGATTGTTATTGAATACTCTGTTGAAAACGCTCAAATTATTGTGCCGAAATCGACCTTGATTGAGCATCAGGATGAATTTAAGTAAGGAGGTGCGGTATGTTTCTGAGAATGGTCAGAGGTGCTCTTTTCAGACAAAAGGGCAAAATGCTGATGATAGCGTTTACAATTCTTTTAGGCGCGTCGCTTGCTACCTCAATGCTGAATGTGATGCTTGACGTTGGCGATAAGGTAAACCAGGAGCTTAAAGCCTACGGCGCAAATATTACCGTAGTTCCAAAAGAAAACAGTGTTATTGACGATATTTACGAGCTTGAGGGCGAGGACGCCGATGAAATCAAAAGCGCCTATCTCAAGGAGGACGAGCTTGGTAAAATTAAAACAATTTTCTGGGCGTTTAATATTGTTGATTTCGCACCCTTTATTGACACAACTGTTAGCTTGAACGGAGATGAGGTTAAATTAGTCGGCTCTTGGTATAATCATCACTTATCTCTGCCAACGGGCGAGGAGCTTGATACAGGCGTTACCTCGCTTCGCTCATGGTGGGATATCACTCAAGGCGAATGGGCTGACGAACAGAAGGATACCAACGGCGTAATGGTCGGCACTCTGCTGGCGCAGGCACAGGGAATTAAGGCCGGCGATACGATAACCGTATCCACCAAGAACGCTACCAAAAATCTGAAGGTTGTAGGTATATTCGACTGCGGCAGTGATGAGGACGAACAGCTATATACCACGCTTGACAATGCGCAGGAGCTTTCAAATACCGACGGACTGCTGTCAAGCATTGAGGTAAGCGCGCTCACAACGCCCGATAACGAGCTTGCAAGAAAAGCCGCAAAGGACCCGAGCTCGCTTTCCATAGCAGACTACGAAACCTGGTACTGTACAGCTTATGCAAGCTCAATTTGCTATCAGATTCAAGAGGTTATCACGGACTCCGTTGCCTCTCCCGTAAGACAGGTTGCAGAATCCGAGGGCGCAATTATGGAAAAAACGCAGCTTCTGATGATTTTGATTACGATACTTTCACTTGTCGGTTCGGCACTCGGTATATCAAATCTTGTTACCGCAAGCGTAATGGAGCGTTCCAACGAGCTCGGACTCCTTAAAGCCATTGGTGCAAAGGACGGCGCAATCTCCGCGCTTGTATTAACGGAAATTATGATTACAGCTTTGTTTGGCGGTGTTGCAGGATACTTCGTCGGCTACGGCTTTGCGCAAATCATAGGGCAGACGGTATTCGGTTCAGCAATAGAAATGAAGCTGCTTGTAATTCCGATTGTCGCCGTGCTGATTGTAGTTGTAACGCTTCTCGGCAGTATTCCTGCTATCAGGGCTCTTTTGAGAATGAAGCCTGCGGAGGTATTACACGGTCGTTAAACCGAACTACGCATAAATAATTAATCTACTAATGGAGAAAGCAATATGAAAAAACGCAGAATGTTCTTTCGTATGATAACTGCTTCGCTTATACGACGCCGTTCAAGAATGTTTGTAGCACTGCTTGCGATTGCAGTCGGTGCAACCATTCTTTCGGGACTGACAACGATTTACTATGACGTTCCGAAGCAGATGGGTGAACAGTTTAGAAACTACGGTGCAAATATGATTTTTGTTGCTTCAGCCGATTCAGACGGCTTAACAACGGAAAGCGTTGAAGAAGCGTTATCTTATATAAAAAACGATCAAATAGTCGGCGTTGCACCGTACAGATATGAAACAGTAACGGTTAACGAGCAGCCTGTTATAGTTGCGGGTACAGACCTTTCGGGTGCACAGAAAACAAGTCCTTACTGGTACATAACGGGTGAATGGCCATCTGCTGACGGTCAGGTGCTTGTCGGCAAGGAAACGGCTGATTTGCTAAGTGTTAAGGTCGGCGATACTGTAAAAATGACATATTCAACAGAAGCGCTTGAAAATCCCGACCAGCCCGCCGAAACGGACAGAAGTCAAAACGAGGACGCCGTTAATATGACCTTTACCGTCTCAGGCACGCTTGACACGGGCGGAAGCGAAGAGAATTATATATTTATGTCGCTTGAGGACGCAGCGGCGCTGACAGGCGAAAGCTCAAAGCTTGACATTGCAGAGCTTTCCGTTTCTGCAACTCAAGAAGAATTAAACGGATATGTAGAAAAGATTTCTTCCTCTGTTTCAGACATCACACCAAGGCTTGTAAAACGTGTAACGCAATCGGAAACCACCGTTCTTTCAAAATTGCAGTCGCTTGTACTTTTAGTAACGATTGTTGTGCTGCTGTTAATGATGATTTGCGTTGCCACAACTATGATGGCGGTTGTTACCGAAAGAAGAAAGGAAATCGGACTCAGAAAATCGCTCGGAGCTTCAAATAAAAGTATTGTTTACGAATTTATGGGCGAGGGCGTTTTACTCGGTGCTGTCGGCGGCTTGCTCGGCTCCGTACTCGGCTTCGTATTTGCACAGGCGGTTAGCGTGAATGTATTTAACAGCACGATTACCTTCCGCCCTCTGCTTGTTCCGATAACAATACTTGCATCAATGGTAGTAACAGGCGCTGCCTGTCTGATACCCGTCAGAAGCGCAACAGAGGTTGACCCCGCACTTGTACTGAAAGGAGAATAACCGATGAGTTTACTTGAATTAAAAAATGTTTCAAAAATATACGGACCGCTGAAGGCGCTTGACAATGTCAGCCTCAAGGTTGAGGAGGGCGAATGGGTAGCTATTATGGGTCCTTCGGGCTCAGGAAAGAGCACGATGATGAATATTATCAGCTGTCTTGATAAGCCTTCGCTCGGCGAGGTGCTGCTTGACGGAGTGGATATTGCAAAGGAAAGCTCAAAAAAGCTTACGGAAATCCGTAGAGATAAAATCGGTCTTATTTTCCAGCAGTTCCATCTTGTTAATTACTTAACCGCTGTTGAAAACGTTATGGTGGCACAGTATTACCACAGTATGCCCGATGAGCAGGAGGCGCTTGAAGCGCTTGAAAGAGTTGGATTAAAAGACAGAGCAAAGCACCTTCCCTCGCAGCTTTCGGGCGGCGAGCAGCAGAGAGTATGTATTGCAAGAGCGCTGATAAATCATCCCGAAATTATCCTTGCGGACGAGCCAACGGGCAATCTTGACGAGGCAAATGAAAATATCGTGCTTGATTTGTTTCAACAGCTTCACGATGAGGGCACAACGCTTATCGTAGTTACGCACGACCCCGAGGTTGGCGAGGTAGCGCAAAGAACAGTTATTCTTAACCACGGAAAGATTGACAGAGAGATTATCAATGAAAACTTCGGCAAGGAAAAGCAGGAGGAGCAGAGCAATGAGGCTTAAAAAGGTTTTAGCAATTATTTTGGCAATAATCGTTGTTGCAGCTTCCTTTGCAGGCTGCGGCAGCTCAAAGACTTATGCGGACGGAACCTATATCGGCAAAAGCAGCATTATTGAGGATAATGACGGCGAGGGCGACGGCTACGGCGAGGTAACCATTACAATAAAAGACGGTAAGATTACCGAATGTACATTTAACACCTACGAGCCTGACGGCACGCTTAAGGACGAGGATTACGGCAAGCAAAACGGCGAGGTTGCCAATCAGGATTATTATAACAAGGCGCAAAAGGCGCTTGCAGGCTCAAAGGAATACGCAAGGCTTCTTGTGGAAAGCGGCGACTATCATTCAATAGACGCCATCAGCGGCGCTACTATTTCCTACGATCAGTTTATGGAAGCGGTTGACGACGCTCTCAGACAGGCAAAGCAGTAAAATGAAAAATACAATCTTACGCTGGCTGATGCGTGTAGGCGTGCTTGTGCTGATTCTCGGTATTCCTTTCACGGCTCTCGGCGGATTTTCGTTAATCCAAAGCGGCGGAGTTGACGCTGTTTCAAGCGCAACCTCCTATGCCTTCGACCCAAACGACGTTTCGGGCGAATATGTGGTGCTTATAAATAATGAGCGCCACAGCGACACCCTCGACGTGTGGACTGCCTTTTTTCAAGGCGAGAATATTCCCGTTGTCCTTGACGACATATCCTGTATGATTTGCAAGGGCGACGAGGGAGCAAAGGGCTATGCCGAAATCTGTCAGGCAAGGTTACCCGAAAATCAGATGAAAATCAAAAGCGAAAATTCACTCCTTTTAATGTCAAAGGGTGAATACGGAAAATTTGATATTATCATCCTTTCAAAAGAGCTTGCCGATATGTATGATTTAAGCAGCATCAGCAAAAACAATAATATAACGACGGTAAATATCGTATGAGAAAAACGAACGCAGTAATAAGTCATTTAATAATTTTGCTATTCATAGTGCATGGAGTAATAGGAGCCTTCAACCTTATGGGAGTAGGCTCTGTTACAACACGCATTATTGCATGGTCTATGGTAGGCTTAATCTGTGTTCATACTGTTTTAGGAACAGCTTTAACTGTTCAGACCCTGAAGGCGCAAAAGAAAGCAGGCGTATCTTATTTTAAAGACAATCTGCTGTTTTGGGCAAGAAGAACCAGCGGCTTTTTAATTATGGTGCTGATATTCTTCCATATTTTTGCCTTTACAGGTGTCAGTACAGACCATTACAGACTGCCGAATTTTGATGTATTCAAGCTGATAACGCAGATATTGCTTGTCGTTTCAATTGCGTTTCATATTATTACAAACACAAAGCCGCTTCTCATTGCCTGCGGCATTAAAAGGCTGAAGCCGAAAGTAAACGATATTGTTTTTTGGATATCCGTTTTACTGCTCTTTATGGCAACGGCGTTCATCATTTATTATGTGAGGTGGGCGGCAATATGACGGAGAGAAAAGTAAACATTATCGGTGCAGGTCTTTCAGGGCTGTCCGCTTCTATTCATTTGGCACAAAAAGGCATTTCGAGCCGACTTATATCCCTTCAACCGTCAGAGCGCGCTCAGTCCGTTATGGCGGAGGGCGGCATTAATGCGGCGCTCAATACAATGGGCGAAAACGACGAGCCGTTAAATCACTATAACGATACCTTAAAGGGCGGAGCATTTCTTGCGGATGAAAACGCCGTTTGGAACTTAACGCAAAATGCTCCTCATATTGTGGAATGGCTATGCTCGCTCGGCGTACCGTTTAATATGACGGGCAATACGCTCGTACTGCGTAATTTTGGCGGACAAAAGAAAAAACGCACCGCTTACGCAAAAAGCAGTACGGGTAAAATCCTGATGTCCGCCTTAATTGATGAGGCAAGAAGGTATGAAGCGCAAGGGCTGATTAAGCGTTATCCCCATCATCGGTTTAATGAGCTTATTATTGAAAACGAAGCCTGCAAGGGCGTGAAAATTACAGATTTATATACAGGCAATACGGGCAAGCTTTACGGCGCGGTTATTATTTGCACGGGAGGCATGAATAGCCTTTTCCCTGAAATGACTACGGGAACTGCCGTTAATACGGGCGACGTTACTGCGCAAGCCTTTTCGCAGGGCGTGGCGCTTGCAAATCTCGAATTTATACAGTACCATCCGACAACAGCCGCAATCTCCGGAAAGCGTATGCTGATATCCGAAGCGGCAAGAGGCGAAGGCGGCAGATTATTTGTATATAAAGATAATAAGCACTTCTATTTTATGGAGGAAAAATATCCAGAGCTCGGTAACCTTATGCCACGTGACGTCGTGTCCCGTGAAATGGCGGCGCTTGGCGAGCAGGTATATCTTGATATGACGGGCATTGACAGTGAGGTGTGGAAAAGCAGACTTTCCGATTTGCAGGAGGAATGTATCCGCCTGCTCGGCAAAAATCCGCAAAAGGAATATATAAAGGTTTCACCCGGCATTCACTATTTTATGGGCGGAATTGATGTTGATGAGAAGCACCGAACTAATATAACAGGGCTTTATGCAGCAGGAGAATGTGCATGCCAATATCACGGCGCAAACCGTCTTGGCGGAAATTCAATGCTCGGCGCAATCTACGGCGGAAGCGTTGCGGCAAATACGGCTGCAGATTACATCAAAACCATAGATTATAAAGACTCTGAATGGACTGAAAATAATTCCTGCAATTTACTTTATGATTATGCCGTCAATGATGAAATTGCAGAAATTATGAAAAATGCTCTCGGTATATTCAGAGATAAACAAACGCTTGAAAAGGCTGTTTCAGACCTTGAAGCAAAAGCGGGTGCAAAAATGATGACTGATGTTTTTGTAAACAGATACCTACTTGCGAAGGCAATGCTTCTCTCTGCGCTTAACAGAGAGGAAAGCAGGGGCGCACACACAAGAACGGATTTTCCGGAAAAGGATGACGCGCATTTCAGAAAAACAACGGTTGTTAAATGCAGTGACTTTGATATTACCCTTTCTATGCGAGATATTGCAGAGAGGAGGGCTGATTGATGAAATACACGCTGAAGATACTCAGAAGAAAATCAGCGGCTGACGCCCCGTCATGGAGGTCTTACGAGCTTGAAACCGAGCTTGAAAGCGTTACCGTTGCAACAGCGCTGTCTCTGATTAACAAAAGCTTATCAGACAAAATAATGTGGGATTGCTCTTGTCTTCAGAAAAAGTGCGGCGCTTGTGCAATGGTCATTAACGGCAGACCTTCGCTTGCCTGCGACACGAGGCTGAATGAGCTTAAGGGCGAAATCACCGTTGAGTCGCTGCGGAAATTCCCTGTTGTTCAGGATTTGGTTGTTGACAGAACGATTTTATATCAAAATTTAGAGTCAATTACCGCTTGGCTGAATGAAAATGCCAATGCAAGCGAAAAACAAAACGAGCTGCTCTACGAGGCTTCACGCTGTTTGCAATGCGGTTGCTGTCTTGAAATCTGTCCAAACTTTTATTTAGGCGGAAGCTTTTTCGGTATGTCTTCTATGGTCCCTGTCGCAAGACTTTTAGAGGAACTGCCGAGAGAAGAACAAAAAGAGCTTCGTAAAAAGTATCAAAAGCATATTTATTCGGGCTGCGGTAAATCGCTCGCTTGCAGAGATATTTGCCCTGCAAAAATAGATATGGAAAAGCTGCTTGTTAATTCTAATGCGATTACGCTTTGGAAATTTTTACTCAATAATAAAGGCATTTAATGCTTTTATTTTTAAGGCGAGAGTTAGCAATGGCTAATTACAGGAGGACGGAATGAACAATTACGGAAAAGCAACTGAGGATTACCTTGAAGCAATATTGATACTCCAAAATAAAAACAGCCTGGTCAAAGCAATCGACTTGGCAAATTATTTTGAATATAAACGCTCTACTATATCTGTTGCGGTTAAAAATATGAAGGCGGCGAAGTTAATTACAGTTGATGAAAGTCATTACATAATTCTGACACAAAAAGGTTTAAATATTGCTAAAAAGACATATGAAAAGCATATGTTTTTTAAAAATATGCTGTTAGAGGCGGGTGTTCACCCGAATATAGCTGAGGACACTGCTTGCAGAATGGAGCATGATATAAGCGATACCAGTTTTAATCTGCTCAAAAAAATGAAATACCATTTTTAGTCAACATATTACCAAATGAGTAAAAAGGAGAAAAAATGAGCTTTGTTGAAATTAAGGAGCTGAAAAAGCATTACGGCGAGGGCGACAGCTTTGTGCAGGCGCTCGGCGGAATTGATATTGAAATAGAAAAGGGTGAGGTCTGCGTGTTACTCGGTCCGTCGGGCTCGGGAAAATCAACGCTTCTGAACATTATCGGCGGAATTGAAACGGCGGACAGCGGCGATATTACCGTAAACGGTGAAAAAATTAAGTTTATGAGCGAAAAGCGGCTGACGCAGTACAGAAGAAAGCACCTTGGCTACGTCTTTCAGTCCTATAACTTAATTCCGAATTTAACCGTGCGTGAGAATATTGAAGTGGGTAAGTATCTCGGCAGCGATACGCTCGACGTTGACGAGCTGATGAAAACGCTCGGTATCTTTGACCAGAGGGACAAGCTGCCCTCACAGCTTTCGGGCGGTCAGCAGCAAAGAACCTCTATCGGCAGGGCTATCGTTAAAAATCCCGACATCCTGCTTTGCGACGAGCCGACGGGCGCACTTGACTACCACACCTCAAAGGAAATACTAAAACTCATTGAGGAGGTCAATCAGAAATACGGCAACACCGTAATTATGGTAACGCATAACGACGCTATCAAAAATATGGCTGACAGAGTGTTTACGCTCAAGGACGGAAAAATCGTAAGCAACTTTGCAAATGAAACAAAAATTGCAGCAGCAGAACTGGAATGGTAAACGGTATGAGAAACCCACTTAATAAACGATATAAAAAAGAGCTGAAAAGCGACGCGGGAAAATACATTGCCATTTTCCTGTTTCTTGTTTTCTTTATCGGCGCTATGTCAGGCTTTTTTGTTTCAGATAATTCGGTTGCCTCAAATTATGAGGAGAGTCATATTAAATATAATGTTGAGGACGGACATATTGCCTTTAATATTAAGCCTGACGAAACGGTTGTCAGCGATATAGAAACGAAAAACGTTCTAAAGCTATATCCACTTTTCTATAAAGAAGAAAAAATCAAAGAGCTTGACGATACCCTTCGTATTTATGCCGACAGAGAAACGGTGAACACGGAATGTGTGCTGGACGGCAAAATGCCGGAAACGGTAATCGAAATTGCGCTTGACCGTATGTATGCCGATAACAACGACCTGAAAGTCGGAAGTGTTATTACAATAAGAGATACCGCGTACACGGTTTCGGGACTGATTGCCGTTCCCGATTATTCCTGCCTCTTTCAAAGCAATTCCGATATGATGTTTGACGCTATCAGTTTCGGAGTAGCTGTTTTAAGCAGTGAAGGCTTTGATGAAATGAGCGACGCTCACCTTACATATAATTATGCGTTTAAGTATGATAACGCCATCTCTGACGATAAGGACGCAAACACGCGCTCTGAAGCGCTGATTGATTCGCTTGAGGATATTCTAAAGGAATATGACGAGCCGCTGGTGCAGGCTCAGGTTGACAGCGTTTACGCTGAGGCGAAGGATACCATCAAAGCTCTAACTGCTGAATTTGAAACGGCGTCAGATGAACTTGAAACTAAAATCAGAGCGGCAATGCGTACTGCGGGAATGCTCAACACCTCGGGTATTGCCAAAGAACTCGGCACAACTGAGGAAAAATACAACGCAATGATGAATGCCTTTAAAGAGGCAGAGGGTATGGAGGACGATTTTGACCTTGATTCCCTTGAGGAAGCGCCGAAGGTCAGCCTTGACGATTACGAAAGTGAAGCTGGTTTTGACAGTAAGCTTGACGAAGCGATGGATACTGTATATAAAATCGTTGACGCAGTTGACGCTACGGGAATATATGACTGCTCATCTATCCGCAAAAATCTTGATAAGCTTGATAAAATGATGGATATAGATATTGACGACAGCGGTATTCTTACTGTTGAGGATTATAATCCCCGCTACACAAATAAAGCTATCGCTTTCGTTATAGAGGACTCCACCTCGGATAAGGCTTCTGCAACTATGATGCTGTACATCATTATCGCTGTGATAGCCTTTGTATTTGCCGTAACCACCTCTAACACAATTTCAAAAGAGGCAAACGTTATAGGCACGCTTCGTGCTTCGGGCTATTCAAGGGGAGAACTTATAAGGCATTATATGTTCCTGCCTGTTACGGTTACGCTTGTTGCCGCGCTTGTCGGCAATATACTCGGCTATACCGTATTTCAAAGAATGTTTGTAGGCGTTTACTACGGCAACTATTCGCTTACGGAATACAAGGTGTTATGGAACGGCGACGCGTTTATAAGAACAACGGTTGTTCCGCTTGTTTTAATGCTTGTTATCAATTTTGCCGTATTGAGCAAAAAGCTGAAAATCAGCCCACTCAATTTCCTGCGTGGAGAGTTGAAGAAAAAGAGTAAAGCCTCCGTTATCAGACTTCCGAAAAAGCTTCCGTTTTTCTCAAAATTCAGGCTCAGAATACTGTTTGAAAATATCCCGTCCTATCTGACGCTGTTTATCGGCGTTGTGCTTGCGGGTATGCTCGTCGTGTTTGGTACAATGTTCGGTCCGCTGATTGAGGATTACACAAAGCTTGTTGACGAAACGAAGCTTGCAAGCTATCAGTATATTCTCAATGAGGAGGTAAATACGGAAAACGCAGACGCTGA
>FLNY01005022.1_pt1 | contig 25183 bp, 20 predicted proteins | sample 1140381 | NCBI WGS metagenome assembly FLNY01 (sample SAMEA3878172, study PRJEB12797) | bioreactor metagenome | biome: Moose rumen | place: Sweden | collected 2011-10
GGAGAGCTGCAAAGTCTCATCGACCTGGGCGAAGACCGCCTCAGAGCCTACCGCGAGCAAGTGTATGGGCTGTAGAGGAGACGTCAAAGGTCAAAGGTGCTCGTAGAAGGGGAGGACGAGGCGGAGGTAGTCGTCGGTGTAGGCGCCGGAGGAGTCGCGAACGGTCAGGAGTGTGCGCTGCGGGACACAGGGACGGGAGGAGAAGGCGGCGAGGGTGCGTTTGGGAGCCTTGCCGGTTTTGGTGACGACATCTGTAATCAGGACGGGCGAGAGGCCGGCGAGGAGGGCGGCTGTGGCCACTTTGTCCCACTCGGATGTGGGAAACACCACACAGAGACGTCCGTCGGGGGAAAGGTGCCGGGCGGCAATGGCGGTGAGCTCACTCCACGGCAGGGCATTGGTGTGGCGTGCCAGCGCACGCAGACCGTCATCGGGGGGGAGCGAGGCATTGTAGAACGGAGGATTGGAGACAATGAGGTCGTAGGTCTTTGACCCGAAAGATGCATGGAACTGTGCCAGAGAACACGCGTGGACGCGGAGCCTCGTCCCCCAGGGAGACCGGCTGAAATTGGCGGCAGCCTGGGCGGCAGCTTCTCGGTCTATCTCGACTGCCTCGAGGGCAGCTTCCTGCCATCGTTGGGCACACATCAGGGCGATGACCCCCGTGCCGGTTCCGATGTCGAGAATCCGGCGGCAAGTCCCCCCTTCGGAAGGCTGACACCAAGCGCCCAAGAGGACACCGTCGGTGCCCACTTTCATGGCACATTTGTCTTGCAAAATTGCAAACTCCCTGAACTCAAAAACCGCATTACTCATGATTTTGTGTTTTTTAACGCTGCAAAAATAGGTATTTTTTTGGAGATTACAAAATAATTTGCTATCTTTGTGCCGATTTTTTTTTAGATTTTAGATTTACCTATTTTAGATTTATATATTTTAGAAATACAGAATATGAGCAAAAAAAGAACAAAGCCTACCCCCAGCCCCTCCGTAGAGGGAAGGGAGGAGGCAGAAGCGGTTGCCCGGAAAAATCCCCTGTGGATGGACAGCCGCAACCGCAGAAGGGGCGGCAATGCAGGAGCCGGAGGAGAGGGAGGCGGAGATACGGGCATCCCGGACTTCGGCGGTAAAGGCGACAATAACGGAATCTTCGAGTCGGAGGGTCCGGTGACGAAACGTCTCAAGTCGTACGAAATCACGGTGCCGATGATTTCCGACGGCGCGTTCGACGGTGAATTCGAATCGAAGCGTTGCCCCCAGGACAATCTTCCCATCATCCCTTCGCGCAACGAGGTGCTCTTCCCGGGCATCACCATGCCGATGAGGGTGAATCGCACACGTTCGAGAAATGCCATCGACACGGCCATCAAGAACAACAGTTATATAGGAGTGGTGCTCCAGCGGCGACTCTCGATGGAGACTCCGTCGGAGACCGATGATTTGTACGAAATCGGCTGCGTGGGTGAAATCGTGAAGGAGATAGAAATGCCGGACCACACGGTGAGTCTGCTCGTCACAGGCAAACGTCTCATCAAAATCAAACAAATCGAAGCGACGGACTTGGCTCTTTTTGCAAAGGTGGTTGTATTCAGCGAAAAAATGCCGAGGAGGGGAGTCAATATGATGAAGCTGAAAGCTGCGGTCAACAACATCAAAGACGACATGTCGGAAATGCTCAATCTGGGAGGCGATGTGAGTCACGAAGCTTTCTTTGCCCTCTCGACTTTCGACAATCCGCACTATGCCGTCAACTTCGCCTGTTCGTGCTATCTGCCCAATTCCAAAGAACGGCAGTTGCTGCTGGAGCAGAACGACGTTCTGACACGCGCATACGTGTTGGCGGCCCGGGTTTCGAGGGACCTGCAGTACGAAAAGATACGCTCTGAGGTGCGTAGCACCACCCAAACCAAAATCGACCAAATCAACCGCGAAGCCTATCTCCGCAACGAGATGGAGTCGATACAGCGTCAACTCGGGGAGGGGTCGGCTGACGACATCTCCCGGCTGAAAGAGGCTGCGGCACACAAGCACCTTTCGGAGGCCGTTCGCACCATCGTGGACAAGGAGCTGCAGAAGATGGCCCGCCTGAACGACATGGCTCCCGACTACAGTGTCCAGCTCAATTATGTCCAGACGATAGTGGATTTGCCCTGGGGCGAGACCTCCCGCGACAAACTCGACCTGAGGAATGCTCGGAAGATACTGGACCGCGACCACTACGGGCTGGAGCAGGTGAAAGAACGCATTCTGGAGCACCTGGCCGTACTGAAGATGCGCGGCGACATGAAATCGCCCATCCTCTGTCTGGTGGGGCCTCCCGGCGTGGGCAAGACCTCGCTGGGCAAAAGTGTGGCCGAGGCCTTGAAGCGTGAGTATGTGAGAGTCTCGTTGGGCGGTATGCACGACGAGGCCGAGATTCGGGGGCATCGCCGCACGTATGTGGGAGCCCTTCCCGGACGCATCATCTCAGGCTTGCTGAAAGCCAAGACGGACAATCCGGTCTTTGTGCTGGACGAGATAGACAAGATAGGCAGCGATTTTCACGGCGACCCAGCCTCCGCACTGTTGGAAGTGTTGGACCCCGAGCAGAACTCGACGTTCCACGACAACTACCTGGACTTCGACTACGACCTCTCGAAGGTGCTTTTCATCGCCACCGCCAACGATGCGGCCACGATAGCAGCCCCCTTGCTGGACCGCATGGAGGTCATTACGCTCAGCGGCTATGTCGAGGACGAGAAAGTGGAAATAGCGGCCCGTCACCTCCTGCCCAAACAGAAGGAGGAGAACGGACTGAAAAAGGTGCGTTTTTCGATTCCGAAACCCACGCTCCATGCCATCGTCCGTAACTACACGCGGGAGAGCGGGGTGCGTCTGCTCGACAAACGTCTGGCCAAAATCATGCGGCGCGTAGCCTGGAAAGTGGCCAATGACGAAAAACTTCCCCTCTCGCTCAAAGCCGAAGAACTGAAAGATTATCTCGGAGTTCCCGATTACGACCCGGACAAATACGAGGGCAACGACAAAGCCGGCGTAGTGACCGGACTGGCATGGACTTCGGTAGGCGGCGAGATACTGTATGTGGAATCGGCACTCTGCAAGGGCAAGAGCGAGAAACTGACGCTGACAGGCAACCTGGGCGACGTGATGAAAGAGAGTGCTCTGCTGGCTCTGCAATATGTGCGTTCACATGCCGACGAACTGGAAATTCCGGAGGCGGTGTTCGACAACTACAATGTGCATATCCACTGTCCGGAGGGCGCCATTCCGAAGGACGGTCCTTCGGCAGGCATCGCAATGGTGACCTCGCTGGCCTCAACGTTCACCCAGCGCAAGGTGAGGTCCCGACTGGCCATGACCGGAGAAATCACGCTGAGAGGCAGAGTAATCCCCATCGGCGGTGTCAAAGAGAAGATATTGGCGGCCAAGCGTGCCGGCATCACCGACATCCTACTCTGTGAGGACAACCGCAAGGATGTCGGGGAAATCAAACCCGAATACATCGAAGGTCTTTCCTTCCGATATGTGAGAGATGTGCGCGAAGTGCTCGAGTTTGCCCTCCTGCCCGAAAAGGTGAGCCACCCGATGGTGTTTGACTTGTCGGAACACAAAGACAAAAACAATCCCAAGAACGAACAATGATTCACGATTTAGCCATCATTATGCTGACAGCGGGTGCTGTCAGTCTGCTTTTCAAGTTTCTGAAACAGCCCGTCGTGCTGGGTTACATCCTGGCGGGCATGTTTGTAGGTCCATACGTGCTGGGCAAAGCCTGGATAGACGACACGGAGAGCGTGGAGACTTGGGGCCAGGTGGGTGTGATTTTCCTGCTCTTCTCGTTAGGCCTGGAATTCTCGTTCAAAAAACTCCTCAAGGTGGGTTCGACCGCCATCGTCTCGGCGCTGGTAATCGTGACGGGAATGATGACGACGGGTTTCCTTGTGGGAAGGGCAATGGGATGGACCGAGATGAACTCGCTCTTTCTGGGCGGCATGCTCTCGATGTCATCGACCACAATAGTATTCAAGGCCCTGGACGACCTCGGGCTGCGACAGCAACAGTTTGCCGGCATTTCGTTCGGCATTCTGGTCGTGGAAGATTTGTTTGCAGTGGTGCTGATGGTGCTGCTGTCGTCCATCGCCGTGAGCCAGACATTCGAGGGCGTAGAGATGCTGGGACAAATAGCCAAGCTGGGCTCTTATCTGCTCTTCTGGTTTGTGTCGGGCATCATGCTGATACCGTCATTTTTGCGTGTCTGCAAGAAACATCTCAACGATGAAACGCTGACAATAGTTTCCATCGGCCTGTGCCTGGGGATGGTGCTTCTTTCGCTCAAAGCCGGATTCAGCGAAGCCCTGGGAGCTTTCGTGATGGGGTCCATCCTGGCCGAAACCGTTGAGGCGGAGCACATAGAACACATCACCAAACCGGTCAAAGACATGTTCGGCGCCGTCTTTTTCGTATCGGTGGGCATGATGATTAATCCGGACCTGCTGCTCCAGTATTGGCTGCCCATCGCGATTCTGACGCTTACGGTCATCGCGGGACAGCTGATATTCGCCACCGCCGGCGTGGTCCTTTCGGGACAACCGCTCAAAGTGGCGATGCAGACCTCGTTCACACTGATGCAGGTGGGCGAATTTGCCTTCATCATCGCTTCGCTGGGCGAAAGTCTGAAGGTCACGGAAGGCTATCTCTATCCTGTCATCGTGGCCGTATCGGTGATAACGACGTTCCTCACACCTTACACCATAAGAATGGCGGAACCGGCCTACAACTTTGTCAACAAACGGCTTCCCGTGGGCTTCAAACTGGGGTTGGAACGCTATGCCTCGTCGCGCAATACGATAAGCACCGAGAGCACCTGGAGAAAACTGCTGAAGAAGGTGAGTCTTTCGCTTCTGATTTATCTCATCATTCTGGCCTTTGTCATCACGATTTATTTCCGCTATGTCTCTGCGCCATTGGTAGATGTCCTGTCACAGCTGTTGCCCGAATGGGTGGGCAAAGTGGTGTCGCTCGTCCTCATTCTCACCGTCTCGGCACCCTTCATCTACCGCATCGTCACGAAACATCTGCATGCCCCTGAAGCACACGAATTGTGGAACACCAACAACTTCACCAAAGGAACGCTGGTAGCCCTCTTTGCGGTGCGCGTCCTTCTGGCACTGATTGTCGTAATCGGTATCATTTCAAATATGTTCACACTGACCACGGGCGTTTTGATAGGTCTCTCGGTGGCCGTTGTTTTGGTGGCCGTACTCTCGCGGCAGGTGCAGAAACGCTCCCGCTACATCGAAGAAAAATTCATATCCAACATCACTGCACGCGAGAAACTCAACGACAGCCGGAGAGTGGTGGGCCGTTCGCTGGAAGAATCCCTGCTGACCCATAACATCCACCTGGCCGATTTTGTGTTGGCACCCGAAAGCCAATACGGCGGCAAACAGCTGAGAGAACTGAATCTCAGGGCCCAGAGCGGAGTGTCGCTGGTGCGCATCGTGCGCGGCGGCATGTACATCAATATCCCGGGGGCGACAGAACGCATCTATCCGGGAGACCACATCGTAGTGGCAGGCACCGATGACCAAATCAAAGCCTTCCAGAACGACCTGGACCGCAACGTGCGGTCCGCAGCAGAATCCTCCGAACATCAACTGATGGCTGTCCAGCAGTTCGAAGTGACGGAGTCGATGCCTTTTGCCGGACAGCGACTTGCCAATTCACGCATCGGGGAACTGGCCAAATGTGTGGTCGTGGGCATTGTTCACGACGGGACGGAAGTGCTCAATCCCAATGCCAATACCCTGCTGATGCCGGGAGACGTTGTCATCGTGGCCGGAGAAGAAGGACGGCTTCAGGAATTTCTGGACAAGTAAGACACACAGAAACGGACTGCAAACATGAAGATTGAGGTGCTTTTGGTGGGTAAAACCGACGGGGATTTATACAAGAACGCCCTTGCCGACTACGGGCGGAGAATCGCGCGTTTTGTTCCGTTTGCGATAGAGGAAATTCCCGACGTGAAGAACACCAAAGCGCTCACGGAACCCCTGCAAAAGGAAAAAGAAGCCGATGCTGTTTTCCATGCCTTGCAACCTGGCGACCACCTGATACTGCTCGATGAGCGCGGGAAGGAGATGACTTCGCACGAATTTGCGGATTTTCTGGACCGCAAGATGCAGACCGTGACCAAGCGAATCGTCTTTCTGGTGGGAGGACCATACGGGTTTTCTCCCCGCATCCATGAAGCCGCCCAGGACAAAATCTCACTGTCGCGGATGACGTTTTCCCATCAAATGGTACGCCTTTTTCTGGTGGAACAAATCTACCGGGCTCATACGATTTTGAAAGGATTGCCCTATCATCACGATTAAAAAAGGGAGAAAACAGGTGTTTTTTATGCCGTTTTCAAAAAAAAATGCCGAAAACAGTTTATTTTTTGAAAAAATAACGTATCTTTGCACCTGTCAATGCTAAAAATAATAAAACATGAAAGGTAATAAATGGCTGAATGCCGTGGTTCCCGCATTTCTGATACACTTGGGTATCGGTATTATTTACTGTTGGTCAACCATCAAGATTGACTTTGCCCGCGCGCTCAATGTGGCGACTGCCGAATTGGAATCCACTTTCTCCATAGCCGTCTTCTTTATCGGATTGATGGCCATGCTCTCCGGTGTAGGACGGTTCAACATGGGTTCGCCGAAAGTGAACGTAATCATCAGCTGGGTGCTCTCGCTACTCGGACTTTCCGGCTTGGCATGGGCGGTCCATACCGAGGACTTGACCGTCTTCCAATTCAGTTTCGGTGTCATACTCGGTTCTGCCGTCGGTTGGGGTTATATGCGTCCTGTCCGCAATGTCCTGATGTGGTTTCCCCGTGAGGGTACGGGTTTGGCCATCGGTCTGGCATTATCGGGTTTCGGTCTGTCGAAAGCCATATTTGCACCTCTGATGCCCTATCTGAACGACGTTTACGGACTCGAGACTACAATTTATTATCTCATCGGAGCCTGCTGCATTCTGTTCTTGACAGCCACGTTGTTGATTCGCCGTCCGGAACACTGGGTAGCTCCGATCCGATTCGGTCTCAGAGACTTGATATATCTCACCTTCAAGGGCTCGTTCTACCGCATTTGGATAATGTTCCTTCTCATCACGGCCTGCGGTCTTGCCATTTTGTCGTTTGAAGCCGGTTTGGCCGAAAGTCTGAAGGTGGAAAATGTAACGTGGGTGATGGTGGTGTCGGCCCTTGCCAATGCCATGGGACGTTTTGTGGGCGGTATCGTCTCCGATCACCAGAAACGCAAGGAAATCAACTTTGTAATCATCACGGCTCTCTCCGGCATAGTCGGTTTCGTGATTGTTCTTATCGGACATTTCACGGTGGTTACGATGATGATTTACTTAATTATCGTCAACCTAACTTTGGGAACAAGTTTCTCGACCTTACCCATCCTTCTCAAGCAACGTTTCTTCTTTGAAGCCCTTTCAGCCATTTACGGTTTGGCTCTCTTTGCCTGGGGTTTTGCCGGATTCGTCGGCATCGGCATCGGCAATTTCGTCATCTACGAGCACAACGGAAAGTATATCGAGCTTGTTGCCATCCTCTCTGTCATCTTCCTGGTGACACTGGTGATTGCGCTGACACTGCTTCTCCAGAAGAAGTATCGTGCCAATTTCAGCAACCTGATTTATTTCCAGGATCACGAGTTGCCAGCCGACAACGGGGAATACGGGGAGTCCCAACGGAATCTCAGCATCCCCGATTAAGAACGGAGTTAAGACACAAAGACGTCAGCCGGAAAAGACAGCCGGCTGACGTTTTATTTGTCATCATGAGTTGCTTTTTCTGTAAGAAAATGTGTCGAAAAGGGGGGTGAATTCTTAAAAACTTACATAATTTGTCAGAAACTTTGTGAAAACGTTGTCTATGTCCCAAAAAAACACTATCTTTGCACCTGACAATATTTTGTATATTTTGAATTTGCATGCGTAAGCATCTCGCCATATTCTGGTTGGCTTTGTTTTCAGCCGTGCTCTCCGTTCCGAATCAGACAGTCGCCCAAACGCTGTCTCTTGCGGAAGCGGCTGCCCCTGACTCCATAAAGACAGCAACCGATTTGGTCCGGACTCACAGGGATTCCCTCCTGACGGAGGGGGATTCTGTCCGGCTGGAGAGAGATTCCGTCAGTCTCGGAGCAGATTCCCCGGCAGAGGTTCCCAACGAAGCGGTTTCCGGCAAAAAGTCCGGTCTGGATGCCACCGTGAATTACAAGGCCAAAGACTCGCTGGTGTTCGAGATGGGAAACATCGCCCATCTGTACGGCTCGTCGGAAGTGACCTACAACGACATCAATCTGACGGCCGAACAAATCAACATGTCCCTGGACTCCAGCCTCGTGCATGCCGTCGGCACAAAAGATACGACGACAGGAAAGTGGAAGGGAACGCCCGTGTTCAAAGACAACAGCGGCGAATACGAAACCAAACAAATCTCCTATAACTTCAAGACGGCCAAAGGTTATATCACCGATGTAGTGACCCAGCAGGGCGACGGATATGTGACAGGCGGCAAAACCAAGAAAATGCCCGACAACGACATCTTCCTCGAGAACGGACGCTATACGACCTGCGACTATCACGAATGTCCCCACTTTTACTTCCAACTTACCAAGGCCCGGGTGCGTCCCAAGAAGAATGTGGTTACCGGACCGGCCTATCTCGTTGTGTCAGATGTGCCGCTGCCCATTGCCGTGCCCTTCGGTTTTTTCCCGTTCACCAAGAGTTATTCGTCGGGCATCATCATGCCTACCTACGGTGCCGAGCAGGAGAGGGGTTTGTACCTGCGTGACGGCGGTTATTACTTTGCCATCAACGACTACATGGACCTGAAGCTCACCGGCGAAATATACACCAAAGGTTCGTGGGGGCTCGCTGCCGAACAGCGCTATGCCTGGCGCTATCACTTCAAGGGCAATTGGAGTTTTTCGTATCTCAAAACCATCACCGGCGACAAGGGTTTGTCGGACTATTCGGAGATGACCAACGTCAAAGCCGTATGGAGTCACCAGCAGGACGCGAAGTTCAATCCGAACCTGACACTCTCGGCTTCGGTGAACTTTACGACATCCGGTTACGAACGAAACAACCTCACGAGCTACTACAATTCCGACATGACCCAAAGCACCAAGAGCTCAACAGTGAACGTGAGCTACAAGGTGCCCAACAAACCGCTCACCATCAGTGCTTCGACATCCATCACCCAGCGCACCAAAGACTCCACACTGGTGGTCACTCTGCCCGACCTCACCATTGCCATGAACCGTATTTACCCCTTCAAACGCAAGGTTCAGGTGGGCAGCCAACGCTGGTACGAGAAAATAGCGATGACCTACAACGGACGTCTGTCCAATTCGGTGACCTGTAAGCAGGATAAGTTTTTCGAACAGAGTCTGGTAAAGGACTGGAGCAACGGTATGCAGCATACGATAAGCATCCCGGCAACGTTCACGCTGTTCAACTACATCAACATCACGCCCTCCGTCAATTTTGTCGATCGCATGTACACCCACCGTACGGAGAAATACTACGACCCGATGGTGGAGAATGCCAACGGCACCTACGGAGGCGTGCTTTCGGACACCACCTACGGATTCTACAACGCCTACAACTTCTCGACATCGGTATCGCTCAACACGAAACTCTACGGTATGTACACCCCCCTTTGGAAAAACTCCAAACTGGTGGCAGTGCGTCATCTCTTCACACCCACGATTTCGTTCAGCTATACGCCCGACTTCTCCGACCCCGTATGGGGCAGTTGGGGCGAATATCAGGTGCCTGACGAGAGCCAGGAGTCGGGCTATAGCACCGTGCGCTACAGCTATTTCCAGGGATACAAATTCGGAGGCACGTCACAGGGAAAATCCGGGTCCGTCACCTTCGGCATAGCCAACAACATCGAGGCGAAGATTCGTTCAGATAAGGATTCCACGGGCTACAAGAAGATTTCCCTCATAGACAACCTCACGACCTCCATCAGCTACAATCTGGTGGCCGACTCGATGAGGTGGAGCACGACACTGCCCGTGAGCGCAACATTCAAGTTCAGCAAGAACACGACGATGAACCTCTCGGCCACGTTCGACAACTACGATTATGCCTCCAACGGCCGTCATATCGACCACTTCCGCATCGGACACGGCCAATTCCCCCGTCTGATGAACACCGGCTATTCCTGGAGCTATCAGCTCAACAACGAGAAACTGGCCAAACTCTTCGGCTTCGGGAGCGGGTCATCCGACGACAACAAGAAGGACAACCTGCGTGACGGGGACGGCGACGGGGACGAAGACGGAGTGGAAGACGACCTCATGGACAGCAACCGCAACCGCTCGAAAGACAAAAACAAAAAGAAGAATGAGAAAGGAACATCGACCTACGACAGCGACGGCTACCTTTTCTGGCAGATTCCCTGGACGATGAATTTCAGCTACACGATGCGTTACGCCTACGGCTCCTTCGACAGCGAAGCCCGCAAATACGATATGAAGCTGACCCACAGCGCCTCCATCTCCGGGTCGATACAGCCGACCAAGAACTGGAACTTCAGTTACAACCTGACCTACGACTTCAACGAGAGCAAGGTGACCTATATGAACATCAACTGCACGCGCGACCTTCACTGCTGGTCGCTGACGGCCAACTTGAACCCTCTCGGACAATATGCTTCGTTCAATGTCTGTGTGGCTGTGAAGAGTTCGATGCTCTCCGACTTCAAGTATGAGAAGACAAGTGTTTCCCGTTCGAACAAAATCGAATGGTATGACGATTAAAATATTGACTTGAGAAAATGAAAGTAGCGATTGTCAAATACAATGCAGGCAACATCCGCTCGGTGTGCTGCGCCGTCCGGCGACTGGGAGCCGACATCGTTCTCACCGACGACGCGGAGGAGATACTCGGGGCCGACAAGGTCATCTTCCCGGGCGTGGGACATGCTGCCACCTCGATGGAATACCTGCGGGCACGTGGACTGGATAGTCTGATTGCCGGTCTCCGGCAGCCGGTTTTGGGTATCTGTGTCGGCTTGCAGTTGATGTGCCGTCATTCGGAAGAAGGCGATGCGGATTGCATCGGAATTTTCGATGTCCCGGTCACAAAGTTCCATCCGGAAGACCCCCTCTTGAAGGTGCCGCAGATGGGGTGGAACGACATTTCCGACCTAAAGTCTTCACTCTTCGACGGAGTGAACGACGGTGTTTTTGTTTACTATGTCCACAGCTACCGTGCAGCCCTTTCTCCCTGGACCGTTGCGACGACCGATTATGGCGGACGTTACAGTGCGGCTCTCCACCGGGACAATTTCTGGGCCACACAATTCCATCCGGAGAAGAGCGGAAGCGTGGGCGAAACAATATTGAAAAATTTTCTGAATCTATGATAGAATTAATTCCCGCCATCGATATAATCGACGGCAAACTGGTACGTCTGGCCCAAGGGGACTATGCCGCCAAGAAGGTCTATAGCCAAGACCCGCTCGACGTTGCCAAGAGTTTTGAAGACATCGGTCTGACCCATCTTCATGTGGTGGATCTCGACGGTGCCAAAGCTCACCATATTGTAAATGCCAAAACACTCGAAGCGATAACCGCCCACACGAAACTGATTGTCGATTTCGGCGGCGGCATCAAAAGTGACGAGGATTTGAATACAGCTTTTTCCTCCGGTGCCCGCAGAGTGACGGCAGGCAGCATCGCTGTACAGCAGCCGTTGCTCTTCCTCCAGTGGATAGAGCAATACGGAGGCGACCGCATCATCCTGGGAGCCGATATCAAGGACGGCAAAATAGCCTCGATGGGCTGGACCGAAGAGAGCGATGCGCGCTGGGAGACTTTTCTCCAGAGTTATGTGTCGCGCGGTGTCAAGCGTGTCATCTCGACCGACATCTCCCGCGACGGCATGATGAGCGGCCCCTCGGTGGAGCTTTACAAAGATATGATGGCTCTTTATCCGGGTCTGCATGTGACGGCCTCCGGCGGCGTTTCCTGCATCAACGATGTGACGAGACTCGAAGAAGCCGGAGTGCCCGCTGTCATCATAGGAAAGGCCATCTACGAAGGCCGTATCACGATGAAAGAGCTCGAGAAATTTCAACTCAAACAGACCCAGTCATGCTGACCCGAAGAATTATCCCCTGTCTCGACGTCAAGGACGGAAAAACCGTCAAAGGCGTCCAGTTCGTCAATTTCCGCGATGCCGGCGATCCGGTCGAGCTGGGGCGTCAGTACAGTGAGATGGGTGCCGACGAGTTGGTCTATCTCGACATCACGGCCAGCCACGAAGGACGCAAGACATTCACCTCGCTGGTGGAACGCATAGCGTCTGAAGTAAATATCCCGTTCACAGTGGGCGGCGGCATCCACGAACTCAGCGATGTGGAACGTCTTCTGGCAGCCGGAGCCGACAAGGTGAGCGTCAATTCTTCGGCTGTGCGCCGTCCGGAGCTTATCACCGAGATTGCCACCCGTTTCGGATGTCAGGAATGTGTGTGCGCCATTGATGCCCGGCTCGAAGCCGACGGCACTTGGCGTTGCTATCTCAACGGCGGACGTGTCCCCACAGAACGCACCCTCTTCGAATGGGCCCATGAAGCTCAGGAACGCGGTGCGGGTGAGATTCTTTTCACGTCGATGAACCACGACGGAGAGAAGACCGGATTTGCCAATGAGGCTCTGGCCCGTCTCCACGACGCCCTTTCCATTCCCGTCATCGCTTCGGGAGGAGCCGGCAAGAAGGAACATTTCAGGGATGTTTTCCTCGAAGGAAAAGCCGATGCCGCATTGGCCGCTTCCGTCTTCCACTTCGGCGAGATTCCCATCCGCGAGCTCAAACAATATTTAAAAGGAGAGGGAATCAACGTGAGAGTTTAATTTTTTTTTGAATAAAACCAACAACAGTAATATGGAACTCGATTTTGAAAAAATGGGCGGATTGATTCCTGCCATCATTCAGGACAATGTGACCGCCAAGGTGCTCATGTTAGGCTTTATGAACAAAGAAGCCTACGACAAAACAGTCTCTACCGGGAAGGTGACTTTCTGGTCGCGTTCGCGTCAGTGTCTTTGGACCAAGGGCGAAACTTCAGGCAACTTCCTCAATGTAGTGAAAATCCTGGTGGATTGCGACAACGACACCCTTCTCATCAAGGCCAATCCCGACGGTCCGGTTTGTCACACGGGAGCCGACACCTGTTGGGACGAGGAAAACAAGGGAGACCTCAATTTCCTGAGCTACCTGCAGGACTTCATCGAGAAACGTTACCGTGAGATGCCCGAAGGCAGTTACACCACCAGCCTCTTCAAGAGTGGTGTCAACCGTATGGCCCAGAAAGTGGGCGAGGAAGCGCTTGAGGCTGTCATCGAAGCCACCAACGGTACCAACGACCGTTTGGTTTATGAGGCTTCCGACATGATATATCACCTCATTGTGCTCCTGACATCCAAGGGTCTGCGTATCGAACAGCTTGCCCAAGAGCTGAGAGAACGTCACAAAGAGGGCTGGGTAAAACATTAATCCGTTAACGGCGGCTCCTGTCCGCATCCCCTACAACAATGGAAAAACTGATTGAATTTCGCGATGTCACGCTGGCCCGTGAGGAGCAGACGCTCTTCCGGGGGATAGATTTCGATGTGCGGCCCGGTGAGTTTGTCTATCTGATAGGCAAGGTGGGTTCCGGCAAAAGTTCTCTCCTCAAGAGTATCTATGCCGAATTGCCTGTAGCCTCCGGCGAGGCGCGTGTGTTCGACTTTGACTTGACACGGCTGAAGTCCGCCCAGGTGCCTGCACTGCGTCGTCGTTTGGGTATCATCTTTCAGGATTTCCAGTTGCTCACCGACCGTTCTGTCATCGCAAATCTCCTGTTTGTCCTTAGGGCTACGGGATGGACCAAGAAGCCCGAGATGGACGACCGTATCCGCAATGTGCTCCAGCAGGTAGGGATGGAGAGCAAGGGCTACCGTATGCCCAACACGCTCTCGGGCGGCGAGCAGCAGCGAGTGGTCATTGCCCGTTCGTTGCTCAATGCGCCTTCGGTCATTTTGGCAGACGAGCCCACAGGAAACCTCGACACCGAAACGGGCCGCAATATCGTAGGTCTCCTCTGGGACATTGCCCGCGAGGGAAGCACCGCCGTAGTGATGTCCACCCACAACCTCTCCATGATTTCTTCTTTCCCCGGCCGGGTGCTGAGGGTGGAGAATCAGAAGTTGGAGGACGTTACGGCTGAATTTCTTCCCAACGGGGAATCGCCGGCAGAAATTCAAACCGGTGTTCCTCAGCCAACAGATGACAACAATAGTGCCGACGACCGTTGCTCACCACAAGATACGGCACCTGAAGAGCCGTATCATAGCGAACAATCTGATCAAACACTTTCTGATTCAGAACCACTTGAGGAGCCTTGAACTCCAGGATGACGAGAGGTTTGCCTTCGGACGAGAAGACTACGGCATCGCATCGTTTGGCGGTCTCTCCCACGGCTATCTGAATCTCGGTGCCTACAACGGCCGACGGATAGCCCAAATGGCCGGTCAACAGGTGCACAAAGTGTTGACGCACCCATTCTTCCGGGGTGAGTTTTACGTAACGTTTGCGTTGTGTGTCCCACACATCAAGCCATCCTTTCGGATTCTTGCGGGTACGCAGCTCACAGGGGGGTAGGTTCAATGCCGGATATTTCATGGCGCGAAGATACAGTTTTTTTTTGAAATAACCAAACAAATTATGGCTAAATCGTCGAATTTTGAAGATATTCGTCGCGATATACTGGCAGGCAAATTCCAACCGGTCTATTTGCTGCACGGTGAGGAATCCTATTATATCGACCGAATCACTGACCTTCTGCTCGAACATGTGCTTGCCGACGAAGAGAAAGACTTCAATCTCACGCAGCTCTATGCTTCGGACGTGAACCGTCAGGGTTCATTGGCCGAAGTCATCACAGCCTGTCGCCGCTATCCGATGATGGCTGAGCGTCAGCTGGTGATGTTGCGCGAGGCCCAGCTGCTCGAACGCAGTATCAATATCGACGATTTGGCGTATTATCTCGAACAACCTTCGGAATCGACCGTCTTCGCAGTCACCTTCAAGGGCAAAAGTTTCGATGCCCGAAAGAAGGTGTTCAAACTCTTTGCTGACAAAGGCGTTTGTTTCGAGAGCAAGAAAATCCGTTCCTATGAGTTGCCCAAAGTGGTGCTCTCCGAACTGAAATCGCAGGGGTTCACGATAGATGACCGTGCCCTTACAGCCTTGTGCGAGAGTGTGGGAGAAGATCTTACACGTGTCTTCTCCGAGGTTTCCAAACTCGAACTTTCCATCAAGGGCAAACACATCACCCTCGATGATGTTTCCTCCCAAATCGGCATCTCCAAGGAATACAACAATTGGGAGCTGCAATCGGCCATAGCTGTGCGCGATTTGGCCAAGATAGAGCGTATCCGTCAGTATTTCGAGAGGAATCCCAAGAACAATCCTCTGGTGGTCACGCTGAGCGTGCTGTTCTCGTTCTTCTCCAACCTAATGCTTTCTTTCTACTGCAGAGACAAGAGCGAACGCGGATTGATGGCCGAATTGGGCTGCAGTTATCCTGCGGCCAAAGATCTCAAAGCCGCACAGCGCTGGTGTAATGCCTGGCATACGATGTCCAACTTGTCACTCATCCGTGACTACGATGCCCAAGCCAAGGGAGCACGCAGTGTGACAGGAGGCAAAGATTACGAACTTCTTGCGGAACTTCTGTATAAACTGACCCATTGATGCCGATTTCCCGTTTTTCCGTTGTCCTGCTCACGTTGGCGTCACTTTCCTGCCTGCTGTTTTCCTGTCACAGGGAAAACTCGTCATTCTCTTCGCATGAGGAAGGAGACCGCTATTTCTACGGCACAGATGTGCCGCAGGACTACATCAAAGCCGTACGTTTCTACAGCGAGGCTGCCGAACGGGGAAATGCAAATGCAGCCTATCAGTTGGGCATTTGTTATTACCGCGCATTGGGTGTGCGCCGTGACTACCAAAAGGCCGTCAGTTATATGAAAACAGCTGCCGAAGCCGGACTTCCGGCCGCCCAGAGTACGCTGGCCAGATTATACACCTATGGTTGGGGCGTTCCCTCCGATCGCAAGAAGGCCGTCGAATACATCAAAAAAGCCGCCAACCGCAACTATCCGTTGGCCATGTACCGTTTGGGGGTTGCTTATCAATATGGTTTGGGAGTGGAGCAGGACAGCTCTTTGGCGACCTATTGGTTCAATAAATGCGCCGCTGTCTATCAGCATCAATTCGACCCCTCGGGCCTCACGTCCAATGTCTATACCGATGACCCCAAGAATCTGTTCACATACGCCCGCGTCAATCTGGTGCTCCACGACAACAATATCGAAGAGCCCTATTGCCGAAAATGGTTCGATCGTGCCATCATGAGTTTGCGACGAGCCCATCAGCGCGGCGATGCCGAGAGCACCTATTGTCTGGCCCTATGCTATGAAAACGGCTGGGGCACTCGCCGGAATGTCCACCGGTCGGTCGAGTTGATACATGAGGCGGCCATCAGGGGATTCCCGATGGCGCAGTTCCGAATGGGATTCTTGGCCCGGGAAGGTCTGAACGGTGTGGAGCAGAACGACTCTGTGGCAATGTCATGGTTCCTTCAGGCCACCCGCAACGATTCTCTGGCCCGCTATTGGTATCGGCATTTTCCCGTCGAAGAATAGCGGCATCAAGTCCCAGTTAAAACTCAACAAGCACCTTCCGCAGGGGAGGTGCTTGTCTGTTTGGGGGGCTGTTGGCCTTGTTTTCAATCCCACGAAAGGATGAGTTTCTTGAAGTCTGCGAAATCTTTCGACATCGGGATGCTCTGTTTCGTGCCGTTCATAAACTTCTGAAGCGTTTCGGGAATCTCCACTTCCCGGTTGATAACGCTCTCTACCGTCTGTTTGAATTTGGCGGGATGGGCTGTCTCGAGGAAGATACCGTGTTCGTTAGAAGCCAGATTGTCGTGCAGAGCCATGTAGCCGCAGGCTCCGTGGGGATCGAGCAGGTATCCGTTGTCGTTCAGACACGTCGAAATGGCCTTGCGGATTTGTTCGTCGGTGTAGGTGGCTCCCGAGATGTCTTTTGTGATGGCGGTGTGGTTCTTGTTGTAGAGAGCCAGCACACGGGCGAAGTTCGATGGGTCGCCCACATCCATTGCGTTGGCCAGTGTCTGTACGCTGGGACGCGGTTTGTATTCGCCGGTCAGGAGATACTGATAGAAGATGTCGTTGCGGTTGTTGGCTGCAATCCAGCGCTTCACGGGAAGTCCCATCTTGCTGCCGAAGAGCCCTGCCGTGATGTTGCCGAAATTGCCCGAAGGCACACAGATGACAGGCTTGTCGTCGAAGCCCAGCTTTTTATACTGTGCGTAGGCATAGAAATAGTAGAATGCCTGCGGCAGGAAACGTGCCACGTTGATTGAATTGGCCGAAGTCAGGAAATACTTTTCGTTCAGTTCTTCGTCCATGAATGCGTCTTTCACCAGTCGCTGGCAGTCGTCAAACACACCGTCCACTTCGACGGCTGTGATGTTCTGTCCCAGGGTGGTGAATTGTTTTTCCTGTATCTCGCTCACTTTTCCTTTGGGATAGAGCACACAGACCTTGATGCCGGGCACACCCAGGAAACCGTTGGCTACGGCCGAACCGGTGTCTCCCGATGTGGCTACCAGCACGTGTACGTCGCGTGTCTTTTTCTGCTGTTTCACGAAATAGGAGAGGAGACGGGCCATAAAGCGGGCTCCCACGTCCTTGAAGGCGGCTGTGGGGCCGTGATACAATTCGAGTGAGTAAATCCTTGCGTTCACTTTCACGAGCGGAACGTCGAATGCCAGAGTGTCGGAAACAATCTTCTTCAGATCTTTCTCCTTCACATCTTCGCCAAAGAAAGCTTTGGCCACTTCGAGGGCAATCTCCTGAAACGAAAGATTTTCGATGTCCTCGAAGAAACTCTCCGGCAGGGGGGTGATTTTCTCGGGCATGTACAATCCCTTGTCGGGAGCGAGACCCTTGATGACAGCTTCCGAAAGAGAGACTTGGGGAGCTTTGCCGTTGGTGCTGTAATACTTCATATTATGTCTTTAAAGAATGTCTTGATAAATTCGTCGCCTTTCATGAGGCCCAGCCTTCCGTCGGAAGCTGTCTTTTCGGTCCACGTCCCGACACCATCGGCTGCTACGGTTCCGGGTTCCCAAATGAAACAGGGAACAGGGGTCATGGAGTGCGTCCTCAGGCGGCAGGGTGTCGGATGGTCGGGCAACATGGCTATCCTCACGGGTTCGTCCCAAGTGGCTATCTCTTCGATTACGCGTTTCACGACACGTTCGTCGAGATATTCCACACAGCGGGTCTTCAGTTCCGGATCTCCGTCGTGACCGGCCTCGTCGGTGGCTTCCACATGGAGAAACACAAAATCCTTCTCCTTCAGCTCCTTGAGGGCTGCTTCACATTTGCCTTCGTAGTTGGTGTTCCAGAGTCCGGTGGCTCCGGGCACTTCCACTTTCTTCAGGCCGGCATATACACCGATGCCGAAGATAAGATCCACAGCCGAAATCACGGCTCCCGTCTTGATGGGGAATTTCGTGGTCATGGGTTCCATCGAGGGACGATAGCCCAGACTCCAGGGCCAGATGGCGGTTGCCATGTCTTTGCCTTCTGCTGCACGTTTCAGGTTGACGGGATGCTTGGGAAGGATTTCCATCGACTTCAGTATCAGCTCCCTGAGTAGCTGTGCCGTTTCTTCGCCCTCGGGTTTTGAGGCACGGGGCAGTTTGTCGCGGAAGGTCTGACCGGGCACATCGTGGGGAGGAGTACATTCCACCATTTTGTTTCCGCCTTTTATTTTTAAAAGGTGTCGGTAGCTCACACCTGCAAAGAACCTCACTCTGTCATCCCCCAACTCGCGGTTGAGGTAGTCGATGAGCACTTCGGCTTCTTCGTTCGTGATGTTTCCCGCGCTGTGGTTTTTGATGATGCCGTCGGGGGTGATGCATATCAGGTTGCATCGCATAGCCACCTCACCGTCCTCAATCGGGATGCCCATTGAGGCTGCTTCCAGGCTTCCCCGGCCTTCAAACACCTTTCCGATATCGTAGCCCAGCAATCCCAGATGGGCAATTTCGGAACCGGGATGAAAGCCCCGGGGCACGGTCTCCAGCCGGCCTGCGGCTCCTTCTTTGCAGAGGCGGTCGATGTGCGGCTTGTGTGCTGCTTCCAAGGGCGTTTTGCCGCCCAGGGCTTCACAGGGTTCGTCGGCTGCGCCGTCGGCCAGTATTATTAAGTATTTCATTCCTTTGTTATGTTGTTTTTATCAGAATCGGTGACTTGTCATCGGTTCCGGCATTAGCGGATGTTGGCAATGCCGATGATGTCGGCAAACACACCTGCCGCCGTTACGGCAGCACCGGCACCGTAGCCCTTGATTTCCATCGGATATTCCTTGTAGCGGGCTGTGGTGAGCAGGATGACGTTGTTCGACCCCTCCAGCCGATAGAAAGGATGGGAGGAATCCACCATCTTGAGCTCCACGCGGGCTTTGCCGTTCTCGAGGGTGGCCACAAAACGGTAGCGGCTGTTTTTGCTCTCGGCTTCCTGACGCATCTCTTCGAAATGGCTGTCCAACTCGGGTATCTTGCTCCAGAACTCATCCACAGAGCCTTCGAAATAACGGTCCGGGATGAAGAGATGTTTCTCCACGTCTTCGGTCGATATCCGGTAGCCCGCTTCGCGGCTCAGGATGGTGATTTTGCGTATCACATCCGAAGCGTTCAGGTCGTTGCGGGGATCCGGTTCGGCATAGCCTGCCTGTTTGGCCATTGCGATGGCTTTCGACATGGGTACGTCTTTCGACAGGACATTGAAGATATAGTTCAGCGTACCGCTCACCACGGCCTCTATCTTCAGGATGTCATCGCCCGAGTTGATGAGGTTGTTGATGGTGTTGATGATGGGCAGACCTGCGCCCACATTGGTCTCGAAGAGGTATTTCACGCCCTTGCGCCTTGCGGTGCTCTTGAGGGCGATATAGTTTTGGTAGTCGGACGAGGCTGCAATCTTGTTGGCGCACACCACGTTGACGTTCGACTGCAGAAGGGGCAGATATATCGATGCAATGTCCTTCGATGCCGTACAGTCCACAAAGACGCTGTTGAACATGTTCATGCCGATGATGGTGTCTTTCAGCACCTCGGGCGAACTCTGTGTCTGCGAGGCTTCCAGCTCGGCCTCCCAGTTGTCAAGGTCGATGCCGTCGGTCGAGAAGATGCACTTGTGGCTGTTGGCCAGACCCACGATTCGCAGCTGGAGGTTCTTGTGCTGCAGGAGGTAGGCTTGCTGGTTGCGGATTTGTGCCAACAGGTTGCGGCCCACGAGACCTACACCCACGAGGAAGACGTTCAGCACGTTGTATTCCGAGAGGAAGAACGAGTCGTGAATCACGTTGAGCGTTTTCCGCAGGCTGGCTTTCTCGATGACAAACGAGATGTTTGTCTCGCTGGCTCCCTGGGCGCAGGCTATCACGTTGATGCCGTTCAGACCCAGAATCCGGAACAGTTTGCCCGCAATACCCGGGGTGGATTTCATCTTTTCGCCCACGATGGCTACCGTTGCCAGATTGTGTTCGGCACGGATGTCGGTGATTTCGCCCAGCTCGATTTCTTTCTTGAATTCGGCTTCCAGAATGGCTACGGCATGTTCTGCATCGCCGTTCTTGAGGCCGATGGTGGTTGAACTCTCCGACGAGGCCTGCGACACGAGGAACACCGAAATGCCCTCGTCGGCCAAGGCGCGGAAGATGCGTTTGTTCACACCGATGACACCCACCATACCCATGCCTTCAATGGTCACGAGACAGGTGTCATTGATCGACGAGATGCCTTTGATGATTTTTCCGTCCTCGTGTTTGGGCGTGCCGTGTATCAGCGTTCCTTTGGACTCGGGGTTGAAGGTGTTTTTGATTACAATGGGGATATTCTTGTGGAATACCGGGAAAATCGTTGGGGGATAGATGACTTTCGCACCGAAGTTGCAGAGTTCCATCGCCTCCACGAAACTCAATTCGTTGATGACGTAGGCCGAATTGATGACTTTCGGGTCGGCTGTCATGAATCCGTCCACATCCGTCCATATCTCCAGCAGCTCGGCATTCAGGGCAGCAGCTACGATGGCGGCTGTGTAGTCCGAACCGCCTCGCCCCAGGTTGGTCACCTCGCCAGTATCGCCGTCTTTCGAGATGAAACCTCCCATCACGACCTTGTGGCTGGCATTGGCCAAATATTTCACCACCAGCGGGTTGGTCATTTCGAAGTTGCAGACGTTTTTGTCCCACATCTTCGAGGTTTTGATGATGTCGCGCGAATCCACCCATTCAGTATCGTCTATCACAGTGGCCACGATTCTCGACGAGATTCTCTCGCCGTAGCTCACCACCGTTGCAAGAGTCTTCGACGACAGCTCGCGTATCAGGTAGATACCTTTATATATATTGTATAGCTCGTCGAGGGTCTTCTTGACGAAATCGGTCACCACTTCCAGTCGTCCGTCGGTGAGAAGTCCGCTCACAACATCGAGATGTCGCTGGAGGATGAAGTTGTATTCGTCGTGGAACGATTCGTCGCCTGCAGCGGCCTTGTTGGCTGTCAGGATGAGACGGTCGGTGATGCCGCCCAGTGCCGACACTACGACAATGGTGGGCTCTTTCCGGCCTTCCACGATGGCTTTCACACTCTTGATGCTGGCGATAGACCCTACGGAGGTGCCTCCGAATTTCAGTACGTGCATGTATCTTTGTTTTTTTGTTTCGTAAATCTTCATGGAAACATTTCGTAACTCTTCCACATTTTTGAGCTTGTAGCTGTTTCCATGTTGCAAATATAGTTATTTTTTGTGACTTGAACAGACAAAAGGCGCAAATAATTGCAAAAATGCATAAAAATACCCTTTTTTTGGGGCAGTTTGCTATCTTTATATTCAGATTTTTATTATCTTTGCACCATGAAAATGAGAGTCATGCGCATCGTGGTCGATACGACAGTTGACGGTCCCGGATGGCGCACGAGCGTCTATGCTGCGGGCTGCCGTCATGCCTGTCCCGGCTGTCACAATCCCGAGACGTGGCCTTTTACGGTAGGGGAGGAGCTCTCCGTCGATGAGGTTTTTCTCCGTCTCAGCGCTACCGAGGGCGGCATTACCTTCACCGGAGGCGACCCCATGTATCAGGCTCCCGCTTTCACGGCGCTGGCCCGTCGCATCAAGACAGAGCTTAGCCGCAACATCTGGTGCTACACCGGATTTCTCTTCGAGGAGGTCATGGCCGAACCGGAGATGTCGGCTCTTCTTTCCTTCGTCGATGTCCTTGTGGACGGACCCTTCCTCCAGGCACTGCGCGACACCGATTTGCTCTTTTGCGGCTCGTCCAACCAACGGCTCATCGATGTGCCTGCATCCCTCTCCGCCGGACATGTCGTGCTCTTCGACTACAATCCGTATCCCGGTTTTTGAGGAGTTAACTTTGAAATAATAGTTAAATCTAAAATAGTTTTTTATGATTGAACAACAATTGCTTGCGGCCCGTTCCGCATCGGTCATTCTGCTTCGCAAGTCCGAGGCCGATATCAACAGCCTTTTGCTCCGTTTGGCCGATGCCCTCGAGGCCGACAGTGACACCATTCTTGAGGCCAACAGCCGTGACCTCGCCCGTGCAGGCAAAGACTACTGCTACTACGACCGTCTCCTGCTCACCGCCGAACGTATTGCCGGCATAGCTTCCGACATGCGCAATGTGGCTTCTCTGCCTTCGCCGCTGGGCAAACTTCTCATGGAGAGCGTACGGCCTAACGGAATGCGCATCCGCAAGGTCAGTGTCCCCTTCGGCGTGATAGGTGTGATTTATGAGGCTCGGCCCAACGTGACGGCCGATGTCTTTTCGCTCTGTCTCAAAGCAGGTTCCGCCTGTGTGCTCAAGGGCGGCAAAGAGGCTGCCGACACCAATGCTGCCGTTGTCTCCGTCATCCACCGCGTACTCTCCGAATGCGGTCTGCCCGAAGCCTGCTGTACGCTTCTGCTCAACGACCGCGAAGCCACCAACGAGATGCTCAATGCCATCGGCAAGGTCGATCTCGTCATTCCCCGCGGTTCGTCGCGTCTCATCAATTTCGTGCGCGACAATGCCCGTATTCCCGTCATCGAGACCGGTGCCGGCGTGTGCCACACTTATTTCGACCGAGATGGCGACCTCGCCATGGGTGCCGAGATTATCTTCAACGGCAAGACCCGTCGTGTGTCGGTCTGCAATGCCCTGGATTGTCTCATCATCCATCGTCAGCGTCTCGCCGATTTGCCGGCTCTGCTGGCTCGCATGCCCGAAAAGAACGTCCTCGTCTATGCCGATGACGAAGCCTACAAGGCTCTTGACGGACATTATCCCGCCGAACTCCTCCGTCCCGCCAACCCCGAACATTTCGGTCTCGAGATGCTCTCCTACCAGATGGCCATACGCACCGTAGACTCCATCGAAGAAGCCCTCGACCACATCGCTCGCTATTCGTCCAAACACTCCGAGGCCATCGTGAGCAGCAATCCGGAGGCTCTCCAGTTGTTCTCCACGGTGGTCGATGCCGCGTGCGTCTATACCAATCTTCCCACATCCTGGACCGACGGAGCCCAGTTCGGCTTCGGTGCCGAGATAGGTATTTCCACCCAGAAACTTCATGCCCGCGGCCCCATGGCTTTGCCCGAGATTACCACCTACAAGTACATCATCGAAGGAGAGGGACAGATTCGTAAGTAAGAAATTTGAACCCTGAAACCTGAAACTCTGAACTTCTTTTCCCCGTATTCCCTGTTATTCAAATGACTCGTATTCCCCGTTATTCAAATGACCCGTATTCCCCGTTATTCAAATGACCCGTATTTCCCATTGTTCAAATGACCCGTATTCCCCGTTATTCAAATGACCCGTATTCCCCGTTATTCAAATGACCCGTATTCCCCGTTATTATAATGAAAAAAACTCTTGTTTTTTTTGAACTACTTGAAACTTGAAACTTATTTTAATAGCTCTATGAAGGTCTATATTCTTCTGGCTCCCGGTTTCGAAGAGGCCGAAGCCATACTTCCCTACGATATTCTCCACCGTGCCCGCGTGGAGGTTCAGTTTGTTTCAGTCAACGGCGACCCCACAGTCACTTCCTCGCACGGCGTTCCGGTAGGCACCACTCTGTCGCTGTCCGACAGCGACCTTTCCGACGGCGATATGTTGTTCCTTCCCGGCGGAATGCCCGGAGCGACCCATTTGCGCGACTCCGAGGCTGTCGATCGCGTGGTACGTGCCTACGATGTTGCCGGCAAATGGTTGGCCGCTGTGTGTGCTGCCCCGATGGTTTTCGGTGTCAAAGGTTTGCTCCGTGGCCGGAAAGCCACCTGTTATCCCGGATTTGAGAAAGATTTGCTCGGAGCCGAGCCTCAGACCCTTACTTGTGTGCGTTCCGGACACTTCATCACGGGCTGCGGAGCCGGCGCAGGCTTCGCCTTGGGACGAGAAATGGCTGCCGTGTTGGTGGGAGAGGACACCGCAGATGCTGTTTTGCGTCAAATGATGTATCAAGTTTACGAATAATTCCTGCTTGCAACTCCATTCAAAAAGACCAACAAGACATATAGTTTTGATATCCAAAAATTGCAAATAGTATTAAAAAACGAAAAAAAACATCGATTTTTTCATTTTTTTCGATGCAACTGATTGTATTTGAAAAATTTGCTTTATCTTTGCAGTGTCAAAAAGGTTTATAATTGTGTGTTATGATTTTTAAGGTATTTATTAATGGTTTGCACTTAGGAAATTTCGATAACTAGTATTTTTTAGAAAGGTTTTTTAAGTTAGATATGAAGGACTGTTACCGGGAGGCAACAGTTCTTTTTTTCTTATGCCCGGAAAATTCCTCTTCCCCGGCGAAGAGTCCCGATAAATATTCCTTCTGTTCGTGAGATTTTCAATCGCCGATAAATTGCCAAAAGCTTGCCTGGAATCCAGGCAAGCTTTTGGCAGTTGCGGAAACCTCCATCGATTATCGATGAACCCAAAGTCAAGTGCC
>FLNY01000177.1_pt1 | contig 25163 bp, 17 predicted proteins | sample 1140381 | NCBI WGS metagenome assembly FLNY01 (sample SAMEA3878172, study PRJEB12797) | bioreactor metagenome | biome: Moose rumen | place: Sweden | collected 2011-10
TGGCAGACAGCTCTTCGAGAGCTTTTACGTAGGTCTGTCCTTCGGGGTCGAGCGACGTGGCATATTCCAACACATCTTTGTTGGATGCGAAAGACATGTAGTCGTCGCTTGTTAGGGTATATTCTTTGCTGACAACGTTGGTCAGCACTGCTGATTCGTCTATATCGAATTGGTCGATATAGTCGTCGTCGCATGCGCTGAGGGCTGCGAGGCTTGCGAAGGCGATATATGTTAGTTTACGCATTTTCATAGGTTAGAAGTTGAGTTTTAGACGGACAGAGCAGTTGCGACCCATATTGAAGAAACAATAGATGTTGTCTTCGTTGGCATCGGAGGTTACGCTTGGATTCCAAGCCTTGGTTATGTAGTGATAGTTGAGTAGGTTGTTGACATTGCCCGATACGGTAGCACGTACTTTGCCAAAGTCGAATTTATAAGAAGCATTGGCATCAATTGTGCTGGCGTGCGGTATGCGCCATGGGTCGGCAATGTTGGTTTCTTTGCCGAGTGAGAGATTGGAGCCCGAGAATGAGTAGTATGAGTAGTTGCGAGCTTGCAATGTCCAGTCTGCACCGATGCGGAAGTTGTCTATGTTGAAGTTAACACCGAGGGCTGCGGTGGTCTGTGCAGAACCACCCACGCGGACATCTTTTAGGTTGATGATAGACCATACATGGTTTTCTCCTTTTATTTCGGTTACGTTGCCATCTTTGTCAAGGCCCTGACCAAGTTCGTTGTATGCGTAGCCTTTTGCATTACTATTCCAACGCCAATCGCCAATCGAGAGCATACCATTGAGTTCAACCCACTTAGCAAGTGGTGCTTTTACTTCGAGCTCTATGCCTTTGTGGAGAGCGTCAACGCCTGTCATGTTCATATAGAACTCAGTTTGGCTATCACCAATATTACCATATTTGGTCATTGCTTTGTCTTTCCACTTGGTAATGTAGCCATTGAGCTTGACATCGAGGACGGGCAATCGGAAACCGTAGCCTACTTCGCACGAAAGAATCTTTTCGTTTTGAGCGTTGGGATTGGTTACGTTGCTTGTTGTAGACTGCATAAAAGCACCGCCCGATAGTTTTGGAGCGCGGCTAATGAATCCGAGGTTGACAAAGACGTTGTTCTGCTCGTTGAGGTTGTAGTTGGCACCTGCTTTTACTGTTCCGCCAATGTAGCTCATCACGTCGCTTTTGGCGTGGGTCTTGTCGTAGTAGTAGCGGTCGTAGCGCCAGTAGGACGTGTTTGAGAGTGAGCCAGAGACGAAAGCTGTAAGAGCATCGAGACTTACTTCGCCTTGGAAGAATGCACCTTCTTGAACAACGTGTCCGTCGTAGTCGCGGTAGACAATGTCGCCGACACCGAGTTTTTCGTTGACCCACTCAGAGTCGGCTGCGCGACTATTATTGGCAGCGCTAATGGAGCCACGTGTGGAGTCGATGAAATATTTGCCGTTGTAGAGGTCGCATATCTCGTTGGTGTGTTTACCCTTATACCAACGGAAGTCGATGCCACCATAGAAGTCGACAAAGTCGAAGAGTCGGGTGGTATAGGTCGAGAGCAAGCCATACCAGTCGTGGTAGTTGATGCTTTTGCTCATGATATAGGCCGAGCCGTGTTCGCTGTTTTCGTTGATGTCTTGTATGGCACCATAGTCGAAAGTGCCATCTTCGCGGCGGAACTTGGTGAGTATCTCACCTTGGTAGCCACCGCGCATGTCAGAATATTTTGCTCCGTCGATGTTTTCGTTGGCTTCGCAGCTATATCCGTAGCCACGACCTATGGAGGCATAGATGGCAGTGGATAGCGTGCCACCATTGTCCATCTGCCACGTGTGATTGAGGCTCATTTGTGGCTTGTGGTAGTGGTTGAAGTCAGAATTTTTGCGCTGACCATATTTGTCATATCCGTATGTGGCGTTATACTTGTAGTCGCCTACGCCATAGACTTTTTCGGCATATTTCCACTGTTCGAGGGTCAGTGCGCTGTACGAGCTTCGCTGGTTGTGCTCTTGTGGAGCACCGAAGATGGAGAAACTTATCTGATGATTGAGATTGATGAGCTTGCTTATGCTGAAAAAGTAGTTGTAGCCAACGTATTCCATACCCTGTCCTAAGCCATCGCCCCACTGCTTGCCACCGAGGGCTGTTATGGCCCAGCCGTTATCGGTCATGCCAGTGGAGAAAGTGAACAGAACTTTGTTCATGTTGTTTGTGCCCATGGCGTAGCTTAGGAATCCGCCACGCTTGGCTTCGAGGCCTTTGGTGATGATATTGATTGTGCCACCGACCGAAGGATTTGATACTTTGCTAGCACCTAAACCACGTTGTGTCTGCATGTTGGCCGTAACGTCTGTCAGACCTGCCCAATTGGACCAATAGACGCTGCCGTTTTCCATGTCGTTCATTGGCACGCCGTTAATCATTGTGGCTACGTTGGTGTTGTCGAAGCCACGCATGTATATTTCGGAGTCGCCATATCCACCACCCTGAACGTTGGCGTGTACACCGGGAGTGCTTTTGAGTATTTCGGGGAATTCTTGTGTGCCGAGTTTTTCTTCAATGTGTTGTGTGGATATTGTGGATAATGCGACAGGTGTCTTGCGAGCCACAGCAATGGACGACTTAATGACGACGTCGTCGAGTGTCTTGCTATCTGTTTGGAGCTCGACTTTGCCCACGTCGTTAGTCGTGGCAGTTAATTTCGTGCTGATGTAGCCCAAGAAAGAGGCTTCGATGTCGGTGGGTAGGCTCTCGACATTGAGCGAAAAGTTTCCGTCGATGTCTGAAACTGTGCCACGTGTGGTGCCACTTTGAATTATGGCTGCGCCAACAATGGGTTCGCCAGTTTGTCCATCGACAACTGTGCCGCGAACGGTGTTTTGTGCGTTAAGGTCGGCAGTGTAGACCAACGCAAAAACGGCAAACAATATCATTTGTATAGCTTGCCTTAGATAGTTTTCTTTCATCAAATAAGGAGATTTTTGTCTTATTTAAGTCGCAAAAATAAGATAGTTTGTCGATATTCATAGTTTTGCGAGGTGTGTAAGTCAAATTTTAACGTGATTTTAAGCGTTTGCGTAACGATGTCGGCTGGAGAAAAATAAAATGTCTACATTAGCTGAATAAATTGATATTCAGAACAATGCGAGTGAAAAACATACTGTTTACGACAGTTGGTCTATTGTTTTTTATCACTGCTGAGGCAAGTGATTTTATTGTAAAAAATGGTCGTGCAAGTTTGGTTGTTAACGTGGCAGACCGACCAGTTGTGGAGTCGGCAGCGCAGATGTTGGCAGAAGACTGGCAGTCGGTATTTGACAAAGAATTGTTGCGCACAAAAATATCTGACGTGCCACAAATAATTTGTGGTGTGATTGGTGATAGCATACTTGTTGGGCTTCCGACAGACGAACGTGCTTTGCGTGGGCGACACGAGGCTTTTGCAATCAATGTCAGTAGCAAAGGGTGTTTGGTTGTTAGTGGGTCGGATGCCCATGGGTTGGCGTATGGTCTGCTCGAGGTGTCGCGCATGATTGGTGTGTCGCCGTGGACATGGTGGGCCGATAGTCGACCAAGTAAGCTCCAAGATTTTCGTATCGGTGAGACGTATCATTGCTTGCAAGCTCCGTCGGTAGAGTATAGAGGTATATTTATTAACGATGAGGATTGGGGACTGACTCCGTGGAGCTACACGACAAATGAACCTGCAGAAAAAGGTGTTGTTGGTCCGCGGACAACAGAGGAAATATTTCGTCTGTTGCTTCGGCTCAGAGCCAACACATATTGGCCACCTATGCATAGTTGTAGCCGTCCGTTTTTCTTGACGGAAGGCAATAGAGAAGTGGCTGCCAAATATGGCATATATATCGGTACATCGCATTGTGAGCCCATGGGTTGCAATGCCAACGGAGAATGGAATGTGCGTGGCGAGGGCGATTATAACTTTAAGACGAATAGAGCAAGCGTGATGAAATTTTGGGAAGAGCGAGTGAAAAGTACAGCCTGTCAGGAGATGATATATACACTTGGTATGCGAGGAGTGCACGATAGTGGAATATTGGGAGCTCGCAACGCTACGGAGCGAAAAGAGTTGACACAAGAGGTTATTGATGCGCAACGAACGTTGATTGCCGAACACGTAAATGAAGATGTCGGTAATGTGCCACAAGTTTTTATTCCGTACAAAGAAGTTTTGGAGGCATATAATGATGGCTTGCAAATTCCAGACGACGTTACGCTGATGTGGTGTGATGATAACTATGGCTATTTGCGCCACTTCCCGACGGAAGCCGAAAATAGACGAAGTGGGGGCAATGGTTTATATTATCACATTTCGTATTGGGGGCGTCCGCATGACTATCTGTGGTTGTGTACGTTTAGTCCGGCTCACCTGACGTATGAACTTAGTAAGGCATACGACAGTGGAATCAGAAAAATGTGGATTCTGAACGTTGGAGACATTAAGCCTGCAGAGTATCAAACGGAGCTATTTATGGATATGGCTTGGGACATTGAGAGTGTGCGTCGCCTTGGGGTTGAAAAACATTTGGAGTCGTTTATGCGACGAGAATTTGGTGGTAAAGTTGCAAAACAACTTGCCAAGAGTATGTTGACTTATTATAATTTGTCGCACATTGCAAGACCCGAATTTTTAGGGCATACGCGTACAGAAGAAAAAGACCCGAAGTATAAGATTGTGAATGATATGCCGTGGAGTCGTGAATATGTCGAAAAACGATTGCAGGAGTATGATGCAATAGCAAAGACCATAGTGAAATGTGGAACTCAGATAGCGATAGAAAAACAGACGACGTTCTATCATTTGGTGAGTTACCCACTATGGTCGGCAAATATGATGAACCGAAAGATGCTTACGGGCATGCTTGCTCGGCATGGTCTGATGTCTTTCGCAGAGGCTCGCTTGGCAACAGATAGCATTGTGCGAATGACAGAACGATATAATGTGGGCAAGTGGCGTGGCATAATGGATGCTAATCCGCGAAAGTTGCCTGTTTTTGAGCCAATAAAAGAGGTTGTGGCAGAAACGGCATTAGTTGAAGAAGTGGAGTGGGAGACTATTCGTGGTGCTGATGCAAAAGGTGCTTTTGAAGTGCTGAAAGAGCTTGGACATAGTAGGCTGTCGGCTGAAGTGGTGCAAGGAGAATCGGTAGTCTATACGTCGCATGTGCGTACATCTCAGAGCGATAGTTTGGAAATAGAGATATGTCTTTTGCCGACACATTCTATGACTGAGAGAAAGGAACAGTTAATAGACATTTCGGTTGACGGTCAGGCTCCAATAAGTGTAGATTATCATACTGAAGGAAGAAGTGAGGAATGGAAAGAGAACGTGCTTCGCAACTTGGCCATTCGTACTTTGCGAGTTAAAGTCGGTGGCGGACGTCGACACAAGATACGTGTAGATGCTGTGTCGCCCGGAGTAGTTGTCGATATGTTGCGGGTAAGAAAATTATAAAATTGACATATAAAAACGACCGCTCATCATGAGCGGTCGTTTTAGTTTCTGAGGTCTATGGGTTTTATTCCACGAGGACTTTGGTCGTTTTGCCACCAACTTTGACAATGTAAAGACCTTGCTCCATCGGTATGTAGCGACGGAGTGTCGATACAAGTATTACGCCTGCTTGGTTGAAGACTTGTGCTTCGGCATTGGAACCTTCGACTGTAATGAGTCCTTTGCCACCATAGATGTTGATATTCTCAGATTCAGACTTGTCTGAGCCAACAATTACACGCGATGCGACATCGTTCATTGCACCATTGCGTACGCCACTGACGGTATAGACGTTCTCGCCACTCTTGACACTTTGTGGTACAACAACTTTGCCGTAGGCAACGCCTTCGGATGGTGCAACAACTTCGGCAGTGCCATCGGCAGTGAGCTCGTAGCTAATGCCATCGACAACGAAGCGTTCGAGTTCTACAATGTGGCGGAACTTTGTCCAAACGGGTGCCGAGCGATATGCTTTAGCTGTGCCTGCAGGTACGTAGAGTGTAGAGTTTTCGTAGATGCTCTCCTCGAAGTCCGACTCGTCAATTTGGAAAGGCTTTTGTGCCATGGTCACAATTGAGTCGAGTTTCTGTATTTGCCAGAAGACAGAGTCTGCCATAACCTTCATGGTTGAAGGGAAGTAGAACGAGCGAAGACCTGTGCAACCAAGGTAGGCGTACTTGCCAATTGAGGTTGTCGTGGCAGGCAGAGCGGCGTCGGTCATGTCTGTTACGTGGTTGAATGCGCTACGGCCGATAGCTGTAACAGTCGATGGAATGACAGATGTTTTGCAACCAGCTACGAGAGTGTTTGTTTTGGTTTCAATAATAGCGTTGCAGTTGTCGCGGCTGTCGTAGACAGGATTGCCATCTTCGACGCTCATGTCGGTTACTTGTGTGTTGTAGCAGAACGGATTACGCTCGCTAATGGTTGTTATGTTGGCAGGAAGCGTAACGCTAAAGATGTTAGGGTTGGAGCAGAAAGCAACATCTTTTATTGTGGTTACCGACGATGGAACCACAATGCCATGCAGACCTGTGCGGCAGAAAACGTATTCGTCTATTTCAGTTAGTTTGCTTGGCTCGCCGAAAGTTACGTTTTCGAGTTTGTCGCACATCTCGAAAGCAAACTTACCTATTTTCTCTACCGAAGCAGGGATCTCAATGCTTTGCAAGTTTGCGCAAGCAAGGAAAGCTTGACGGCTTATCTCGGCAAGAGATGAAGGCTTGTTAAACTCTACATTGACGAGCTGACGGCAGCCTACAAAAGCGTTGTAACCTATTTTTTTGACAGTGGTGGGGATTGTTACGCCTGTGAGTTTGCGTCCCGAAGCAAAGGCATATTCACCTATTGCATCGACTACGTAGGTCTGTCCTTCAAAGGTTACGGTCGAGGGAATCGTGAGCTGACCTTGGTATGTGTCTGGTGCACAATGGCACTTGCCCTTGTAGGTTACCTCGGCTGTGCCGTTTTCTTTGTTGAAGTTATAGTAGATGCCGTCTACCACGGTGTCGGAGGCCTGTGCAAGGCTGGCAACGCAAAGACCTATGACACACAGAGCAACCGAAAATTTAGATGTTTTATTGTTCATGGTAAGCGAATTTTTAGCAGTATGAAGTTAAGTTTGTTTTACGCAAAATAGCTTCTTTATGTTGCTAATTATTTAACAGAATTTGGCTGCTATTCTTGCTGCAATTTTGCGGAATTCGTCTTCGCTTAGCTTGACGCGCGGATTGCTGAAGTTGAGCTGAGCCTCTGTTTGTAGTGGGACGAGGTGGATGTGGGCGTGTGGCACGTCGAAACCGAGGACTGCTACGCCAATCCTGACGCAGTCGATGGCTTCTTTCTGTGCTCGTGCTACGCGTTGGGCAAAGCGTGTGAGGCTTGCAATGCGTTCGGGCGATAGGTCGAATATGTAGTCTGTTTCAATCTTGGGGACCACGAGTGTGTGCCCTGCTGCAAGTGGGTTGATGTCGAGAAAGGCGTAGTTCTCGTCGTCTTCTGCAATTTTATACGACGGGATTTCGCCAGCTATTATTTTGCTAAAAATGGTGGACATGGTGTTGCTCTTAAATAGAAAGTGCTATTTCGAGAATCTCGAGGTTTATTATGCCAGCTGGGACTTTAATGTCGACTTTGTCGCCCACTTTTTTGCCGAGCAAGCCTTTGGCTATGGGTGTAGAAAGAGCTATTTTACCTTCCTTTAGGTTGGCCTCGGTGTCGGGAACAATGCTATAAGTCATCTTTGCTTTGTTTTTTGTGTTGAGGACTGTGACACGACTTAGCAGCTGTACCGATGACGTGTCGAGTTTGCCAGTGTCGATAATTCGGCTATTGGCAATGAGTCCTTTAAGTCGTGCTATGCGACTTTCGAGGTGTCCTTGTGCTTCTTTTGCAGCGTCGTATTCAGCGTTTTCAGACAGGTCTCCTTTGTCGCGTGCTTCGGCTATTTGGTTTATGACTTTGGGTCGCTCAACGCTTTCGAGCTGGGCGAGTTCTTCTTTCATTTTTTTCAGTCCAGCTTCTGTCACGTAGTTGATTGATGACATAAGATTATGGTGTTTTATGAGTTAATAAATGTTTATGCAGAAAAAAGAGAATAAAAGAAAGAGGGTCCTAACCATATAATGTATTAGGAACCTCGTCTTACACTATGCTCACATTCACTGACAGCGCAAAGTTAGCATTTTTTATGAAAAGAAAATTTTTTAGAAGTTTTATACGTGTTTACATCGGTTGAATTGTCTTTAGTGCAAAGGAATCGAAAAAATACTACGGCACAATGAAAGCAATGACATTTGACGAGATAGTAAACGGTGGCGAACAATATAAGACGTCGAAGCTTATTAAGAGTCTTACTTCGCAAGCTGGTGTGCTAAATCATTTCTATCTGACAGGATACGAAGGTCTGTGCCTTATGATGAGTCATGCAGAGTTGACGCATGCCATTATTTCGTCAGTTGTGCCAATGGGTGGTGAGTTACTCGTGGTTGGTAGTAAGGAAGTTTGTTCTGAGTGGAGGCATGCGTGCCACGAGCTTAGCATTCGTGTTACTGTGGTCGACACGGCAGAGTCTGACCTCGTCAAAGCTGTGGAAACCATTCTTTCGGTCAACAGAACTATTACGAATGTTATGACGACTTCTGATTTGGACTGCCACACTTTATGCGAACTCGGGCGCGTAGCTCACGAAAATCGTTGTTCGTTTGTTGTGGATAATAGCACCGATGAGCTTTCGGTTGAGGATACGCAGAAAGCTGGAGTTGACTTTACGATTGCTGCTACAGCAGAAATTTCGGTTATAATTGCACGTCGGAGTAAGTTGGTGATGACTGAAGGGAATGCGCGTCGAAGCGAACACGACATATATGCTCTTTGGCAATCGACACTAACGCTTAGGAATTCAACATGGGTTCCGATGGCTTAGTGGCAGAGACGTATAAATAATATTTTTATGTAGTCTTTGTGGCGATGGTGCACTCGAATATCTTGCTACCAGATGGTTGGCAAAGTCGGACGAGTTTTGTTTGTCGACCAATGGGATGAGCAGATAGCATGGGTCAACCCCGAACGATTGTATGCGACGAATGCCGAGTTTAGCGATCTTGACCCACAATCGCAAAAGAGGCTGACGCGCCTCATCTCGATAGATAAGATTAGAGAGTTTGCCGTTTTGTGCGATAAACTGATTGACAAAGAAGAGAGGGCTCGCATTGAAAGTGTCGACTTTCTGAGTCGTGTGCCTGTGGGTGTCTACCAGTTTCGCATCCTTGTCCCTAATGGGATGGAATCGGAAGAAAAGGTTTGTGAGATTTTTGTGTACGACAATCTGCTGAAATCGTATCAGAACATGATTGCTAACATTCCTGGTATGTTTTCGGCACGTCGTGCAGAACTCGAAAATGCTGGCGAAGAGTTGACCGATGAGGAGCTTTGGGGCATGAGTGACAACTGTAAAGTGTGTTTCTTTGAAGATGTAGCACCCTATCTGGCATTTAATATAGAAGACATAGACAACTTAATCCGTTACTATTTCCAGACGAGTATGGTGCCAACATTCTATAAGTTGCAAGATCGCGAGAAATATGACGTGGATGCCTTAGCTCGGCATATTGTTGTGAATAGAATGGATCCGATACGGCAAAAGCAATATATACAATCAGTTTGGGATGCGACTGAGGATGGTTGGGACGCTTTTTTTGATTACAATTGGAAGTGCTTTAAGAATGAAGTCGGGTTGGCTGTTGAAAAACTTATAAGCCCTGAAGACTATGTCGTGAAAGAGAAGCCGAAGGAGACTTTCGAAGACCGACGATATGAAGACCTCTCGATGCACGACATTGCAATAGCAAACCGAAAGTACGGGCAAGAGCTTCGGAACGAGGTGTATAAGAAATATACCGATAAGGATGGGTGCTTCTTCAGTGCTTTGAGTGGATTTAGAAGCCGAAACCGTGCGGATTTTGAGGTTGACCACATTGTGCCAATGGAACATGGAGGTAAGACGTGCCTTGATAATTTGCAACTGCTCACAGTGAAAGAAAATCGGCAGAAAGGAACACGCCAGCCCATTGAGCCCATTGATGTTCATGACGAGGTTGCGAAAGAGGACGTAGATCGTGAGCTATTGCAGCGCAGGGCAATGAAGCTACGTGTCGTGTGTGCCGATGGCAAGATTATCGCGTCTCCGAAAGCTACTGACACCTTTGTCGAGGCGGTAGAGTATGCTGGCTTAGACAATGTGATTTCGCTATGCATAATGGCGCTTGGCGATAATTTGGTGTCTGACAGACCGAATGGTCGTTATGGGCAAAGGCAAGCAAGCGACGGAAGGTTCATAACGACAAATTTCAGTACCAAAGCAAAAATGCAAATCCTTGAAAAAATAGGCAACGGATTGTCGCTCGGTTGGAGGGTGGAACTTGTTCCTGCCGACAATTAGCGTGGTCTATATGCCTCGATAACTTTAAAAGCGGAGTTTGGACAACAAACTTCGCTTTTTTATGCGTTTGTGAGGTGCTGTGTTTATGTGCTTATTTTCTACCTTTGAGAAACACTAATTTTTGTCGCTCGCAATGCAATATATAAAAGTAGTTGTAGGTATAGTCCCCTACAATCATGACGCTGCCGACCTGCTACAGGCACAAATGGGAGACCTCGGATATGAAAGTTTTGTGGATACCGATGAGGGCTTCGAAGCATACATTCAAGACAATTTGTTTGACAAGGAACAACTCTCTACGCTCGACCCATATATGGATGTTCGACTGACGTATGATGTGTGCGAAGTTGAGAATCGGGATTGGAATGCCGAGTGGGAAAAGACGTTTCGCTGTGTAGAAATAGGCAATCGTTGTCGCATTCGTAGCCCATTCCACGGTGAGGACGAGCAGGTCGATTACGATATTGTCGTTAGCCCGAGAATGTCGTTTGGTACGGGTCATCACGAGACTACACGTTTGATGCTCAATTGGATTTTGGAGCACGACATGAGTGGACGCAATGTCCTCGACATGGGTTGTGGAACGGGTGTTTTGGGCATATTGTCGGTCATGCGTGGCTGTCGTGGCTGCATGTGGGTAGACTTCGACAATTGGGCTGTTGAGAATACAATAGAAAACTTATCGCTCAACAATATGAGCGACCATTCAACCGATGTTTTTTGTGGTGGAGCTGAGGTTTTGCCAGTGCAAAAACGGAAGTTCGACGTCGTGCTTGCAAACATAAATCGGAATGTTCTCGTAGAAAACATGTCGGCATACGTGTCAGTCCTCGACACTTCGCGTCCAAGCCACCTCATCCTCAGCGGTTTCTATACCGAAGATGTTGCCCAACTTCAAGCACTTGCGGAGTCGCTTGGGTTAAGTCTTCAAAACGTCAGTTCGCTCAATCGTTGGACGCGTCTCGACTTTGTAAAAGAATAATCAGCACGCATGAAAAAAATACTTATAGCATCTTTGCTTCTTTGCTCGCTTTGGGCAACCTCGCTAATTAGTCGTGGAGCATTGCAGACCACCGATGAATTTAGTACTGACTACAACACATTCACCGAGCAAATGACTCTGCTCTTTGAATCGGCCAGCGACAAGAAACGAGCTGAGACTTTTAGTCAAGAACTATCTTCGTTTATGCAAACGGGCGATGCAAGTCTGAAAGACGACATGATTGCATTGTGCGAAAAAATGCGCAAGATGCGTGCTCGCCCATTCCCCGACTATCAGAATTGTATAAAGACATATATAATGCTCGACAGTTGCAACAATTTGCGTGGTGGCAACTTGTCGGAGTGGAAGAAGGTTCTCGAGACTCGTGCTTCAAAACGCGCAGCTCTTAGTGGGTTGAACTCGCTTTTTAAGTGGACACAATCGTGGTTGGCTACGGGTGCGCTTGTGCAGACCAATGCTGTTCGTTGGACAACACTTAGCCCTACAAGTGTCAGCATGCAAGCCGATGGCGAAAATTTTGTCATCAATGTTCCCGAGGGTACGCTACGTTGTTTTGCACAAGGAGATAGCATGGACGTCGTCCGCACAAGTGGCGTTTTTTATACCAAAGACAACAAGTGGGTCGGCAATAAAGGTGTCATCACGTGGGAACGCGTCGGTCTGCCAGCAGGTGAGGTGTATGCTGAGTTTGAAAAATATGACATCAATATGAAGACTAACACTGTCAGCATTGGCGAAGCTGACTTTGTTAACAACAAATACTTCAAAGAAAAACTTCGTGGAATGGTGGAGTATAAGTGCGTCAGCCGTAAGACTACCAACGGAGCGCGTTACCCCAAGTTCGAGACTTTGACTGGTCAGCGAATGGAAGTAAAAGAGATGTTCCCCAACGTTTCGTACAATGGTGGTTTTACACAAGAAGGTGCCAACTTCCTCGGGACGGGTAGCTCGTGGCTTCCTGCCGAAGTAACCATTCATCATCAAGACACCATCCTTGCGACATTTGGTTCTACGAGTTTTCAGATTTCGGACGACGTTATCTATGGTGGTCGTACAGAAGTCAAGATAAACCTTTTGCGCGACAATATAACCCACCCGGGTGTACGTTTTCGTTTCAAACAGTCTACGCGAACGATAGAACTTACGCGCGGAAACAAAGGTATTGAGCAGTCGACATATCGAGACTCGTATCATAAGGTGAATATGGAAGTAGAACTTATGAAGTGGAACATCGATGGCTCGCGAATCTATATGACCATGTTGCCCGGTGCAGCACAGAATACTGCTTACTTCGAGTCGCAAGGATATTATCATGATGACTATTTTGGGAAACTTTGGGGCATGTCGTCTGTTCACCCATTTCAGCAGATTGCCGACTTTGTGCGATATAATGGTGGTGGCGGTTTCCCAGTGCGCGACTTTGCCGACTATTGTGGCAAGTCTCTTCAAGAAACTCAAAAACTATTGCTATCGTTTTCCTACAATGGTTTTGTCGACTACTATGTCGATCGCGATGTCTGTCGAGCTACCGATCGTCTCTATGACTACTTGCAGTTTAGCATAGGCAAGAAAGACTATGACGTCTTGCGATTCTTGTCAATAGACTCTACGGCTAAGAATCCTAATGGCTACATAGACCTAAACTCTATGAATATGCACCTCAATAAGGTGCCAGGCATCATCGTCTCCGAAACCAAAAATGTTAACCTTATACCAGATAGTGGCAACGTCATTCTTAAACGCAATCGCGACTTTGAGTTTGACGGGCTTGTAACTGTCGGACTCGTGTCGGCACGAGGCAAGGATTTCTATTTTTCATACGACAACTATCAGCTACGCCTCGACAGCATTGAAGAGCTTAAAATGCAGGCTGTAGACTCAGCTCATCTCGACCGCTACGGACAACCATCAAAAGTGGGTGTGGGAAACGTGCTCAACGACCTATCGGGCATCATTCAGATTGACGACCCGGGAAATAAGAGTGGCAAGATGAACACCACGGGTTATCCTCGACTCAACTCTACGAGTCCAGCTAAGATATATTACGACGACCCCAGTATTCAGGGCGGACGCTATCCGCGAGAGACGTTCTATTTTACGGTCGATACTTTCACTTTCGAGGATATAAACAACATTACAAATAGCAACTTGCCGTTTCATGGAGTCTTGACAACAGGCATATTCCCCGATATAGAACACGACCTTGTCATTCGAGAAAAAGATCGTTCGCTTGGTTTCAGTCAGGAGTCGCCCGAAGAAGGATACCCCATATATGGTGGTAAAGCCAAATTCTACAACACTGTCGACCTTAGCAACGAGGGGCTTCGTGGCTTTGGCGAAATCGAATATTTGGTCAGTCGCTCGGCAAGTAAAGATGCATTTGTTTTCTTGCCCGACCATGCCGAGGGGACCACAAAACAGTTCGATGTGGCTAAAATTACAGACAAGAAACCGACTTACCCTGGTGTAGAGCTCGGACGTAATCAGGCCATTCGCGACGAGAATAATTTTGAAGTGCCTGGTCAATCGTGGCTTGAATACTATCCCGAAGAAGACCATCTTGACGTAAAAAACACCATTGGCAAGTTTAAGATGTTCCCCACAGAAAAGGCAGAAACAGGTTTTGAGTGCGAAATGGATGGCATGTTGCAAGTAACACCGTCAGGACTTCATGGCATGGGGCGTACATTGCTGTCGTCTTCGACTCTCGAGAGTGGCATTCTTCGCTTTACCGACCATACCATTCAGGCCGACACATCTTACTTCGCCTCCTACACGACCGAGAATGCCGAGACTGTGCTCCAGTCTGGTGAACTACGTCGCGACATTGTGTACAAAAAAGACCGACATATATACAATAAGGTTGCAGGCTCCATTCGTCGCAAGTATTATAACGATGGTATCCAAGAAGATACGATTATTGCACGCATTAGCCGACAAGAAAAAAGCATTGCCCGAGAACTATTGCGTCGTACACAATCGTCATTTATCGATTTCGAGAAACGTGAAGGTTACTTCTCGTTTATGGCCAGCGAAGGTAACGAGAAAGAGTTTGCGACCATTAAGTATAAGACGATGGTCAAAAACTATACGTGGGACATCGACCGCAACGCTGAGACTATTGGTCAGAAAGGTTCAGAAGGTAACCGTTTCGTTTGTACCAAAGAGCGTGGCGACTCGCTCAACTTCCTTGTACCTGTGGCCACTTTCGACCGCAATTCAAACATTCTTCGATGTGAAGATGTTGAGTTTATCGACGTAGCCGACGCGCGAGTCCATCTCAAAAAAGGAGATGTCGTGACCATTCGCAAGAATGCTGTTATGGATGCTTTCGACAAGACGAAGGTTGACGTAACGACCGATAGTACTAGCCACTCATTTACCGATGCTCACGTGCAGATTGAAGGTGCAAAAAAATATAAGGGACACGGCAACTACGACTTCAAAGACGACATGGGTGCTTCGCACAATATATTTATGGGTGAAATAGTTGCCGAAGATGGTATAACAATTGCCAGTGGTATCGTTTCGGACGATATGCCCATAGACAAATATTTTGCCTTTAAGGGAAAGACAATTATAGATGGCAGACGTCAGTTGCTCGAATTTGATGGTGGTGCCAAGATGTTGCATGGTGCGGCACACGGACCCAAAGACTACGTACGCTTCGATGCTGTACTCGACCCTCATAAGGTTCGTATTCCTATTTCGGCACGCTCGTTCCGCACCACCGAGGGCAAGGCTCGCAACAAGCAAGATGAGACGTACAGAGCATTCTACATACGCAAAGATTCTGTACATGCCTATGCCAGCTTTTTCGAGAGTCGTAAGGACGTTAGCGACCTTATTATGCTCAAGGCTCCCGACGAAGGTATTCTGTATCACAATAACATATTTGAGCGATATGAACTTAATACGCTCGCCAAAATCGAAAAGCCCGACACTGTGGGAGCGTATATGGGCTTTGAAGAAAAGTCGGACGCTGTTGTAGGATTTGGTCAGATTGGGATTTATCCCACACTGTCTAAGCGCAAAAACGTCTCATTCGACATTTCGGGTGCTGGCGACATTCGCCACGAAAGAGCAACGAACACCATTACTATGAACATCTTCGGCGAAATGGACTTTTTCGTCGGACCCGAAGTGGCTACACTCATCTACAAAGATGTGCTAACCAAAGCACCCAAATGCGATACGGCATCGTATCGTTACGAAAGTCGACTACGCGAAGTGTACGACACGGCTTCTATTGCCATTATCAAGAAACGGACAGCCGCCTACTTCGACTACAACGTGGCCTATTTGCCATCTGATGGTCCTATGTTCTCGTTCGATAATCTCCAGCTGACGTGGAGCACGCCCAAGCGTTCGTATGTGTGCGACACGACGGTTAATCTAATGATGATGCGCTACTGCAAGGTGGCACGCAAAGTACACGTCAAAGCCGAATTGCTCGTCAAAAAAGGCAAGGGTGCGCGCATGAAAATGCTCATGACGCTTCGCGATGGCACATGGTATTTCTTCGACTATAGACTCAAAAGTGGCGACTATCATGTCGGGCTACTCTCTTCTAATCCCGAAGTGGCGACCATCATTGAGTCCATACCTGCAAAATCGCGTCGCGACAGAACTTACGACTCCGATTATGGACTTGCCAAAGAGTCTTATCTTACATATTTTAACGAGAACTTTGGTTTAAGCCACATACCAGCCGACCCCTATGCCGTACTCGATGATGGCGATACCACTCAAACACCCGAAGAGGAAGAGCCAGAAGAAGAGGCAGAACCCGAAGAACAACAACCCGAAGAAGAAGCAGCAGAACCAGCGGCAGAAGCTGAAACGCCCGAAGAACAGCCTGCGAGTGAGTAAATATTGTAGTCTATCGTTGTATGCATAAATAAAAAAAACTTAAATTTGTGTCAGAAATCTAAATTTTACTAAAAAGACTCAATATAATGAGCGGAAACAAAACATTCTCGATGATTAAGCCGGGTGCCGTTCGTAACAAGCACATCGGTCATATCCTGTCTAAGATAGAAGAGGCTGGCTACACCATTGCCGCCATCAAGACTTTCAAGATGACCATAGACATGGCAGCTGAGTTCTATGCTGTACACAAAGATCGTCCATTCTACCAAGAGCTCATATCTTTTATGTCGTCTGGTCCTATCGTAGCCATGGTACTTCTCAAAGAGAATGCAGTCGAAGACTTCCGTAAGCTCATTGGTGCAACCGACCCCGAAAAGGCCGAAGAGGGCACTATTCGCAAACTCTTTGCAACCAGCAAAACAGCCAACGCCATTCACGGCTCCGACAGCGACGAGAATGCAGAGCGTGAAAGCTCATTCTTCTTTAGCCGTCAGGAATACCTTCGTAGCGAACAGGTTATCTAAGGAATATAGACACGTAGCTAAATATGAAAAGGGAAATCTCGAACAGAGGTTTCCCTTTTGGGTTATTAATTATTCGAGGTATTGTTATGCCTGTTGCATAAGTGGGTTTAGTGCCTCATCGAGAAAATTGTGTCCTCGTTGGCGCATAGCAGCCAAAGCTTCATCTACTTTTGTCCAATTGATGTCCGTATTTGAGGCTGATTCTTTTGGTAAGAGCAATTGACTTTTAAGACCAGTTTCTGCCAAAAGATTTTCTATTCTCGAGTTCCAGGAAGAACATTTGGGACTGAAAAACTGTTTGTGAAAAATAATCGAAAAGACGCAACCGTGGAAAGATGGCGTAAAAACGGCAACAGCGTTACGAATGGCACAAAGGAATTGTTCAGGACCTATGGCTGGTCGAAATATGACGTTGCGCCAATTGCGTATGGCAAAAATGGTTATGGTTGGGTCTATCCATGCGGATATGAGAAGCAAGACTGCGCCTTTCTTTTTGGCGTATTCAATTGCCGTCTGTAGGTATTGGTCGCTATTCCTAATCCGATAAAACAAGACGTATCGTTTGTTTGTTGGTGGGCTGACTTTTTCTATCTCATCAAATACGGAAGGATCGGCAAGGATGGTAGGGTCGGGCACTACGCTAATGTCTGCCCTCCCTGTCAGTAGCATCAGATCTTCTTTTAGCGTTGCTTCGCGAACCGAGATGGCATCGAAATTTTCGAGAGCTTTTTTTAGATATTCTCTGTTTTGTGGAGTATCTGGTATTGTTTCGGCCGAAGGGGCATAACTGATTTTTATAGAACTACTTTTAGCCTTAAAAAATCCAAAATATACATCGTCGAAACCTCCTGTTACTGCTGGGTTCCACACTTGGTCGCTTCCAACTATGTAGGCGTCATAGTTCTGCTCTATGTCATTTTGCAAACTAAGTTTTTTGCACACATATTTTTTTTCATATCGTCTATACCGCCATTGTTTCAAGAGTTCGATGGGTAGTGTAGCTATGCGGAATAGAACATATTGTATGCTCTTGCCTTTGTATTTCGATATAGAAAGTGGGTCGTAAGCCTCAACAACCTTAGCCTGACCATATCGGATCATTTCCACATCGAATCCTTTTTTTTGTAGAGTTCGCAATAGAGCAAATGGTTGTAGCATTGCTCCAAAGTTAGTGGCAAAATATGTCGTCAGAATGCCTATTTTTTTCATCTGTTTTAGTCCTTTTCTTTTGCCATGCGCAAGACTTCGTGTAGTTTCTGTTGTTGCTTGACAATCTTTTTGGCAAGAAGTTTGGGCGTTATTAGCCAGACAAACTTCATTTGGTATTTATACAGTAATCTACTCCGAAATCCGCACAAGAATGCGTTGATTCGTATACATTGAGGCAGTTTTTTTAGTATATGAATATATTTGCCGAGTCGAACCAAATTATTGTTTGTCGGCATATATAGATTTATATTGGCAGGTAGGCAAGCTCTCCATTCGACAGGTTCTGTGTGTAGCATTTTACTCTGCATTATATATTTCATACCTACTTTGCTATTAACCGACACAACAGAAACACCATCATGATTGTCTATCTTGCCATATGTCTTTTCCCAAAAATCGCCAATAGTAATGTCGGCAACTCTTTCGATATTGGCGTATGGGCATTCGTAACAATTATTCCGCAAAAACGACATTGAAAGATACATACGGAAGAAATAGTCTTCACACCTATCTTTTCTCTCTTCTGTTTTGCCGTTTTTTTCGTACACCACTCTGTTGCCCATTAGCCACCCCATAGACTTTGTGCGGAATCGAACTACACTGTCTGCATTATGATAGTGTAGTGCTTGCTTTATTAGTTCCGATGATGGTACTCCGTGGCATATTATTTCTATGGTTAGCAGTTTGCCCTCATACTTGTCTCGGTTGCCTAAAAAGTGTTGTAGTGCAGCCACCATACATGGCGTCCCAGAAAACAATACATCTACACCTTTTCTAAGAAGTTGTTGGGCCTCTGCATAAATCCCCGAAGCTATGCTTTGTCTATATTTCGAATTTTGTAGACTTTGCAATTCGCTTACAGACTTGATTACAACATGACGAACGTCACATTTGCCTTCGAGTTTTGCGCCAACAACAGCCCCTCCAACGGACAAAAAGTCAGTTGCCAATTGTGCAAAGACCCCTCCAGAGGCACTATTTTTAATTAGTTCTTGGTCTGTGGTCCATGCCTTAAGTGGTTGCCCTATCTTGTGTCTTTGTATCAATTTTAGATTGGCAATATGACATTTGGCTACACACAGACCGCAACCAACACAAATGTCTTCGTCTACATTGGGGTAGAGAAATCCATTTTTGTCTTCGGTCATTGTTATTGCGCTGTGTGGGCATGCGTCGTAGCATGCTGCGCAACCACAACATTTGTCGCGAGTGGGCAAATTTGGTCTTTTGCGTGTCGTCATTTGCCCATCATTTTATCTTTCATCTGCTGCAACTTGGTTAGTAGCAACGCACGTTCGTCGCGGTTTAAGACCGCGTAGTAGGACGATACTGATAGTTGTACGACTATCAGTATCGTCCTACATGCAAGCCTGCTAAAGCTTGGGTCGGCATATTGTTGTATGTATGTTGCTGTCGCGTAGCAGACGGCGGCCACTATCGCGCAAGAGACAACAGCTTTGTAGTACGACAACTTGTCGAACGAGACGTGTCGGCACAGGATGTTTATGCGTATGGGTATAGATATTATTGCTATTGCTATGCATACGATATTTGCTGTCTGTGGAGGCATGCCTGCTTTGTAGCACACATACGTAATGGGCATCACAAGTGCGTAAAGAAAAGAGATTGTCAGCTGATAGCGTCTGATTTTCCCCGTGGCGTTTATGGCTATTGCTGGTGGTTGGGCAAAAACTTCTGCAAGGCTAAAAACTAATATCAGGCGTGTCAGAAGAGGAGTGTATGGCGGATATGATTTTAGCCACAGCGTAAGGATATATTCGGCCTCTGTAATTATTGGCAGGCAGAGCATGGCAAGCAGAAAAAAAGCAAACTTTGTAGTTCTGACCACAAGAGAACTTACTTCGTCGTGTTTGCCAGCTGCATACGACTTGATAATCTGTGGCTTCACTGCCGTAATCACACTATCTACAAACCTCATCAGAGCGTTATATATAGTCATGGACAGTCCGTTGGCAGCATTCACTATCGTGTCGAAAACTATGTTTATCAACACGTTTATCCCGCTACCTCGCAACAAGCCAACTGTCGACCCAAGCATAGAATAGCCCGAAAACGAGAGTAGCTCGCGCATTAGCGAGCGGTCGATGGCTGCGTTTTTGTTTTTCACTATTTCTTTGAAGTGCTTTCGGCAATAGAAAACGAGCGAAAGCAGTATGATACAAGCACTTATCGACTCCAAAACAGCATATACTATTAGCCTGTCGGTTGTCGTAATGGTTAGTGCTATTGCTGTCGCAAAGTGTAGCACGGCAATGCTTATGCCCACAAGCGAAAACATGTTCATCTTCTCGCCAGCAAGGATAAGTGCAGTGTATGGCACTTGGAGGATTGATATGACAGACGTAAAGATGACAACCTGAAAAACAACGTTGGCAGCAAAGACTCTTTCGGGCGCAATCAGGAGGTGTGTGTTGACGAAATATAAACCAATCGTTTCGCCCAACACAAGGACAAGAATTGCAAATAGTTTTTGGATATGACAGACATTGGCATATATCGATTGCAAGCGTCCGATGTCTTTGCGCTCCATTTCGAAAGCCATGTAGCGCACTGTCGCTGCTGCTATGTCGTTCTTGATGTATGAAAAAAAGAAAATTATGCTGCCTATCACAGAAAATAGTCCATAGTCCGACTGTCCTAATGCCCCAAGAATAAACCTCGATGAGTATATCGATAGAAAGGTCGAGACTATCGTTCGACCATATAGTAGTAGTGTGTTTTTTGCAATTTTGCGATTGTCGACAGACATTTACCCTTTTGGTACCAATGGATATTCAACTCTTGGACTAAAAAAAAGTGCTGCCACTTGTGAGCGTATGACAAGCCATGCTTTGGCAAATCTAATCGTAAATAGGAGCTTCAGAATGGTGTATGTTGTGACGAACACCCTAGCTAACTTATCTTTCATTTCCCCATACTTAAACGTTATGTGTGTATTGTTTCTGTAATGAAAATAAATGTTTTTCAGCCTCTTGCTATCTGTCTCCGTAAAAATGCTTACGCCTCCCTGATTGGCTCGTTTGTGGACAACAATACTTTTGTTGACCATATATGCAGTGTGTTTGCGCGTTATGCGTGTGGTGTATTCTGTGTCGTCGCCCCAAATAAAATATTCTTTATAAGGTAGTCCAACCTCTCTTATCGTTTCTGTCGATACAAGAACAGACACAAAGGTCGCCGACTCAACTTTTATCATTTGTTTGTCAAGATGCCGACACCAATCCGGATAACTATTTGCAGTCAATCGTCGGTCTATTTGTGGGACGTTCATCGGTTGCCCATCAAGTCCCACAACTCGGCTACACACAAAACCAATGTTTGACTCTACGTTATATGCCGACATAAGTTCGTTAAGCGCATCCGCATGGCATACCACATCATCGTCCATTAGCCATGCAAAGTCAAACCCGTTTTCTGCTATGTATCTGAGTCCCGTATTGAACCCTCCAGCTCCTCCACTGTTAGGCTGGCTGATGGTCGTAATGTCTGTTTGCTCTCGTAGCCATTCCTCAGTGCCGTCCGTCGAATTGTTGTTGACAACAATAATGCTTTTGTTGGTATACGTTTGCTTTCTTAATGATTCTATAACTTCTTTCAACAGTCCAAGTCGGTTGTATGTAACGACAAGTATACCTACTTTCATATTTTTACGCGCACTTTTTGCTAATTCAAAGGTAGTCAAATTATTATGATTTCGTTGATAATACAACTTCAACCTCCCTTTCCGACGTTCTGTCTATCTGTTTTTTTGAATATTTACGCTTAACTTCGCATCCGATAATATCCGTATAGTCTAATGTTGTTTATAGACTCTTCGCTCTCCGAAGTCGGTAAATATTGCCGATTTATGTATCAGGTCGTCTCCCGTCCCGAAAAGTGGTCGGTTTTCGGTCGTCGGTTACTCGAAGAGATAAATAAGCTCGGTGTCGACTCGCTCGGTATCGTTACGCTAATATCTTTCTTCATAGGAGCAGTCATCACCATTCAGGTAGCCAACAATCTCGACAATCCGTTCATACCCAAATACACTGTGGCTTTTGCCGCTCGCGAGACCATTGTCCTCGAGTTCTCGGCCACCATCGTCTGCCTAATCTTAGCAGGCAAAGTGGGCTCCAATATCTCTTCTGAAATAGGCACAATGCGCATAACCGAACAAATAGACGCTCTTGACATTATGGGAATCAATTCTGCGGCATACCTTGCTGGCCCAAAGATTCTCGCCATGATACTCAGTGTGCCTGTGCTTGTTGTATATAGTATTTTCATCGGCATCATAGGTGGCGTCATGGCAGGCTCCTACACAGGTCTTGTCCCGCTCGACGATTTTATTGTCGGTCTGCACTTCACCTTCAAGCCCTACTACATAGCCTATACGCTTTTCAAGTCGACACTTTTTGCCTATATTATATCTTCCGTCTCTTCCTATTTCGGCTACAACTTGCGTGGCGGTGCACTCGAAGTGGGCAAAGCTAGCACACGCTCCGTCGTTGTAAGTTGTGTGCTAATCCTTATGGTAAATCTTATGGTTACGCAGTTTCTCCTCTCATGATAGAAGCACAAGACATCAGTAAAACTTTCGACGGACGAACCGTCATGAATCACGTCTCCGCAGTCTTTCAAGAGGGGAAAACGAATCTTATAATCGGCAAAAGTGGCTCTGGTAAGACGGTCCTTCTGAAGTCGCTCGTAGGTCTCTACGATGCCGATAGTGGCGACATACTCTACGATGGACGCAGTGTCCGCCGCATGGGGCGCAAGGGGCGTCAGGCTCTCCGACAAGAGATCGGAATGATATTTCAAGGTTCCGCACTATTCGACTCGCTTACTGTCGAAGAAAACGTCCGATTCCCACTCGACATGTTTTCTAACCTTTCGCTCTACGATCGCCGTCAGACGGCTCGCCGTTGTCTTCGTAGGGTAAACCTTGACAAGGCCGATAATCTTTACCCAGCTCAAATAAGCGGTGGCATGCAAAAACGAGTCGCCATAGCTCGTGCCATAGTGCAAGGGCCGCGCTACCTCTTTTGCGATGAACCCAACTCGGGTCTCGACCCCGTAACAGCCTCCGTCATAGACGACCTCATAAGCCAAATAACCCACGAAAGTGGCATTACGACCATCATCAACACGCACGATATGAACTCGGTCTTTAGCATTGGAGAGCACATCGTCTTTATCGAACAAGGCAATAAACTATGGGACGGCACTCAAGACACAATTTTGCAGTCTAACTGTCCCGAACTAATATCTTTTATGGCGTCTGCCCGTCGACTGATGGAGATAGGCAAGTAAGGCACTCCCGATAATACGACACATATATATGAAAGTCAACAACCTTAGTCTGACCAATAGCATAATCAATCGTTATCTTGCTCAAATGCGCGACGTCAGTGTCCAGTCCGACCGATTGCGCTTCCGCACCAACATAGAGCGTATCGGCTCACTCATGGCCTACGAAGTCAGCAAAACACTCAATTATAAGAGCGTCGACGTTACAACTCCTCTCGGCACAGCCACAGTCAACGTTCCTGCCGACCAACTCGTTGTCGGCACCATAATGCGTGCAGGATTACCTATGCATACTGGCGTCCTTAATGTATTCGACGATGCCGAAAATTGTTTCGTGTCGGCTTTCCGTGTCTACAACGACCGCCACGAGGTTGAAATTCGATTAGGATATGCTGCCACCCCACGTCTCGACGACAAGGTACTCATCATAGCCGACCCCATGTTGGCAACGGGTTATAGTATGCTCCAGACCATCGAACAATTGCTTGTCTTCGGACGCCCAAAGAGCATCCACATACTCAGCATAATTGCCGCACAAGCTGGTGTCGACTACCTTACTTCGCACAACAAAGAAGTCGTACCAACCACTATCTGGACAGCCACTATCGACCCCATACTAAACTCCGACTCCTACATAGTGCCGGGTCTCGGCGATGCTGGCGACCTCGCTTTCGGAACCAAACTATAAACCATATAAAATATTTTGCCGTTGCCCTCTAAGCAAAAAATAGTCTACGTCTGCAACGAATGCGGAGCCGAGAGTCCCAAGTGGCTCGGGCGTTGTCCGCAGTGTGGCGAATGGAACACTATGCAAGAGGAGACGGTAAGCGTCGATAAGTCGTCTGCCGTCAGTCGCATGGCGCAGGCTGCACTATTGCACGATGTTCGAGCCGTTCCACTAACTTCGGTAGAAGTCAAAGACACTCGTCGAAGTTCGACAGCCAATGGCGAACTCGACCGTGTGCTTGGTGGAGGCATAGTGCCAGGTGCACTCATTCTCATAGGTGGCGAACCCGGCATCGGCAAGTCTACTCTTGTCTTGCAAATGGCTCTCACTTTGCCCAGTCGCGTACTCTACGTCTCGGGCGAAGAGAGCGTTGGGCAAATAAAAGTGCGTGCCGACCGACTCTGTCCAGGTGGCGGGGATAACTGCATGGTCGTTAGCGACACCATGATAGATCGTCTTGCGCAACATATCGACGACACTCACCCAGAAATTGTTGTTGTCGACTCCATACAGACTGTACAGACCGAACGTATCGATAGCTTGCCAGGGTCCATTTCGCAAATAAAGGAGTGTACTGCTGTCTTGATGCACTTGGCCAAGAGTCGCAACTTGCCCATAATTCTTATCGGTCATATAAACAAAGACGGGCAGTTGGCTGGGCCTAAAGTCCTCGAACACATGGTCGATGTCGTCCTCCAATTCGAGGGTGATCGCAACCATCTCTATCGCATTCTTCGTGGCATAAAAAATCGTTTTGGTAGCACCAACGAGATAGGCATTTTCGAGATGATGGGCTGTGGACTTCGCGAAGTTGTCAACCCGTCCGAAATGCTTTTGAGTGCCTATGCAGGTGGGCTTAGTGGCATATCCGTCGCAGCAGCAATAGAGGGACTTCGTCCGTTCCTTATCGAGACGCAAGCCCTCGTCTCGACAGCCGCCTACGGCACTCCGCAACGCAGTGCTATGGGTTTCGATGTTCGCCGATTAAATATGCTTCTGGCAGTCCTCGAAAAGCGAGCTGGCTTCAAGATTGCTTCAAAAGACGTTTTCCTCAACCTTGCC
>FLNY01004021.1_pt1 | contig 25103 bp, 20 predicted proteins | sample 1140381 | NCBI WGS metagenome assembly FLNY01 (sample SAMEA3878172, study PRJEB12797) | bioreactor metagenome | biome: Moose rumen | place: Sweden | collected 2011-10
GTTACGAGTAAGCGAGCAAAGTACAAAATAAAACTCGTTTATTTTTACTTTCGAGCGAGAGTAACTTGCGCGAAGCGAACTTTACGAGTAAGCGAGGAGTTATGGGGACGATACTGCATCAAATGGGGCAAGCATCCTCTACTATTGTCCCTTTAACTCCCCCTTAACTTCCCTTTAACTTCCCTTCTGCTCAACTTTAACTTCCCTTCTGCTCAACTTTAACTTCCCTTCTGCTCAACTTGCGAAAGTTGAGTTGATAATAAAAGAAAAGCCCCCAACCAATGGGGGGCAAATTGTCAATTGTCAATTAATTATGAATTATGCATTATGAATTATGCATTATTTTTAGCTTTCGTCCGTGCCGTCGCCACTCTGACCACCGCCGCCAGTGCCTGGGTCTGGAGTTGGAGTGTCGCCACCACCTGGAGTGTCGCCACCATCGTCGATGATGTCCTCCTCGTCAATTGCTGCGCCCGAAGCATCAACGCGCTGCCACGACACATCAGCGGCAAACTGGGCACTGTACTTCTTGCTGACCGTAGCACCTAGGCGGCTCTTTGCACCGGCAAGTGTAAAGTTCTCGATTTTAGCTACCTCAACGACGTTGCCTTGTGCATCCTTCTTATCCTTCAGCGATGCCTCAAGATTCGGATACACATAAATGAACTGCTCGCCGACAGCACAACGGAAACCTTTCAGCACGTTGCGCTTCACTGCCTTCATGTACTCCGTAACGGCAGCACGCATCAGCGACGGTTCGATACTCGTGTTCTCACAAGCCTCCTCGCATACCTCAATGAAATCCAAAGTGCCGTTTGGAACTGGAACTGCGTAGAAACTATGTGTTCCCACCTTCTTGTTCTCTTTGATAGTGTACTTGACTTTTGCCATAATACTAGAAATTTAAAATGTTAAACAAATAGGTTAGCTACTCTCAGTATATAGATTTAAAATCTTCAGTGAACGGACTAAAAATTCTGAGTCAACACCCCGACTTTCGTAAAAGTATACTTCCAGCTCCGTAAAAGTATATTCTCAGCTCCGTAAAAGTATACTTTCAGATTTCTCGCCATATTACTTTCTCGACGTAAAGGAATGACTTTTCCGGTGCAGAAAAAAAGTATTCGCTTTTTTATTTTGCTAAAATTTCCGTGGCCGTCCTCCGTTTCTGCCGTTCTCGCTATTCATTTTCGCCAGCACCACAGGCAGTTTCCGTGCCCATCGCTCAGTATTATGACGATAAACAAAATTCTCAATTTGCCTCAGCGTAAGCCCAATATCTTTAGCGATGTCCTCCGTCCGTTCATAGGCATAGCGCCGCATAATCTCAGGTCCATCGACTGCTTCGCGAAAGCGCCTGCCGCTACGTCCCTGTCCATCTTTTTCTGTGTCTTTCATATCTTTAGGTTTTTAGTGTGTATATAAAAAAGCAGGAACTGCGCAATTGCAGTTCCTGCCTATGTTGCAAGTGATCAGTTCGGTTACTTCACGATAACTCTGGCTGCCTTCGAGCCGACCTGTACAATATACGTTCCAGCGGGAACACTGAACTTGCCGGTCATGCCCTCCGACGGAGTGACACTCATGATGAACTGTCCACCGACGGTATAGAGGCGTACTAACTTGCCTGCAGCTCCGTCAACGCATATCTGACCTTCATTGACATACACCTTGACATTCTCACCTTCGATGGTGGCTATACCCGTAGCAACGTCTTCGGTGTAGAGGTTATTAATGTCAGCCCATCCGAACGTAACGCTCACCTCCGTGTCGGCATCCACGCTGACAGTCAGCTTACCCTCCACAAAGTCATCTTTCTTGTCCGTTCCGTTCACGGTCAGAGTTTCTACAGCCCAACATTCCTCAACTGCAATGTCAAGCATCACGCTACCCTTCTTCACTGTCATGCGAGTAGTGCTCTGCTCTCCAAGCTTGTAGGTCAGCACAGCAAATGCCTTAGCCAAATCGGCATAGACCTGTTCAGCGGCTGTCAACACGTTGTAGTTTGTCACCAAAGTTTTCTGTACGTCGCTGAGAACATCGTATGCCTCGCGGGCTGCATCAATGAGAGCCTTGCAAACATCGGTATATTCAACAGTACCGATAGCATCAATCTTGGCAATGACTGCAGCGGCAGCAGCCTGGTCTTCGGCAGCCTTCTTCAAGCTTTCATACTCAGCCTCAGCATCGGTCAGCACTTGCAGCTTTTCTGCGTTTACCAGAGCCTTCTGTGCGTTGGTCATTGCATTGTATGCCTCGCGGGCTGCATCAATGAGAGCCTTGCAAGCGTCGGTATATTCAACAGTACCGATAGCATCAATCTTGGCAATGACTGCAGCGGCAGCAGCCTGGTCTTCGGCAGCCTTCATCAAGGTTTCATACTCTGCCTCAGCATCGGTCAGCACTTTCAGTTTTTCTGCGTTTACCAGAGCCTTCTGTGCGTTAGTCAGTGCATTGTAGGCAGCACGGGCTACATCAATGAGAGCCTTGCAAGCGTCGGTATATACAACAGTACCGATAGCATCAATCTTGGCGATGACTGATTCGATTGTGGCATCCGGGAACTTTACCAGACGAAAATCGGAGAATGACATCCAGTTATATTGTAATGACGTAACACCTCTCACACCAATCTTCACCGTGCCCTCATCTGCAAGTTCAAACTCTACGGAATTCTGCTCCCAACCAAGATTGAACAAACCGCCTGCAGCACCTATATGAGACATCTCCACTGTATTATTACCAGCAAAGAGCGTTAAATTCACATCATTTGAAGATCGGCCAATGGCAGTTAACTGATACTTACCTGCTGACAGAGTAATCTCCTGCTGAAATGTCACATCCCAAGCCCATGCCCCCCAGTCACCGCCATCGAAATATTTGTGTGTAGTATTACCACTTCCGTCTGTCCAAGGCTGATCGTCCCTTATGCCAAGACTACCGCCAGAATTATCGCCTAACACAGTCTGCCACTCTGATGACACAATGGCACTCTCTGCTTTTGGATTCTTGATGTATGATGTCATATCAATTGAGCCCTCTAAACCTTCAAGCATTGCACTCGACTCTGCATACTGGCGGAAATTTGTCAACATAGCCTTTGCCTTGCTTTCTGCATCTGCCGCACTTGAGGCAGATGCTGCAAGCGAAGATTCTGCAGCACTCTTTTTCTCTGCTGATGCATATGGGAAGCTACGATCTGCAACGGTGCTCTTAGCAGCAACGAAAGCATCGTAAGCCTCTTTGGCTTCAACGAATGTCTTAGTGGCAGACTCCAAAGCATTTATGGCAGCTTGATATACCTCAGCAGACTGTTCACCAGTTAAAGTATTATCAATGATAGTCTGAGAAAGTGTCTCACGCTCGATACCAGTAATGTTAACATTGGTAGTTAATGCTGTCTGTGCATTAGCTAATGTTTTAGCATAGATAATTAAAGCATCCGCTGTAGCAGTCACACCCTTTATCTGCACAACGTGCCAGTTGGTGTAAAACTTATCACTATACATACCTATCGTCACTTCACCATCAGTCACCTTTACATCATTAAGTACAGCAGTGGCCACTTCTGAGAACGATGTTGCCCAATGTACGGGGATATACTGTTTAACAGTGCCCGATGGTGTCGTAGCATAGAGATATACTGCTGTCATATCTCCCTCATTGTCAGCTGTCATATCAGAACTGATGTCCGTGTCTCTGCCCTTTGTGGAAGAGGCTGCACCATAAAGTTCTATACGGTATGTACCATTGGCAAGACCTGTGAGCGTGCGATAGAACACCGTTCCTGTAGCAGCTCTGCTGCCGTCATACATCTCACACACCTGTACGTTGCGTCCGTCGTTGGTTGTCACCATAGGAGCAAACTCTGTTGCAGTGTAACCAGTAGCCCCGTGCCATCCCTGATAATCGGTGGGAAACTGACTGGTAACGTCCGTCTCAATATATACAGTTTCTCCTGAACCTCCAGTGCCTTCATATTCTACACCTGGGAAACCATACGAACCGTCGTAAGCTGGTCGCCAGCCCTTAGCCTTGGCAACTGCTACCTGTAATCTCGTCATTTCATTCCCTTCATAACCTGAATCACCAGCACCTGTATTTGGTCTGGACATAACAAGATCTCCTCCCCCAACAGGCGCCATCGGTAAATCTCCTACCAAGCAGTCCATCTCCTTTCCCTTTATCTGATTACGATAAATATCAACCCTATCCAAACTAACACAACCCGCAATACAAAGTGAAGTCAAAGCATTATATTGTGCAGACAAATGTCGTAATGCCCTGCACCCTGACACATCAAGTTGTTGTAGATTGTTATTATTGCATTGCAAAAGAGCTAGTTCTATACAACCAGACACGTTAAGAGATTTCAGGCTATTATCTTCACACCACAAATCCGTCAAAGAAACACAGTCTGAAACATCAAGTTGTTGCAAATTGCAATAGTGGCAGTCCAATTTCCTTAATTCTGTACAGCCTGACACATTAAGAGCTTTCAAAGTGCTAGTATTGTTGCAGTCCAATTCTGTCAGTGCGGTGTTTCTCGATAAGTCAAGTGAAAATAATTGACCATAAGATGTGCACTTCAGTGTGATTAATGCCGTGTTATTCGACAAATCAAGTGCAGACAGATAGTTTAAACTACAATCCAATGTCGTCAATGCCGTATTATTCGACAAATCAAGTGCAGTCACTTTATTTCTGCTACAAACAAGATTTTCCAGAGCAGTAAGTTCATGCAAGTCAAGTGACTTAAGTTCGTTATCGTCGTATTCCAATGTTTTCAGAGCAGTACAATTATGCAAGTCAAGCGAAGTAAGCTTATTTCCATTGCAATTCAGTATTGTTAATGCGGTATTCTTCGACACATCAAGCGAGGTAAGCTGGTTATAAGAACAATCCAAATTGGTAAGAGCTGTAAAAAACTCTATGCCCTGCATGTTTTTAACGTAATTGCTTGATACATTAATACTGGTCACACCAGCAATTTCGTTATCGGTCAAGATACCATCAGTGCCATAACTCTGATTCAGCACCCAGCTACGGAAATTCGCATCCGGGAAATTCGTTTCGTTAATCTCCACATCCGCCCATGCCGAGCCAGCCGACAGCAGCATAAGCGAAGAAATAAGTAAACTTTTCAGTTTCATAGTTTATTTGTTTTATTGGTTAATAATAAAGGTGTTTACACAGCAAAAGCACGCCCCGACTCCACAAGGGAATCGGAACGTGCCACAGTTATATCGTAGTGCGCTGCAGCGCTCTTTCTGTCAGTTTCAGCCCAAACTTATGGGGGGGGTATTTTTTCTATTCATATTTAGCAGTTAATTATTCTGGTGCAAAGATACAAGTAAGCGAGGAAAGAACAAAATAAATCTCGTTTATTGTTCCTTTATTTCAGTCGACAAAATTATACAATTATTCTAAGATTGTGAGAGTTTTTAAGTAAAAATTGAAAAATAGGACGTACTTTTGCAAAAAATTCTGAAATACATATGAGACTGAGATTATTATACATAGCGCTGTGCAAAAACTCCCGTCGGACCAATCGAACTCAACCTCAACTGGAGCAACATAACCCAAAAACTCGGAGCTTTCTTCAACATCGGCTATATGTTCTGAAGTTTTTTCAAGGCAACCGCATCATTATATAATAAAAAGTCGTACCTTTGCATCCGATTTTTTAGAAACACTGAAGATAAGATGTTAACGTTAAAGCTTATTACTGAAGAGACCGACCGAGTTATCAAAGGTCTGGAGAAGAAACAATTCAAAGGTGCAAAAGAAGCAGTAGAGAAAGCTATTGCCATCGACAAAGAACGTCGCGAAGCACAGACTGCACTCGACGCCACACTGGCTGAAAGCAAGAAGTTCGCTGCCGAAATAGGCAAACTGATGAAGGCTGGCGACAAGGACGCTGCCGAACAGGCTAAGCAAGAAGTGGCAAAACTGAAGCAGAAAGCTGCAGAACTGGAGCAGAAGAAGGCTGACGCCGAAAACGCACTCACCGCTCACCTTTGTACCATTCCAAACATACCATACGACGAAGTACCAGAAGGCAAAGGAGCCGAGGACAATGTAGTTGTGAAGTCATCCCTGCGCGAATGCAAACCAGGCGACACCGTAGGCAACTGGGACACAGTGCCTGCCAACGGCGAAGCAAAACTGCCACACTGGGAACTCGCTAAGAAGTACAACCTCATCGATTTCGACCTCGGAGTGAAAATCACTGGAGCCGGTTTCCCAGTATATACAGGCAAAGGCGCACAACTGCAACGCGCTCTGATAAACTTCTTCCTTGCCGAAGCTAACAAAGCCGGATACACCGAAATAATGCCGCCAACTGTAGTGAACGCAGCCAGCGGATACGGCACAGGACAGCTGCCCGACAAGGAAGGACAGATGTACAACTGCGAGGTGGACGACCTCTACCTCATCCCTACAGCAGAAGTGCCTGTAACAAACATCTACCGCGACGTCATCCTCGACGAAAAGCAGTTGCCAATCAAAAACTGCGCCTACACTCAGTGTTTCCGTCGCGAAGCAGGAAGCTACGGCAAAGACGTGCGCGGACTGAACCGTCTGCACGAGTTCTCAAAGATTGAAATCGTTCGCATCGACACTCCTGAACACTCTAAGCAGAGCCACCAGGAAATGCTCGACCACGTAGAGGGACTCCTGAAGAAGCTCGAACTCCCCTACCGCATCCTGCGTCTGTGTGGCGGCGACCAGAGTTTCACATCTGCCATCTGCTACGACTTCGAAGTATATAGCGAAGCACAAGGTCGCTGGCTCGAAGTTTCTTCTGTAAGCAATTTCGACACATATCAGGCAAACCGTCTGAAGTGCCGCTACCGCAATGCCGACAAGAAAGTGCAGCTCTGCCACACCCTCAACGGTTCGGCTCTCGCACTGCCTCGTATCGTTGCATCTATCCTGGAAAACTTCCAGACAGAGAAAGGCATCCGCATGCCAAAGGCTCTCGTGCCATACACAGGTTTCGAATACATCGACTAAAAAATCAAATATCTAACATACATTTTAAGGATTATGAACAAGATCGTTTCTAAGGAACAATTCAGTGAGAAAGTATTCAAGTTTGTAGTTGAAGCTCCACTCATTGCAAAATCACGTAAAGCCGGACACTTCGTTATCGTTCGTGTTGGCGAACAAGGCGAACGTATGCCTCTTACAATCGCAGACTCAGACGTAGAAGCCGGCACTATCACTCTGGTGGTTCAGAAGGTAGGTTATTCTTCTACAAAACTCTGCAACCTGAATGCAGGTGATTATATCACAGACGTTGTAGGTCCTCTGGGTCAGGCTACTCATATCGAAAACTTCGGAACAGTAGTCTGTGCCGGCGGTGGTGTCGGTGTAGCTCCTATGCTCCCTATCATCAAGGCTCTGAAGCAGGCAGGAAACAAAGTAGTTTCAGTTCTCGCTGGTCGTACCAAGGAACTCATCATACTCGAAGATCAGGTTCGCGAATATAGCGACGAAGTAATCATCATGACCGACGACGGCAGCTATGGCCAGCAAGGCGTAGTAACTGTAGGTATCGAACAGGTTCTGCAGCGCGAAACTGTAAACAAGGTATTCGCCATCGGTCCTGCAATCATGATGAAGTTCTGCTGTCTGCTCACTAAGAAATACAATGTTTCTACCGACGTCAGCCTCAATACCATCATGGTCGATGGTACTGGTATGTGTGGTGCTTGTCGTATCACTGTCGGTGGCAAGACTAAGTTCGTCTGCGTAGATGGTCCTGAATTCGACGGACACGAAGTAGATTTCGATGAGATGTTCAAGCGTATGGGGGCTTTCAAGCCAATCGAAATCGAAGAGATGAAGAAACTCGAGGAGCACGTTGCTTCTGTTGCTCCACAGGCAAAGAAAGAGGAGACTGTAGATGCTACAGGCATGACTACCGACACTCCACTCGCAGAACTGACAGACCGCAATGCTCAGTGGCGTAAAGATTTGGCTGCAAGCATGAAGCCAAAGGACAGAGGCGAGATTGAACGCTGCGTAATGGGCGAACTTGACCCTGTTTATCGTGCTACTACACGTACAGAAGAAGTAAACATCGGTCTCACTAAGGAACAGGCTCTCACTGAGGCAAAGCGCTGTCTCGACTGTGCTAAGCCATCATGTATGGAAGGTTGTCCTGTTTCAATCAATATTCCTTCATTCGTTAAGAACATCGAACGCGGACAGTTCCTCGAAGCAGCTAAGGTGCTCAAGGCTACAAGTGCTCTGCCTGCTGTTTGTGGTCGTGTTTGTCCACAGGAGAAGCAGTGCGAAAGCAAGTGTATCCACCTGAAGATGGGACACAAGGCTGTTGCCATCGGAAACCTGGAACGTTTCGCTGCCGACTTCGAACGCAACTCTGGCAAGATGGCTCTTCCTGAGTGCGCACCAAAGAACGGCATCAAAGTAGCTATCGTCGGTTCTGGTCCTGCAGGACTCAGCTGCGCCGGAGATATGGCAAAGGCTGGTTACGACGTAACAGTATTCGAAGCTCTCCACGAAATCGGTGGTGTGCTCAAGTATGGTATTCCTGAGTTCCGTCTGCCAAACGCTATCGTTGACGTAGAAATCGAGAACCTCCGCAAGATTGGTGTCAACTTCGTAAAAGACTGTATCGTTGGCAAGACTATCACAGTACAGGATCTTGAAAAAGAAGGCTACAAAGCTATCTTCGTAGCAAGCGGTGCCGGTCTGCCAAACTTCATGGGCATTCCTGGAGAAAACTCTGTAGGCATCATGTCTTCAAACGAATACCTCACTCGTGTAAACCTCATGGATGCTTCAAATCCTGCAAGCGACACACCAATCGTTCGTGCTAAGAGCGTAATGGTAGTCGGTGGTGGTAACACAGCAATGGACTCTTGCCGTACAGCAAAGCGTCTTGGTGCTGAGAAAGTATTCATCGCTTATCGTCGTAGCGAAGCAGAAATGCCAGCACGTCTCGAAGAGGTTAAGCACGCTAAGGAGGAAGGCATCGAATTCCTTACTCTCCACAACCCAATCGAATACATCGCTGACGAAAAGGGTAACGTAACTCAGGTTAAACTCCAGGTTATGGAACTTGGCGAACCAGACGCAAGCGGTCGCCGCAGCCCAATACCTGTAGAAGGCAAAATCGTTACTCGCGACATCGACATGGCTATTGTAGCTGTAGGTGTTAGTCCTAACCCACTCGTTCCAAAGTCTGTTGAAGGCCTCGAACTGGGTCGCAAGAACACTATCGCAGTAAACGAACAGATGCAGTCAAGCATCCCAACCATCTTCGCAGGTGGTGACATCGTTCGCGGTGGTGCAACAGTTATCCTCGCTATGGGTGACGGACGCCGTGCTGCAGCAGCCATGATCGATTTGCTCAGCAAAAAATAAACAATAATACTCTTACATAATATAATAAAGAAAGTGGTTTATTCGTTTTTAGAATAGACCACTTTTATTTTTATGAAGATAAGCAACCACATTTTTACACATTATAATATATTATTATGCTGCATGGCAATTGCTATGCTATGCATGTCTGCTTGTTCAAAGGACGAGCAATTTACTACCGACCGCAGTGCAACTCTGGCATTTTCTGACGATACTATCAGTTTCGACACTCTTTTCACAACCATTGGTTCCAGTACAGAAACCCTAATGATTTACAATAGAAACAGTAACGGAGTGCGACTCAAAAACGTAAGACTTCAGAATGCAGCAGCAACGGGATTCCGCATGAATGTGGACGGACAATTCGGCACTTCGTTCGACAACCTCGAACTCTATGGAGGCGACAGCCTGTTCTGTTTTATTGAGGTAACCGTAAAAACGCAGAACAATAACGACCCAGTTCTTATAAAAGACGAACTAGTTATCACCCTCGAAAGCGGAACACAACAACGCATTCCTCTGAAGGTGTATGGTCAGGATGCAGAAATCCTTCACAACCCTACCATTACAGCAAACACCACATACTCTGCTACAAAACCTTACCTCATCTATGGGGCTCTGACAATAAACGAAGGCGTCACCCTGACCCTTGCTCCTGGAGCACGACTATTCTTCCACGCAAATGGGTATATAGACTGCAACGGCACACTCTATGCCGACGGTTCCGACAATGAGATAATCCTCAGAGGCGACCGTCTCGATCATATGTTTGATTATCTGCCATACGACCGTCTCGACAACCAGTGGTTAGGAATTATTCTGAACAATTCCAGCAAAGACAACTATCTGAAAAACGTCGACATACACAGTGGCAGTTACGGAATTTCGGCAAACGGAGAGAATACTGACAACACAAAACTCACCTTGCTAAGTTCCACCATCCATAATGTAGGTGGAAACGGACTTTACCTCAACAACTGTGCAGCAATCGTTGCAAACACTCAGATTAGCAACTGTCGCGGCAATTGTGTAGAGGTATTTGGCGGAAAATACACATTCGACTTCTGCACCATAGCACAGTTCTGTCCCTGGATAGCAGACCGAGGACATGCTCTCGAATTCTCTAACGGCAGCAATGGTGACGATTATAAAGCCCTGAAACAACTTAGCATGACAAACTGTTTCATAACCGGTTATGCTAAGGATGAAGTATTCGGAACTCCCAACAATAAAGTAACAGATGCGGAATTCAATTTCAAGTTTACAAATTGTGTACTATGCACAGAAGAACCAAAGACGTACGCAGAAAACTTCGTAAATTGTACATATCAGACAACAGATCAGTCAAGCAATTTCAAAACCTTCGACACTAAAAATTTCATCTACGACTTCCAACTGACTGAAGGAAGCATAGCTCGTGGCAAGGGAACCGATGCAGACAATATTCTAACCATCTACCCAACCGACCGCTTAGGTAAAGAACGCACTGCTTCTTCCATCGATGTCGGCTGTTACCAATTTTAATTGATAATTGATAATTGATAATTTAAAATAATAGGATTGCATTCTTCTTTGAGTGCAATCCTATTATTCTTTTGGTGGATAAGGACCTAACCATCGCATTTGCTGCAAAACCCACGATTGTCGCCTTCGCATATAGGACGACGGATTTGCACTGTTCATCTTACGCGGATTGGGCAACGAGACAGCAATCATAGCACATTGGTTCTTAGTAAGCCGTTTTGCCGGTACTCCAAAATGTTCAAGAGCTACAGCCTCTGCACCATATATGCCATCACCCATCTCGATAGTATTCAGATAGACTTCCATAATCCTCTCCTTGCTCCAGAATGTCTCGATAAGAATGGTAAAATAGACTTCCAACCCTTTTCTAACCCAAGAATGCGAAGGCCACAGGAATACATTCTTAGCAGTTTGCTGACTGATAGTGCTTGCTCCCCTCTCGCGCTTTCCGTCTGCACTCTCCTGAATAGCCACCTTTATCTGTGCAAAATCAAAACCATAGTGATTGAAAAAATTCTGGTCTTCACTTGCCCACACAGCCAATGGCAGATGAGTGGAAATGCTGTCGGCAGGAACCCACTGGTGTTTCAGTTTGGGAGACTCACCATGTATCACCTGTTGTCCTAAGCGGATAAACATAAGCGGCGAACAGGGAACGGGCACCCAACGATAAAGAACTACAAAAAAAATGGAAGACCCGAAGAAAAGTATCAGGGTCCACCTTATGAAATGAAAAATCCATAATGCATAATATTTCAGTTTACGAGCAATTCCTCCTCCTATCATATTACTGCATTATGGATTTTTCTTAACTATTTAAAATTCAGTTATTATTGCAATGTTCCAGCGTTTGCTGCGTCAATCATTGCCTTAGAAGCATACAGATAAACTTCTACGCGACGGTTCTGCTGCTTACCTGCAGCAGTAGAGTTGTCTGCTACAGGATTAGCTTCGCCAAGTCCCTCAACACTCTTAATCTGAGAAGTAGAAACTCCCTGATTGATGAGGTAAGTAGAAACTGCCTGAGCGCGCTGCAAAGACAAAGCTTGGTTCTTTTGAACACTCTCAGCTGCAGTACTGCCTTTCCAACCTTGATTGTCTGTGTATCCTTGGATAGCACAGTCCATATCAGTGTTCTTTTTCAACACATTATTTGCAAATGAGATGAGTGAACTCTGAGCAGATGGGCTCAATGCAGAGCTACCTGAGTTGAAGAGAATACCAGAATCGAATGTAACTTTAACAGCCTGCAAGCCATTAGCATCCTGTACAGTTTCAACCTGAGCATTTGATACCTGCTGAGCAGCTGCCTTTGCCTTATCCATCTTCTTACCAATAAGATAACCGGCACCTGAACCAACAGCTGTACCAATTGCAGCACCAATTGCTGTACCGGCACCTGAACGTCCGCCAATCAAGTAACCAGCCAAAGCACCAATAGCAGCACCACCACCAGCACCGATAGCAGTTCCCTTTGTTGCGTTTGAAGCATTCTGACAACCTTCGAATACCAATAATGCACTAAGTGCAAGAACAATAACTTTGAGATTTTTCATAACTAATAAATATTTAAAATGGAAATGGAAAATTCTTTAAATTTCCGTCAAAGGTAATACTTATTTTTTATTTTACATTTTACATTTTACTTTTTTACGTAACTTTGCAGAAGATTTTAATAATATTTATAATGGCAACAGAACTAAAAGACTTAACAAAGCGTAGTGAAGACTACTCTAAATGGTACAACGAACTCGTAGTGAAAGCAGATTTGGCAGAGCAATCCGATGTACGCGGATGCATGGTAATAAAACCATACGGCTACGCTATCTGGGAAAAGATGCAGCAGAACCTCGACCGCATGTTTAAGGAGACAGGAGTGCAGAATGCTTACTTTCCACTGCTCATCCCAAAATCATTCCTCTCTCGCGAAGCAGAACACGTAGAAGGATTTGCAAAAGAATGTGCCGTAGTTACTCACTACCGTCTGAAAACCAACGAGACGCACGACGGAGTTGTTGTTGACCCAGCTGCAAAATTGGAAGAGGAACTCATCATTCGACCTACATCAGAGACTATCATCTGGAACACATATAAAAACTGGATTAACTCCTATCGCGACCTCCCAATCCTCTGCAATCAGTGGTGTAACGTAATGCGTTGGGAAATGCGTACTCGTCTGTTCCTCCGCACATCTGAGTTCCTTTGGCAAGAAGGTCACACAGCTCATGCTACACGCGAAGAAGCAGAAGACCGTGCCAAGATGATGCTCAAAGTATATGCAGACTTTGCTGAGAAATACATGGCAGTACCTGTTATTCAGGGAGTAAAGAGTGAAACAGAACGTTTCGCCGGAGCTCTCGACACATACACTATCGAAGCAATGATGCAAGACGGAAAGGCTCTCCAGTCTGGTACAAGCCACTTCCTCGGACAGAACTTCGGTAAGGCATTCGATGTAACATTCCTCAATAAAGACAACAAACCAGAATATGCTTGGGCTACTTCATGGGGAGTTTCAACCCGACTCATGGGAGCACTCATCATGACTCACTCCGACGACAATGGTCTAGTATTGCCTCCAGCACTCGCTCCTATTCAGGTGGTTATCATACCAATCGGCAAGAATGACCAGATGCCTATGCTCGACGAAAAAGCAAATGCTATTGCTGAAAACCTACGTAAGATGGGCATCAGTGTTAAGTATGACAATGCAGACAACAAACGTCCAGGATTCAAGTTTGCCGACTACGAACTCAAGGGTGTTCCAGTTCGTCTTGTACTTGGAGCACGCGACCTAGAGAAGGGTCTTGTAGAAGTTATGCGTCGCGACACACTCGAGAAAGAAAACCTTTCTGTAGAGGGCATCGAACAGCATATCAAGCAGTTGCTCGACGAAATCCAAGACAATATATATAAGAAAGCAGTCGCCTTCCGCGATGCTCACATCTATGAATGCGATAACTATGACGAATTCAAAGAGCGCATCAAAGATGGCGGTTTCTTCCTTTGTCATTGGGACGGCACAGCAGAAACAGAAGCAAAAATCAAGGAAGACACCCAGGCTACAATCCGTTGTGTTCCTTATGCATTCGAACAAACTCCAGGAACCGATATGGTAAGCGGAAAACCTGCAGTTGCTCGTGTTCTTATTGCTCGTGCATACTAAACTGCGTATAAATCAAGGATGTACACCTACAAATATCCACACCCTGCCGTCACAACCGATTGCGTCATATTCGGATGGGATGGAACACAATTGCAGGTACTACTGATACAACGAGGGAATGACCCATTTAAAGGCAAATGGGCATTCCCTGGTGGTTTTTTAAATCCTAATGAATCGTGCGAGGAAGGTGCAGCTCGCGAACTGGAAGAAGAAACTGGGTTTACTGGAGCGCATATCGAACAGTTTCATACATTTAGCACTCCTAACAGAGATCCTCGTGAACGCATTATCACTGTTGCTTTTTATGCCTTAGTCCGTATTCGTGATGTACAAGGAGCCGATGATGCTGCACAAGCCATGTGGTTCAGTCTGAACAGTATTCCCCCACTCGCTTTCGATCATGAAGAAATGTTCAGACTTGCAAAAAATTGTCTTTGGGAACGACTCAATTTCGAAACAGCAGAAAGCAAACTGATAACTCAAAATTTCACAGAAAAGGAGTTGGAAACCATTCTAAATTCGCTAAAATAGCTAGAATTCCTATATTTTCAAACAAAAATTTTCACAGGTAATAGTTTTTATATTTACTACTACTCGTAATTATACTAGTTTACATTCCCCAAACCGCCCCTTAAACACATTTACAAGCGTCATAAAACTACCGAATCGTCGATTTCCTTATAAATGGGGCGACAAATAGAGTATTCTAAGTCGATTTGACATTATAGGAAAATCTGTATAGTTCTTAGTCTATTTTTATATCTTTGTCGGTATAAATCCCCCAAAATACACATTATAAGATATAGTATTTTCATAATACATACTTTTTACGTAGCTTTGCACACAAATAACCATAAATTATAACTATGAAAAGGAATCTTTTACTTCTTGTCGTAGCATTGCTTACGACAACCTTTGTTTTCGCACAACGTAAAACAGATAAACTCGATCGCGGATTGGTAGCGATGAAAGTTTCAAATGGAGTATTTCTATCGTGGCGTATTCTCGGTGAAGAATATTACGATGTTTCGTACAACGTGTATCGAGACGGAACACTAATCACTACGACTCCTCTGAATGTTTCAAACTATACAGACAAGACTGGAACACTCACCAGCAAGTACACTGTAGAACCAGTATGGAATGGTTCTTCGCAGTCTGGTCTTCAGACAAAACAAAAGGACGTACTCTCTTTGGGTGTTCAAAGTCCAGAAGTAACTCCTTGGGCAAGCAGCTATAAGGAGATAACGCTTACTCACGAAGGTATTGCCAGCACACTTGTTCCAAACGATGCTTGTTGTGCCGATGTGGATGGTGACGGCGAATTGGAAATCCTGATGAAGTTCGACAACCTAAGCGAGGCTCAACAGTCATATCCAAAGAATGGTCCTACAGTTGGTGGTAAAGTAACTCACGAGTACACCATTTTCGAAGTACTGAAGCAGAACGGCAAACGTCTGTGGTGGGTTAACTGCGGACCTAACATGGGTGATTTTCAGAACAATGAACAAAATATCGTAGCTTACGACTGGGATGGTGACGGAAAGGCAGAAGCTGTTATGCGTGCTGCTGATGGTACAGTTATTCATATGGCCGACGGAACAACTTATACTGTAGGTAATGCAAATGTAAATGTTCGTGCTGCTACCGGTGGTGGTACAAACTGGTTTGTCACTACAGATGGTGAATACCTTGTATATATGAATGGTGAGACAGGGAAACCATACCAGTGCATACCTTACCCACTCAAACGTCTTGAGTCTGGCGAAACAGATTTGGCAAAAGCATGGGGTGACGGATATGGTCACCGTTGTTCTAAACACTTCTTCGGAGCACCTTATCTTGATGGACGCAAACCAAGCATCTTCCTTGCCCGCGGTATCTACACTCGTCATAAGATGATTGCCTATGACGTTAATCCTGAAACACATAAGCTTGAAGTTCGTTGGACATGGTACAACAATACCAATGGTCCTTGGAAGGGTCAGGGCTACCACAACTATGCAATTGCTGATGTTGATTTGGACGGACGCGACGAAATTGTCTTCGGTTCTATGGTTATCGACGACAATGGAAAAGGTCTGTCAACAACAGGTCTCGGACATGGTGACGCAGAACATGTAAGCGATTTGAACCCTTACATTCATGGTCTTGAGATTTATGCATGTCTCGAGGACAATCCAGGAAACAACTATCGCGATGCTACAACCAGCAAAATATACCACAGATTCATGGCAGGAAGCGACGATGGTCGTGCTATGGCTGGTAACTTCTGCAACGACTTCCCTGGTTCGCTTGGTTGTTCTGCACGCGAAGGTGCAATAAGCCTTGTGAAGAACGAAGCTGTAAGCGGACTTGGTGCTACAGGTGTGAACACAAACTTCCGCATTTATTGGGACGGAGATCTCTGCGAAGAAACCTTTAACTATCTAAATGGCAAAAATACAGAAGGTTGCGTAGTGAAGTATGGTAGTTGGACACCTATCTACACTTGTGAAGGCTCTATGACCAACAACGACACAAAGGGTACTCCTTGTTATCAAGGTGATATCCTTGGTGACTGGCGCGAAGAAATCATCATGCGAACAGCAAACAATAATATCCGAATCTACTCTACTCCAACAGCAACTAAGTGGCGCAACTACACACTCTGGCACGACCATCAGTATCGTAATGCTATGGTTTGGCAGATGTGCGGATACAACCAACCACCTCACGCAAGCTACTTCCTCGGAGAATTGGAAAAAATTACTGTTGCTCCTCCACCACTCACACTCAACGGACGTACTGAAGTGGCAAATGGCGGAGCAGTCAATGCATCACTGAACAATCAGCATATTATTGTTTGTGAAACAAATAATACATCAGTAAGCATTGAATCAGGAGCAAAACCATACATCCTTACTTTCAACATTCCATCTTGGGTACAGGGTTCTGCACCAAGCGAATGCTCAACTCAAAGTACAAAAATCACTTATCAGACATACACTTGTGATGTAACAGGTGGCGGTCTTGCTGGTGATGCACGACTGATTAAGCAAGGCGATGGAATCCTGAACCTGCCAAAGGCAGACTTCGCTCACACTGGTGAGACAACCCTATGGGGAGGAACCGTTAACTTCGACGGCACGATGAAGCAGTCACCTCTTATGCTTCATCGTTTTGCAGAACTGAATTCTAATGGTGGTGAGTTCAAAACTATCACAATGGAATATGGTTCAATTCTCCGTCCAGGTGGTGCTGACAACAAGGGAACCATCACTGCCGACTCACTCGGACTGGGTTTCGGTTCTCGTGTAATCGTCGATCTCTATAGCGATGGAACAGCCAGTGACATCCTAAAACTGAATAAGTTAGGCATAGAACACAAGACAGGTACGGCTTGGACAACAGGTGGTCCTGAATACCTTAAGCCAGTCATTCAGCTTGTTGGTCATCCAGCAGGTTCTGAAACTGCTGTAGCTCCAGGCAAATATGTAATAGCTGAACTTAGCTCTGCTGAAGGATTGAAGGGTTCTGTAGAAAACATCATCCTCGAAGGTCTGGAAAAGCAGAAGAAGACAATCTATATGGAGGACAACAAACTGATTGTTGAAATCATCAAGATGCGTGAAGCTTCTAATGTCACATGGAACGGCATAGACAACGGCATTTGGGACTTCGCAGAGACAGAAAACTTCCTGAATACTTCTGCAGGCAACGAACCTACATACTTCACAGCTGGCGACTGGGTTACATTCGACGAAAGCGCTGCAAACAAAACTATTACAATCAGCGACAATCTTATTCCTGCATCTGTAACAGTCAACAACACAAGTGCTTACACCTTCAGCGGAGAAGGTAGCATCGATGGAGATGCTTCATTCACTAAAGAGGGCAGCGGAACGGTAACTATCAACACTCAGAACAGTTATACTAAGGGTAACTTCTTGAAAGGTGGTACTGTAAAGGTTTCTTCTCTTGCAAATCAATATAGTGCAACTGGTAACCTTGGAGGTATCACTAAGTCGGCAAGCCTCTTCACAATGGAGAATGGTGCAGTTCTGCAAACTACAGCAAATGTAGAACAGGCTTCACCAATGAAGATGATAGGCGACGAAGGTGGTGTAATCAACAACTCCGGCGAATTCCTTATGAATGCAGCTATGTCTGGTACATTACTTACAAAGAAGGGAGCTGGTTCACTTAAGTTTGGTGCAAACAGCAGTCTTACTCGTCTTGTTGTTGCAGCTGGACATATCGACTGCAACAGCGGCAACCCAGCACAGACTGTAGTACTGCAGAATGGTACCATATGGGACAACACTCAGGCAACTACCCACACCATTGAAGTACCAAAGAGCAAAACCGGAACTTGGAACCTCACCAACACATATTATACAGCTTATGCAAACAAGGTTATTGGTGCAGGAACTCTGACTATCAACCCTCGCAACACAGTAAGTCGAGTTCGCATCTCTGCAAACATGAGCGAGTTCACAGGTACTATAAAACATACAAATACAAACATTTGGTTGCCACTCGACAACTCTTACGGTTTACCAAATGGTACTCTCGACATAGCTGAGAACTGTAATGTAACCAATGTATGTAAAGTTTTCAAGATTGGTAAACTAACTGGTAAGGGAGGTCTTCGTCAGCCTATTTCCGACTTCAAGAGTCAGGCTTCTGTAACAGGCAGCAACACTTGGAAGGTAGGAAACAGCACAATGGGTAACTTCACATTCGATGGTATCATCGGTGATGATGGTGGTACAAACAAGTCCATCTTCGAAAAGATTGGTACTTGCAAGATGACAGTTTCGGGCAAGTGGACCAACACAGGTACAGTAACCATCAGCGAAGGTGAACTGCAGGTTAAATCTGGAGCTGTACTTGGCAAGGGTGCTTTGACTGTTAAGCAGGGTGCTACCCTGTCTGGAGTAACTGGTTCTGGCGACCTCACAAACTCATCGTTTACTATTGACGGAACACTTCAAGTAGGTTCTTCAGCTACAAGTACTTCTGGTGCAATGAACTTCAACAACGCTAATGTTACATTCGGTGCAAACAGTATTCTCGCAACTGGAGTTCGCAAAGCATCAGATGCAGTCAGAATCAAGAACATCAAGACAATGACGATGAACGGAACTGTATCAGTTTATGTTCCAGCATCTCATGCCCTCAAACTTGGTGACGAAATAGTTCTTTGGGAAGCTACCACAACAACTGGTTCTCCAAAACTGGCTAATGTAATTATCGACGACAAGTTCCAGTGGAACACATCTCGTCTCAACGAGGGAATCCTCATTGTTGAAGAAATCGATCCTGCTACAGGCATCGATGGCATCAATGCAGAAACCTCTAAGTTTGCAATCTTCACTCTCGACGGAAGATATGCAGGAACAGATGAACAGACCCTTAGCAAGGGTATCTATATCCGTAATGGAAAGAAGATTATAGTGAAGTAAGAGACAACTTACAGTTTACATAATAAAAACGGGAATGAAAAAAATATTAAAAATTTTCATTCCCGTTTAGTTGTTGTTTAAACTATTATTTGTACTTTTGCGAATCTTAAGATAATAAATCACTTCTATGGAAGACATCTATTCACTTAAATTCTCTCAAATCTCGCGTCACATCGGCGAGGGTATCAAAAAAGAACGTCTGACACAGAACATAACTCAGCAGGATATGTCTGATCAGATTAATGTTTCAGTATCATCTATCAAGAAAATTGAGAAAGGCGAGATTTGTTCGTTCGACTCTCTTTTGAGAGTTCTTAAGAGACTAGGCAAACTCGAGGTTCTCATGCCATTGGTTGAGTCTGTCGATTCTCCTACACTCGAAGAACTGAAAGATATGGTTCAGGAAGCAAAAGCTGGTCAGCGCGTTCGTGCCAGCGGCAAGCATCTTCGTTCATAATCACCATAGAGAGTCCTGCCTGCAAATTTTTCTCAGCACTCTGCTTACTTAATTCAACTTTTGCAAGTTGAATTACCTAATCGTTTTCAGTAAAGCCTGGCAACCTTCAAGCACATCTTGCCAGGTAGCTTCAAAATTATCTGTGTACCAAGGGTCGGCCACTTCCCCTGGTCGGTTTGTATAGTCCATCAACATGTGGATTTTTCCCTCTGGGTCGCCTCCACAGATGCGATTCATATTGCGGATATTCCACGAATCCATACCAATAAGCAAATCGTAACGGTTGTAATCAGAACTGTTCATCTGCCTAGCAATCTTACCCTTGCAACTAATCCCATGCTCTGCAAGTTTTTGTCTTGCAGGTGGATACACACTATTACCAATCTCCTCTGTAGATGTTGCAGCCGACTCAATCAGAAACTGTTCCTCAAGTCCTGCTTTCTTCACCAAATCCTTCATCACAAACTCAGCCATTGGACTTCTGCATATATTTCCGTGACACACAAAAAGTATTCTGTATTTTGTATCCTTACCCATTCTAATCTATGCTTATTAGTGATATCATATTATTAATTTTGTGCAAATATACGACAAATGCGTATTTTTGTGTACCTTCGCAAACAAAAAATGACGATTGAAAATATTTGTATATACTATCTGGCAGGAATCAATTTTCTGACCTTCCTTGTTTACGGAATAGACAAGTGGAAGGCAAGACACACAAAATGGCGAATCTCAGAAGCAACGCTTTTGGGACTCGCCATTATTGGAGGAAGTATTGGTGCCTGGTTAGGTATGAAAATTTGGCATCATAAGACGATGCACAAGAAATTCAAATACGGCATTCCTTTTATACTATTGCTACAGATAGCAGCAACGCTGAAATTCCTTAGAGTTTATTAGCCAAAGCAACAACCTTTTGCTTGGTTTCCTCTGTCTTCTGTTCGTCAATCTTTGCAGATACGAAACCCATATTCTCTGTTTTCCAGTAGTTACAAATGTCGCGGAACTCAGCAGTAGCTCCGTCATATACACCAGGAGAATAGGAAGAAACGAGCAGAGCCATCTTCTTCACCTTAGCAGGAGCATTAACGCAATACATACGCTGTATAGGAGCTTGAATCTGAGCGTTCAGAGTAAAATAATAGATAGGAGCAGCCAACACCAGAGCTTCAGCTTCAGCCATCAAAGGATACAGTTCCTGCATATCATCCTTCTGAATACAGGCACCATTGCCTTTGCCGTGACAATATTCACAGGCAAGACAGCCGGCAATCTTCTTCTTTGAAACATTTACTAGAGTCACTTCATGACCTGCTGCTTCAGCAGCCTTCTTATACTCTTCCGCCATCCAAGCGGTGTTGCCGTTCGCACGTGGCGAAGCCTGTAAAATCAGTACTTTCATAATTTATTTGTTTTAAATGTTAGAGGATAGAAATAACATTATCTCGCCACAAAAGTACAAAATCTTATTTAAACAACAAAGAAATATGTATCTTTGCACACAAAGAAAAAATGATATGGCAAGAATAAAAAACAAAGACAGAGACCGCATCGATTTCGGAAAGTCTAAAATAGAACCCTTATTTCGAAGTATCTTCTTCCCCACCCTCCTCTCGATGGTGTTTGCATCTTTGTTTACCGTAGCCGACGGAATATTTGTTGGACAGGGTGTTGGTAGCGACGCCCTAGCAGCCATCAACATTGTAGCGCCCCTGTTTCTTATGACTACAGGCATTGCACTCATGTTCGGAGCAGGAGTATCAGTATTAGCAAGCATCCACCTTTCTCATGGCAACACCAAAGCTGCAAATATCAATATTACCCAGGCACTTGAAGTAGCCTCACTGCTGATGGCAGTCCTTTCAGTAGTGATATATATTTTTCGCACGCCCTTCCTGCGACTCCTTGGTTGCAGCGATGCACTCATGCCCCTGGCTCAGCAGTACCTCCTCTACATCCTTCCCGGTTGTGTTTTCATCATAAGTCAGTTAGTCGGCACCTTCGTAATCCGTCTCGACGGCTCTCCTAAATATGCTGCCACATTGGAAATCATTCCGGGTATTCTCAATATCTTTCTCGACTGGCTCTTTGTATTCCCCATGCAGATGGGAATTGCGGGCAGCGCCCTTGCATCCACACTCTGTTGTGCAGTAGCTGCCGGAATGGTAGCTTGGTATATGTTATTCCGCACCAAGACCATCCATATTCATCGTCTCAAAATAAGTCTCACCAGCGCCTATCTCACCCTGCGAAATATATGGTACATGGCTCGTAGCGGTTTCTCTTCGATGCTTGGCGAACTCGCAATGTCGATGATACTGCTTACGGGCAACTACGTCTTCATACACAAATTGGGTGAAGACGGAGTAGCAGCCTTCTGTGTGGCATGCTACCTATACCCTATCGTATTCATGATAAACAACGCCATAGCTCAGTCGGCACAACCCATCATCAGTTTCAACTACGGAGCAGGCAACACCAAACGAGTGAAGGAAGCCTTCCACCTCAGTCTCCGCACAGCAGTCATCTGCGGGCTGTTAGCAACGGCTATACTCTCCCTTGGAGCCCATCCCCTTATCGGTATGTTCCTCCATGCAGGTACAAAACCCTATGAATATGCCATCGCAGGACTTCCGCTCTTCGCTTTCTCAGCGATATTTTTTGCCCTAAACGTAGCAATCATCGGATACTATCAGTCCATAGAACAGAACACTCGAGCCACAATATACATGCTGCTTCGCGGACTCATATTCCTCGTTCCAGCCTTCATATTTATGCCCCAGTTTCTATCCACTCAGGGGCTGTGGCTTGCCGTTCCTGCCTCCGAATGCCTGACCTTTATTGTAATTCTCTTAACAAAAAAGAAAATGGAGTCTAACTAGATATGAGTGTAAAATAAAAATACAAAAATAAAAATGTGTTAATTATGAGAATAAAAATGTCCATTTTTTTTGTATATAATTTTCTTTCACTACTTTTGTAGCATAAATAGTATTTTAAATAACAACTCTTAAAAAAAAGATTATGGAAAAAACTATTATTGGAGAAAATGCCGGCATCGTATGGCGTGCTCTTAGCGAAAAAGGAGGTCTGTCGTTTGAACAATTACAGGCAGCAACTAATTTGGATTCAGCAGATGTGCTGACTGCTATTGGTTGGTTGGCTCGTGAGAATAAGATTAGTTTTACCAAGTCGAATGGTATTACATCAGTACAAATCTATCAAGAGAAGTATTATTGATTTCCGCTTAGATAACTCGTTTTACTGCGGCCCTTACGGTCGCAGTTTTTTTTAATTGTAAAATAATTAAATATGACTATGAACAAGATTCTATCTGTATTTGCAAGTCTGTTTACTCTTATGGCTTGCAATTGTAACGAACCAAAACCTGAGGCTGCTGTATGTTCAGACGGTCAGGCTATCATTGACAACATTATGACTCGTACAAGTGTACGTGCATATACTGAACAAACAATCAGCAACGACACAATCGAAACGCTGTTGCGTGCCGGAATGGCTGCACCTACAGCTGTTAACAGACAACCCTGGTACTTCGTAGCCATCACTGACAAGGATAAACTGAACGGCATTGCTGAAGCAAATCCGAATGCTGGAATGGCAAGTAGAGCTCCGCTGGTTATCGTGGTATGTGGCGATATGAATAAAGCCCTTGAAGGTTCCGCACGGGAGTTCTGGGTTCAGGACTGTTCTGCAGCAACAGAAAACATTCTGCTTGCAGCACACGCCTTAGGACTTGGAGCTGTATGGACCGGTCTCTATCCGAATATGGATCGCGCAATTGCTGTCAGCGAATTGCTGAAATTGCCAGAGACAATAGTTCCACTCTGTGCCATCGTTATAGGTCATCCTGCAGAATCGCCAGAACCAAAGGACAAGTGGTTGCCGGAAAATGTGTCATACAATGAATATAAGAACTAATAAGAAATGCCAAAAAACAAGGTAGTTGATTGCCTTTCTTAGTATGTGCATAACGGGAATACCCACTAGGACATTATAAAAAATTAAGCCCCAGCTTGCAATAACAAGTTGGGGCTTAATTTATGAAAATTCAACAAATTATGATATCTCGATAGCCTTAGTGACTTTCTCCTTCGGTTCAGCCTTCGGCATATTGATAGTCAGAATACCATCTTCTACTTTAGCTGAAATCTGATCTTTTACAACATCATCAGGCAGCACGTAATTCTGTTCGTAGTTCGAGTAGCTAAACTCGCGACGCAGATAGTGATGAGCCTTATCCTCATGCTTATGTTCCAATTTGTTCTCAATGGCTACGGTAAGATTGCCTTCGTCATTGATGGCAACACGGCAATATTCTTTCTTGATACCTGGAGCCGCAACTTCCATCGTGTAGGCCTTATCACTCTCCTTCACATTGACTGCAGGTGCTGTACTGTTGGCACGAGGCATAAAATCAGTGTTAAAGAAATCATCAAAAACTGTTGGGAACCAACCATTGCTTTTCATTAATCCGTTCATCATAATTTTTACCTCCTAATTATAATTTTAGTTTAACATATTTGTTTTGATTACCTCAGCTTGTCTGCTTCGGTGTTCGCATAAGATAAAAACAAAATGTATGCCGCCCGGAGGCATTGTGCCAGAATGACTGTTTTTTATGTCAATCTGGCACAGAATTTAAACATTGATAAACTTTACTGACAATTCTTTAAACGTCGTTAAACTTTACTGACACAGTATTTAGAGTTTCCACAAAGAACATGAGTACAAGGTTTCTTTGCTTTGGAAAAAAATATTTCCTGCCTACAGATTCTATGTTCATAGGTTGCGAACATAAGTTCATAAGTCATGAACATAAGTTCATAAGCCGTGAACATAAGTTCATAAGTTGTGAACATAGATTTATTCGTAAGGAAAAAGAAAATACATACTTGGTAAAGCAAAAAAGAATTAGCATAGTGAGGTATATAGTGAGGTATAAGTGAGGTATAAGTGAGGTATAAGTGAGGTATAAGTGAGGTATCTTGAACATACCTCACTCGCTGAAACCCCGATGAGCACTGGGATTGCTGCCTATCAAGTGAGGTATCGGCAAAAAATGGAAACAGTCAACAAAAAT